>OGQT01002256.1_pt1 | contig 13974 bp, 9 predicted proteins | sample 1553261 | NCBI WGS metagenome assembly OGQT01 (sample SAMEA2579992, study PRJEB22360) | human gut metagenome | biome: human gut; feature: human-associated habitat; material: faeces | place: Denmark | collected 2008/2010
AATGTCCGCGTTTAACGCCCAGTCGTCGTAATCCGGCGCGCGTCCGTCGTGCGGCTCGCCGTTTTCCAGCGTATCGCCGATCTTTAAGATGCACACGGCGCCTTTTGTCTTGGTGATATAGTATTCGCGCTCCTTCGGCGTGTTGTCCGGGAACATCTCCGCAAGCTCTTCCGTCGTGACGAAAAAGATGTCGTGCGGCAGGATCTCCTCGATGTAATCGTACTGGATCGCCATGTATTTTTCGGTCTTGCGCAGGCATTTGTATACGGTGTTCACCGTTTCCTTTAAGGTGTCGAGCGTGCGCTCCTCCTGCTTGATGACTTTCTCCCAATCCCACTGATCCACGAAGATGGAGTGGATATTGTCGGTGATCTCATCGCGCCGGATGGCGTTCATGTCGGTGTAAAGACCTTCCCCGTAAGAAAAGCCGTATTTTTTGAGCGCGTAGCGCTTCCATTTGGCGAGCGACTGAACGACCTCGGCGGTTCTGCCGTTCTGCTCCTTGATGTCGAAGGTGACCGGGCGCTCCACACCGTTTAAGTTGTCGTTGAGACCGGACAGCGGGTCTACAAACAGAGGGGCGGATACACGGGACAGATTCAGGCGCAGTGCAAGCAGTCCCTGGAAAAAGTCCTTGACCGTCTTGATCGCAATCTGTGTATCATGCAAATTCAATTCTGAATGATAATCTTTTGGAATGATTAAATTGTCCATCTGGGGTTCTCCTCTCTTGTGTACGCAAAAGCGTAGACATTAACCTAAATAATTATAGCACAGGGCAGTTCATTTTCAAGAAAAGATACAGGTATTTGAAAAATAATACGTGTATACAATTTGAGACGAAAGGGCGCTCGGAAATGGTATAAACATGCGACTTCAGGGCGGGAATCCGTCGATAGATGTTGACAGTAATATGCAAAAATGAGAAAATATTGACAAGATTATTATGCAATTATCATAGAATCTGGGGTATCACAAGAGAAAAGGAGTTGAGGCACATGCAAAAGGAAAAAGGAATCGTATCGATTAAGGTTAAGCTTTTAGGTGTGATCGTTCCGGTTGTCATTGTCAGCATTCTGGTGCTCGTACTGATCGCCTACCGCACGTCGGCAGGGCTGATTGAGAGCTATTCCGAGAATCTGCTGGAGTCATCGGTGGAGAATCAGGCGTCGCAGATTGAGAGCTGGCTGGAACAGAATATCGGGGCGTTCCAGATAGTGAAGACAACGATAGAGAACACGAAGCCGGACGACAAGGAATTACAGACCATGCTGGATTCCTACTATAATTATAACTCAAATTATCCGGAGGGACTTTACATCGCGGATGAAACCGGAAAGCTCTGGAAAGCGTCGGATTCGGCGATGAGTGAGTCGGATCCGGTCAACAGTGTCTGGTATCAGGAGGGACTGACCAGAGTCAATATGGCGATCGGATCTTCCTATGTTAATTCAGAAGGCGTCAGTGTCATCAGTGCATCCGGTATTTTAAATGACGGCAGCGGCAAGATGAAAGTCATCTCTGCGGATATGACGCTCGACCGCATTTCCGTCATTGTAAATGCGTTTATCGAGATGAAGAATGCGGAGGCTATCCTCGTGGACAAGGATACGGCAACGATTCTGGCAAGCCGTGATTCAGCGAAGATTTCCACGACGCTCGGCAGCGACGGCAGCAGTGCATTCGAGCAGAGTGTAGCGGCGAAGATTGCGGATCGTGATTACAGCTTTTCCACATTGGACGGCAATATGACCGTGTTTGAGGAGGTATCCGGAACTAACTGGATTCTGGTTTCCTATATTCCGACCAGCATTGTACTTTCGGATCTGACACAGCTTCGTAATATTATGATCGTAATCAGTGTGATCTGTATTGCATTGCTCTGTGTACTGATCGAACGTGTAACTCATGTTGTAATCAAACCTGTCAAGGAAATGACAAGAGTGATCACAGCGATGACTTCCGGTGATTTTACGGTTTCTATTAAGACAAAAGGCAATGATGAGATCGCAGTCATGAGCCAAAGTGTGGAGAAGTTTATTGCTTCCATGAAACAGATGATCTCCGAGATGGGAAATGTTTCCGGCAAGTTGAAGAATCAGGCTGACTCAAGTAAGGGTGTTTCCGGTGAGATGAGTTCGGCAGCGGGAATCCAGTCACAGTCGATGAGCGAGTTGAACGCGACGGTTGATCAGTTGTCTGTATCTGTAAATGAGATCGCGGAAAATGCAACGCAGCTTGCAGGTGTGGCAGCAGATACCAAGAGCGACAGTGATATGGTTGAAAGCAAGATGCAGGAGACGGTTGCTGTTTCTGAAAAAGGACGTAAGGATATGGAGCGCGTTGGTGAGGCACTCTCAAATATCGAAGTTTCCATTCACAATCTGGAAGAGGCTGTTAATAAGGTAGGAACCGCTTCAGGCGAGATTGTGCAGATCATCAAACTGATTGGTGATATTGCTGACGAGACGAACCTGTTATCTTTAAATGCTTCGATTGAGGCTGCACGCGCAGGCGAAGCAGGAAGAGGGTTTGCAGTTGTTGCAACTGAGATTGGTACACTTGCAAAGAACAGTGCGGATTCGGTAGCACATATCACAGAGCTGATCACTGAGATCAACAATCTGGTAGAAGATGCCGTCAGACAGGCAGGAAACAGTGCACAGGATATTTCCGGCAGTGCAGAGCTGATCCATACAGCAGTTGATACATTTGATACGATCTTTAAGAATATCCAGGAGACAAGCGCACTGATCGGCAATGTGGTTGATAAGATCAATCAGGTAGATCAGGTTGCTACGAATGTTGCAGCTATTTCGGAAGAACAGGCGGCAAGTTCCGATGAGATCCTTGCAACATCAGAATCCATGTTACAGCAGGCAAAGAATATTTCAAAGAACAGTGACCAGGTAGAACAGGAAGCAGATAACCTTGCTGTTTCTGCAGATCAGCTTGCAGATCAGGTAAAACAGTTCCGGATATAGAGAGGAGATCGTGCGATGAAGAAATTAATAAGTACTATCATGTGTCTGGCATTGCTCGTAGGATGCCTTGCCGGATGTGGTGGAAATACACAGACAGGCGCAGCTGATGGAAAAGGTTTAAAAATGCTGCTGTCGTTATCACAGGCGGATACCTTCCGAAATGTACTTGTGGCGCAGGCGCAGCAGACTGCGGAAGAGTGTGGGGTACAGTTGGATGTGCTAGATGCGGACAATTCCATTGAAAATCAGGTGGAGCATATCAAAAAGGCGGTCAGTGAGAATTATGATGTGATTTTATGCGGACCGGTTGATGCTGATACGGCATTCGAATTAGAAGCGCTTGCAGGTGATATACCAATCGTATTTTTTAACAGCTGCCCGGATGAGTCGAGACTTCAGGCTGGGAAATATATTTATGTTGGATCGGATGAATATGTGGCAGGACAGTATCAGGCAGAGTATATTCTAGATAAATTTGCTTCTGCGGATGAGATTAATGTGGTGTTGTTAAAAGGACCGAAAAAACATTCCGCGACAAAAGGAAGATCTGAGTCATTAAAGGATACTTTAAATGCATCAGGGAAAAAGATCAATTATGTCTTTGAAGATAACGCCGACTGGGAGCAGGACCGTGCGAAAGAGATGTTCAATATATTTTTAAAGACAGGACAGAAGTGTGACGTTGCTGTCTGCAACAACGACTCTATGGCACTTGGTATCATTGATGCCTGTGATGCAGCAGGAATCAGTGATGTGACGGTACTTGGAATCGATGCGACTGCAGACGGATGCAAAGCGATTGAAGATGGAAAGATGGACTTTACCGTATACCAGTCCGCAGTTGGACAGGGTGAGAGTGCTGTCTATGCAGCAATCGCACTTGCAACCGGAAAAGATGTCACGACCTTAGAGGGTGCTGCGGAAGATGGTTTATATGTCTGGGTGCCATTTGAAAAAGTAGACAGTTCCAATGTCAAAAATTACGAATAGAAAGCGTGTATAAAATGGAATATACACATGTAAAACATACGTTTTTACCTGTATACGATGAGGAATCCAGGATATTGATCCTGGGTTCCTTTCCGTCTGTAAAGTCGCGGGAAAACCAGTTCTATTACGGGCATCCGCAAAACCGGTTCTGGAAGGTGATTGCAGGAATTTTCAAGGAACCTCTGCCACAGACGATCGATGAAAAGAAGGAGCTTCTGCTAAGACATCGCATAGCAGTGTGGGATGTGATCGATTCCTGTGATATCGTTGGATCTTCCGACAGCTCCATCAGAAATGTGGTGCCAAATGATATGAATCTGATCTTATCAAATGCAAAAATACAGGGAATTTTTGCAAATGGTGGAAAAGCACATCAGCTTTTTGTAAAATACTGTAATAAAGAGGGAATGCCGCCTGTTGGCAAACTGCCATCCACAAGCCCTGCAAATGCGGCGTGGAATTTAGAGCGGCTGACGGCGGAATGGAAAACGGCATTTGAAACATATTTAGAAATAACAGAACAGGAGAAAACATTTGAAAAAAGAAGAAATGACGACGGTTGATTTCCTGCTTGAAGCAGTGGGAATCGTGGCTGCAATGATTTATCTGGGACTGCAGATTTATTATGGAATCGTATATGGAGTGGCATTTACCGGAATTATTTTAAATGCGGCAATCCTGATCCTTGTATATGTTGGACTGACGCTGCTTGCACATTATCCGGAGAGAGTAAATAACTTACCGAAAGAGATATGCAGTGGAAAAATAAGAATCTATACGATCCACATGGTGCGCGCAGTCAAGCTGATCTTCGTGCTCAGTCTTTTATTTACCAGTATCTGTGATGCTGCCGGGGTGCAGATCAATAAAGGGTATAGTCTGGTGACGGTTGCATTGATCGTTATTGTGACAGTGGTGTATGAGGGGAAGATCATTAAGCTGCTGCGTGGAAAAAAATAAGCATATATTATAAAGAAAAGACGATTCTGAGTGGAATCGTCTTTTCTTTATATATAGTGATCAATGTCTGCGGAGTAGGCATTTTGTGTATTATATTACTTCGTATCAACCCGTCCAACCAGATAATCAATTGAGCAGTGATAAATATCTGCTAACTTTATGAGAATGTCAATTGGAAAATCACGAAGCCCTTTTTCATAACGGGAATAAACATCCCGGTGCAGACCAAGCATGGCAGAGATTTCTTTTATAGTAAGATCGTTGTCTATTCTCAAGTCCTGAATTCTTTGAAACTTCACGTGAGTGTCTCCTCTAACTTAATAGACAAATTATAATCAAAATGCTATAATTTAATTCATAATAAGACCGTTTGGTCGTATTGTAAGGAATGAGATATCTGTGAAAGGAGAAAGTTATGAAAAAACGAATGATAGCATGGCTGCTTTGTGCCTGTATGACGTTTACGGCAGCACCGGAAATGCTGCTGGCGGATGTGGCAGGGAATGCACAGCAGACACAGGAAGAAAACAGTTTTAAAGAGAAAGGGACTGTGGAAACACAGACTGTAGAACAGGATGATGAAAAGTCAGCAGTGACAGAGAAAAAAGAAACAGACCAGGCAGATGAAGAAGATCATAATGCCGGACGTCTGGCAGAGGAAGAGTCCGGGGCGGCCGGGACGGAAATTGTCACGGAAGAGACAGAAGAGCCAGAGACGACGATCGTCACGGAAGAGACAGAAGAGCCAGAAACGAAGGTTGTTACAGAAGAAACAGAGGAGACTGAAACAAAGAATGTCACAGAAGAGCCAGAACAGGCTGAAACAGAGAACGTTACGGAAGAAACGGAGAGTACAGAGGAGATTTTAAAAAGGGCATTATCAGGTGATGAGATCAGCCGTATCGACTGGGTACAGGAACTGGTAACATTATTTGATCTTACGGTAGATGAGGATAATTATCCGGATAATTATTACAGTGACATATCAACGGATGATTCGTTTTATCGTGATGTGATGGTGGCATGCGAGTTCGGAATGATCGATCTTGAGGCAGGAGAAGAATTTCGACCGGAAGATGCAGTGACGCGTGAATTTGCAGCGCAGACCATGAATACGATGCTTGGCTTTGTGCCGGAAACAGACAGTTATACTTATCAGGATACAGCAGATGTTACATATAAGGAAGCAGCACAGATCGCAATCGACAGAGGATGGGTTACGGTTGCTGCCGGTAAATTTCTCCCGGAACAGTCACTTACCACGGAAGAGCATGATGCAATGATCGCGGATGCAAAAAAGGTTTTGGCAGATGCGCAGATAGAGACCGGAAAAGAAAATACCTGTACATTTGCGTCCGGAGTAGTTGTTGTACCAAAGGGAACAGCCGTATCTATTGATGTGGATGGAATAGTTATGATCGAAAACTGTCCGGTTACGATCAAACAGGGAACAACATTTGCCGTGTATGTTAACGATATTGTCATGGCATATAAGGCAGAAAGTGTACGGACAGACGGAACTACAACATATATTACAACCTCAGATGCGGATGATGGCGCGGTTTTAAATGTTGACCAGCAGGGCGAACTGGATGTTGATATGACGGAATTTATTCCGGCAGATGAAGAAACATATGTGGTAAATGGTGTTACAGTCACAGAAGGTATGACAAGGGGGATATCCTATAAAAACAATACCCTGCGTGCAGATAAAACGATTTCCGTCTCAGATGATGTCACAGCGACAGTAAGTGTTGTGATTTCAAACATGAAAGTAAATTACAGTCTGAATAATAATGACTATTATTTTTCAGTCAGCGGAGATATGGAATACTCCTGCAATGTAAAAGGGGATGCATTTAAAGATATTAACCACACACTGACGTTAGGGGCAGTGCCGCTCGGCGGTGTTGGTATGTTGACACTGGCAATGGAATATAATCTTTCCGGAGAAGCAACGCTTACCGTGGAAAAGGAATTTGAAGCCGGATTTGCGTATTCGGACGGATTCCGTATAGTTGGAAACAGTCATAAAAAAGGATTTTCCTTTTCAGCAGAAGCAGATCTGACCACAGGTATTGTACTCTCTGCAAAAGCAACGCTCGGAATTGTCAGCGGAGATATTTATGCAAAAACCGGTGCACGTATGAACATCAAATACGTAAGGTACAGTTCCGGAACACCGACATACTGCGCGTCACAGGCTGCATATCTGTATGCATCGGTGGGGGCAAGTGCAAAGATCGGAGTTGGTATTGCATCAAAGACCTTTAGCAAAAGTATAGAGATCTGGGGAAAGAATAACAGTCCGGTGCGCGTGTACTATCATATTGAGGACGGTGTACTTCGGACATCATGCACGCGTGGAAAAGAATTTGCCGCACAGGGAGGCTGGACAAGTTATTGGACATCTCCAGGTTCGAGATATTTCAATCCGGCGGGCGTAGGAAGCTATTTTGATGCAGGAGCAGGTGCCGGCGGTGCGATCGTACCGATTTATACCTATACACTCGACGATGCAAACAGGGCTACGATCACAGGATATAGCGGAAATGCGACAGCACTTTATATTCCGGATGAGATTGACGGGCATGAGGTTGTTGCGATTGGAGATAGGGCATTTCAGAACCGGACGGATTTGCGAACGGTGATGATACCGGATAGTTTGGAAAAAATAGAATTTGAAGCATTTTATAACTGCATAAATTTAAAAATTGTCGATTTGTCTTCAAACTTGACAACAATTGGTTACGACGTGTTTGGAAATTGCAAATCAATTAGTAAAATAGAGATACCTAAAAGCTTAAAGAAATTTGATGGTACATGGGGAAGAGGCACAAATTTGTCATATGGGGCATTTGGTGGTTGTAGTAATTTAAAAACTGTTAATTTCGAAGCAGGAAGTACCATAGTATGTGCAGCGTTGTTTATGGGATGTGATGGCATTGAAGAAATAGAACTGCCAGATACTATTACGGAAATAGGAGATAGTGCGTTTAAAAATTGTAAAAATCTTGATAGGATTACAATGAATAACGGGATAGAAATACTGGAAAGTTCTGCATTTGAGGATTGTTTCTCATTAACAACGATAAATATTCCGAATACTGTTAAAGCAATTAGTAATTCAACTTTTCAAGATTGCACCAGTCTGACAGAGGTGCATTTGTCAAATATCCTTAAAGAAATACCAGCAAGCACTTTTTCCGGCTGCAAAAAGTTAACCACCATCAATTTTCCATCCACCCTGACCACGATCGGGAACTCCGCGTTTTCCGGCTGTGAATCTTTGCCGGAAGCAATACTTCCATCCGGGGTGGAAAAAATAGAAAGCAACGCATTTAAAAACTGTAAAGCCTTGAAAAAGGCAGCGTTACCGGATACCGTTTCGTCTATTGGAAGTTCTGCATTTTATGGATGTGAAGCCCTGACCGATATTACATTAGGCAGCAAGTTAAAGAAGATTGAGAGCCAGACATTCTACGGCTGTATAGTTTTGCCATCCATCGTGATCCCTTACAATGTGACCACGATCGGTGACAGTGCATTTGTCAATTGCACGAAGCTGACGCAGATCACAGTCCCGCGCAACACAACTTCGATCGCATCAAATGCATTTTCCTATCCAAAGAAAATGACGATGTACGGTCCGTCTGATTGCTATGCCCAGACTTATGCAAGCGGAAAAGGAATCAAGTACGTCACACAGGATATTCATGCAACCTCAGTCAGTCTGGATAGTACAGAAAAAACGGCGGAGCGCTATGACGATTTCCAACTGACAGCGACGATCGCACCTTTGAATTTCACAGATGCAGTGGTATGGACAAGTTCCAATGAAGAGGTTGCTACTGTTTCGGATACCGGATATGTGGAGATCTGTGGTGTTGGAACAGCAGTTATTACAGTAACGGCTGGAAATGTAAAAGATGCCTGTAAGGTAACCGTACCGCAGCTGATAGACTGGATCGAATTTGATGAGGATGAGATCGAATTGAAAGCTGGTCAAACCTATCAGTTGAAACCATATATTTCACCTTCGGATGCCACAAATAAAAAACTCAAATATACTTCTTCTGATACGAAAGTGGCAGAGGTTTCTGCAAGCGGACTTGTCACTGCAAAATCGGAGGGTGAAGCAAAAATCCGGGCTGCGGCAACGGACGGCAGTGAGGAATATGCAGTCTGCTATGTGACTGTCACCGGAAAGGCGAAAGTAACAGGAATAACTTTAGACCGGACATCAGCAGAGGTAAAAAGAGGAGAGAAACTCACCTTAAATGTGACTGTATCACCGTCTTATGCGTCCAACAAAAAGGTAGTCTGGAAATCGGCAAATACAAAGATTGCCACCGTGGATGCCAACGGCAGTGTGACAGCAAAGGCACCGGGCAGAACGAAGATCACGGTGACTTCGGCTGAAAACAGCAGTTATCAGGCATCCTGTACGGTTACAGTACCATATAAAATTACCTACAAACTGAATAAAGGTAAAAACAATGCCTCAAATCCGTCAACTTATTATGGAAAGAAAGTAACACTGAAAAACCCGTCCCGCAAAGGATACGCATTTGCAGGCTGGTATACGGATGCAAAATTTAAAAAGAAGATCACAAGTATCAGCAACAGCGCAAAATCCGATTACATTTTGTATGCAAAGTGGACAAAAGTAAAAGTGGCGAAGGCTTCTCTTACGTCTGCGAAAAACAGCAAGAGTAAACAGATCTTACTGAAATATAAGAAAGTATCCGGCGCAAAAGGTTACGAGATTTCTTACAGTACGGATAAAAAATTCAAAAAGGTGGTCACAAAGAAAAATACGGCGAAGACATCCTATACCATAAGTAAACTGAAAAAAGGAAAGATATACTATGTGCGCATCCGGGCTTATAAAATGGATTCCATGGGCAAAAAAGTGTATGGAAAATATTCATCCATAGATTCGCCATCTCCCCTGTCCCGGAAGCTCGCCATTTGGCTGATATGGAAAATATTCATCCATGAAAAAAGTTAAGGTCAGTAAATAGAAAAATTTAAAGTGTGTAACTGTCAGAAAATGACAGGGAAGACAGTGTCCGGATTGATATTCAGCCGGACACTGTCTTACTTTAAAAATAGCAGCTTGTTTTGTTACTGTTCACTCGGCACCTGGACACTTTACTGTTCAGGTGCGTATGAACGTGATGTGGGGGTGAGCAGCCCCTTTTGCGAAGCAAAACTATACATGGGGCTGCGAAGTTACAGTCCGCAGGGTAACCTGTGAACAGTAACTTTGTTTTTGTACAACCTGCACAAGAAATTTCAAATTGGTTGCATACTAAGGATGACGTATGATAAAATAACTTAAAGCATATTTCTACGATGCAGACATCTATCCGGTGCTATAATTACGAATCCGGCAATTCTGTCTGTATGACTATCAGGATGTATATATCCGTCTAAAATTCAAAAAAACATTTCAGAAATCTATGCTTTTTATCCACAGAAATGAAAAGCAGGAGATCTGGATGAGCCTCCTGCACACAGGAGGAACCGAATATGAAGAAGAGCACACAGGTATCAGAAAAGATACCGACAGCCAACCGTCAGTACAAAGACACTGTATTCCGCATGCTGTTCTCAGAGAAAGAGAATCTCTTATCCCTGTACAACGCAGTGACCGGAAACCATTATCAGAATGCGGAAGCCCTTAAGATCGTCACGTTGGAAAATGCCATTTATGCTGCGAGAGTCCGAAAATATGCATCAGAGCTGAATCTGAATGATGCAGTTGAGAAGGCGATTACGGAATGCATTAAAGAAGGAATTTTAGTGGAATTTCTTCGGAAGAATCGCTCGGAGGTAATGTGAAAAATGAGATTTTTCACATGCAAGTTTGTACTTACGTCCAAACTTGTTATGCGCAAAAGACAGCGCAAAAAGGAGAAAAGATGGTGAGTATATTAGAGTATGATAAAGAGTGGGAAGAAAAGAAGCTCCGAAAGGCAGAATATGAAGCTGGTAAAAGTGATGGGATCGAGATTGGAAAAAGTGAAGGAATCAAAATCGGCAGAGAAGAAACTCTAGCAGAAATGATTTACAATATGAAGCAGCATGGTTATTCCATAGAGAAAATGGCAGATATAACAGGAAAATCTGTCAGACAAATAGAACAATATTTACAGTGTAACAGACAGTAAAGACATTATATAAGGCAAAAAGACGATTCTGACAAAAGGAATCGTCTTTTTGCTTGTAATCTGGAAAAGCTGTGATATAATACAAACAAAAGTTAGATAACACTAACAAAAGTAAGAAAAGACTTTAAAACCATTCAGAATAGATAAGGATATAAGAACAATTCTGTAATGGGAAAGGGGAACATATGTCAGAAGAAGAAAGAAAATTTTTGGAAATTGTTGATCTGAAAAAAGGGTTTGGAAGCGGGGAAACCCGACAGGAAGTACTTCGGGGAATGAATTTTTCCGTGGCAAAAGGAGAATTCTGTGTGCTGCTTGGACCGTCCGGTTCCGGAAAATCGACGCTGTTAAATATCATCGGTGGTATCGACAGTGCGGACTCCGGTTACATCTCCATCAACGGCGATAAGTTAGAAGAACTCGGAGAGAAGAAGCTGACACAGTACCGCAGAAAACATTTAGGTTATGTATTTCAGATGTATAACCTGATCGCAAATTTAAATGTCAAGGAAAATATTGAGGTCGGTGCATATTTATCAGACAGTCCGCTCGATATTGACGATTTATTACATACGCTGGGACTTTATGAACACAGGCATAAACTGCCGAACCAGCTTTCCGGCGGACAGCAGCAGAGGGTTTCCATTGGGCGTGCCATTGTGAAAAATCCGGATATCCTGCTCTGTGATGAGCCGACCGGAGCACTTGATTACAATACCTCCAAGGAAATATTAAAGCTGATTGAGAATGTCAATGTCAAATATGGTAATACAGTTATCATGGTTACACATAACGAGGCAATCCGGCATATGGCAGACCATGTCATCAAACTCCGTGATGGGGCAGTGCGTCATAACGATATCAATGAACATAAAATTTCAGCGGCAGATCTGGAGTGGTAGGGAGCTGTACTGGCGCACAAACTTGTGATGCGCTTAAAAACAGCGCAAGAATGGAGATTAGTATGAAAAAGAAAAGAATCAAAAATCCGCTTATCAGACGAATACCGAGGGAACTGACAGGAGACTGGAAAAAGTATCTTGTGGTAAGTCTGTTCCTGATTCTGATGATCGGCTTTGTGTCCGGCATGTATGTTGCAAACGAGAGCATGATGACAGCGGCTGATGAGGGGGTTGGCAGATACAAGCTGGAAGACGGGCACTTTGAATTAAAAAAGAAAGCAGACGAAACACTGCTTGATGCAATTAAGACAGGCGATAAAGCAGATGTCAGACAGTATTACATTGATGAGGCAAAAAAGAAGCTGGATAAAAAGTTCGATAGTGAATTTGAAGAAAAGTTCAAAAAAGAATTTGATGAGAAGTTTGAAATAGAATTTAGGGAAAAATTTGATGCAGAGTTCCAGTCAGAATTTGATGTTTCTTTTAATGCACAGATAAAGCAGATGCTGATGGCGCAGGGACTTGATGAAACAACTGCGGGAGTTATGCTTGATACAGCAGTGGCACAGGCAAAACAGTCCGGGCAGTACAACAAAGCCTATGATACAGCATATGAAAAAGCATATCCTAAGGCACATGATGAGGCGTATGAGAAAGCGTTTGATGAGGCACATGACGAGGCATATGAGAAAGCATACGACGAAGCCTGGAACAAGGTTTTAGATGAGATCAACGAGAAATATGCGGATGCAGAAGAAAAATATGAATTGAACGATCCTGATTTTAAGGAAACTCCGGTTCATCTGTATGAAAATTTTTACAGGGATGAAGAGGAAGATCATGACAACGACGGAACTTCGGATGGAACAGTCCGTGTTTTTGCAAAGACAGATGATATCAATTTTGCATGCCTGATGGACGGAAGTTTCCCGGAAAAAGAGGATGAAATTGCCATTGACCGTATGCATGCTGACAATGTCGGGATAAAAGTCGGCGATGAGATCACAGTCGGAGAAGAAAAATATCAGGTCGTTGGTCTGATCGCATATGTCAACTATTCCACACTGCACGAAAAAAGCACGGATCTGATGTTTGATGCCTTAAAGTTTAACGTTGCAATGGTAACAGATGAGGGATTTGCAAAGTTACATAAGACGATTCATTACGATTATGCATGGAAGTATGAAAATGAGCCGTCAGATGAAAAAGAAGAGAAAAACCAGTCGGATGATTTTATGCGGGCGTTGCTCACACAGACCGTGGTAAATGACAATGAGATTGAAGATTATGTGCCAAAATATGCGAATCCGGCGATTCATTTTGCAACCGACGACATGGGCTCTGATGAGGCAATGGGAGGTGTGCTGCTTGATATTCTGATTGTCATCATCGCATTTATTTTTGCAGTTACGATCAGCAATACGATCAGGAAAGAAGCGGGCGTGATCGGAACACTGCGTGCATCCGGGTATACAAGGCGCGAATTGATCTTACATTATATGGCACTTCCGGTTGTGATCACACTGATCGGGGCACTGGTCGGAAATATTCTCGGATATACAGTATTAAAGCAGGTATGTGCGGGGATGTACTATGGAAGTTACAGCCTTCCGACATATGTAACGGTCTGGAATGCAGAAGCATTCTGGATGACAACGGTTGTACCGGTTATTATCATGCTGGTGATCAACTATGGAATTTTACATTACAAATTAAGACTGTCGCCGCTTAAGTTCATAAGAAGAGATCTTTCTTCCAGAAAACAAAAAAGGGCAGTTCATTTAAGTACAAAACTCGGTATCTTCCGCAGATTCCGTCTGAGAGTTATTTTTCAGAATATCAGTAATTATTTGGTGCTGTTTGTAGGAATTATATTTGCAAATCTGCTGTTATTCTTCGGATTGCTGCTCCCGTCGGTACTGAACCATTATCAGGAAGAAATACAGGAAAATATGCTGG
>OGQT01002265.1_pt1 | contig 13921 bp, 13 predicted proteins | sample 1553261 | NCBI WGS metagenome assembly OGQT01 (sample SAMEA2579992, study PRJEB22360) | human gut metagenome | biome: human gut; feature: human-associated habitat; material: faeces | place: Denmark | collected 2008/2010
CCGTAAACACGGGGCGGGGGGGCACCTGATGCCACACCGCCCTTATCTTTTTTGCCATTGCACTTTTAGCGGCGCGGGTCTGGAAGGTCTTTAGGGTCTTTAAGGTCGTTAAGGACTCTAATGACCCTAAAGACCCTAAGGACCTTATAGCCATTAAAGACCCTATGCTGCCGGGCTGCCGGGCTGCGCTGTCAGGGGCGCGGGGCGCCGGGGGGAAGGTCGGTCCACTCCACGTCCTCGATCTGCGATTCGGTGTAGACGGTGCGGGTGGTGTCGTCGGTGCCGGTTTCGGTGGTGCGGGTGGTGTCGGTTTCCACCGTTATTTCATGGAACTTGACATATTCGCCCACCTCGGGGTCGATTTTCTTGCGCTTTTTTTCGGCGGGTCTTGACCATCCCCCTTTGCGGCGGCTGTCGCGCGGAGTGTCTTCCCTGTCGGCAGTGGAACCGCCGAACATCTGGTTTATATAATCCTGCTGGCGTTTCTTGATGTTGCCCATCACGCGCCACAGGCGCCACAGGGGCCATACCACCACAAAGATAAAGAACAACAGCAGGGCGAATCCGAAGAATCCCATATACGGTAAGGTGTATGTTTGTGTGTTGGAAATGTCAGCCGCGGATGGCGTCGGCCTTGTGGCGTGCGCCGGGGTTGATCCACGACAGTATGATGTAAAGTATGATGGTGTAGGCGAATCCTTCCACGCCCCAGATTGCCACGAATGCTATGGCGGCGATTATAAGCACATAGCGCTCGAAATTCTCGCCGAATCTGAAATTCTTGAGTTTCAGGGAGAACATGCGGCGGTTCGATACCATCAGCAGTGCCACCGAGACGATTACGGCGCACACAATGAGGTTGCCCCAGTAGACATGGGCGTGCATCCAGTCCATGCCGTGGCTCTGCATCCATGCGGTGGCGCCGATCCAGAAGATGGCGTTGGCCGGAATGGGCAGGCCCTTGAATTCGGTTGCCTGCGAGTCGTCGAGGTTGAACTTGGCGAGCCTGAGGGCTCCCATGGCGGGTATGAACAGCGCCACGAACGGAATCCACCAAGATCCGGTCCAGATGCCCAGGATGTTGTAGAGCAGCAACGATGGTGCCACACCGAAACTTACAAGGTCGGCCAGCGAGTCGAGTTCCTTGCCAAGCGGCGAGGGGGCATGGAGCCAGCGGGCTGCCGCGCCATCGAAGAAGTCGAATACGGCGGCAAGCCCCACAAGTATCCAGGCCATCTGACGGCCGTTCAGGCCGCCGAGAGCCTCGATGTCGCTGTCGAACGAGAATGAACAGATGCAGGCCAGACAGCCCGACAACAGGTTGCATGTCGTCAGGAAGTTGGGTACGGAAGTTATGATGCGTCGGAACATTGTTGTCAGGGAATGAGTTTGCCCACCTGGGTGACGCCGCCGATGGTCGCGTCGCCTATCTTGACCATGATCTGTGTGCCCAGAGGGAGGTACAGGTCGATGCGCGAGCCGAATTTTATGAACCCCATGTGATCTTCAATGGATGCCTCGTCGCCGGGTTTGGCATTGGTGACGATGCGGCGCGCCATGGCGCCGGCCACCTGACGCATGAGCACTTCCTGTCCGGAGGGAGTGCGGATGACCACGGTAGAGCGTTCGTTTTCGGTGGATGACTTGGGGAGGTATGCCGCCATGAAACGGCCGCTGTGGTGACGGGCGTAGATTACCTCGCCGTCGACAGGGAACCAGTTGGCGTGCACGTTCAGGGGCGACATGAATACCGACAGCTGGATGCACCGGCATTTCAGGTACTCGCTTTCGTATGTTTCCTCAAGCGCCACGACTTTGCCGTCGGCGGCCGAGACTACGGCGTTTACGGGATTGCCGGGGAACTGGCGTCGCGGTGAGCGGAAGAAATTGACCACCAGAAAGTAAAATACAGCCGAGATGACGGTCACGCTTGCCCACAGCCATACAAGACGGGCGCACCACACCCACAGCGGGATGTTGATTACCAGCAGCCCGGCAAGCAGGATGATGAGTATGTTTGTGCCTTCGCGATGTATCTTGACTCTCATGGCGTATCTGTAGTGACTACAAAGGTAATGTAAAAATCCGACTTAACCGTGGTGAAATTGCAAAATCTACGTGTTTTATGTTAATTTCACATACATTTCACACATTTGCAGGCGGCTAACGCGGTGGAGAGGGGCTTTGGGGTCTTTAAGGTCTTTAAGGTCTTTAGGGTCTTTAAGGTCTTTAGGGGCGAGGAGGGGGAGGGAGATTGGAAGGGGATGGGTTATCGGGGGGCGATGCGGCGCCAGAGCATGCGCCACCAGCCGGGGAGGGTGGTGGAGATGTCGCTTTGCAGCGGGTCGGTAAACGACGGCAGGTGCACGGCCTCGCCGAACTGTGACGGGTAGATGAGCAGAAGGTTGTTGTTGGCGAAGTAGCGGTGGAGCAGGCCGGGGAGGTCACCCATGTCGGTTGTGCGGCTCACCGAGTTGGCACGGGCGGTGACCACCACAACAAGATCGTCGTCGAGCACCTTGCCCGCCTGGAGGACGAAATCGTCCATGCCGTTGGTCTCCACATATTCGTGGCGCACGCCAAGTCCCTCACGGTGGATGAGTCCGCGCAGCAGGGGGCGCTGTTCGGCTGTGGCGCAGAATATCACGCGGCAACCGATCTCCTGCGCCAGCGAGGCCACCGAGAGCACCCACTGAGTGAAACCGGTCTCGTAATGGGCCTTTTCGGGCAGGAAGACCATAATGCGCGTTACGGTATTGACGGGGATGTAGCACCGCGATATGGCTACCATGCGGTTGGTGCCTTTGAGCAGTCCTTCGAGTTTCAGACCGAGGTACGAGTCTATGACGGTATCCTTGCGGTGCATGCCAACCACCACCTGGGTGATGTCGCGCTCCTCGATGGTGTTGAGGATGCCCGTGGCGGTGTTCAGGTCGTAGCGCTCGATTCCCTCCATGGTCACGTCGGCGCCCGAGGCCGCCTGCTGTGCCAGTCTCAGCGAGTTCTGCCCCATGGCCTTCGACGATGCCGAGTTTGAGTTGCGCACATGCAGGGCGAAAAGCCTGTCGGCGTGGCGGCCGGTGCGGCGCCGGCGCATAAGCAGGGCCAGTTCGGCCAGCGAGGCGGCTGTGATCGGGTTGGATACCGGAACGAGTATATGCTCCTCTTTGCGCGCGGATGTCTCGGTATCGCCGGCGGCGTTCTCTTCGCTTAGCGAGCGTATGCTGATTTTGGCTGCGGCCTCTGATGTCAGCATCGGCGCGATTGCGCAGGTGACAAGGATCACGAGCACCGTGCCGTTGAGTATGGTTTCGTCCATCATGCGCGAGCCGTCGGGGAGCACCATGTTGTAGCCGATGGTCACCACGGCCAGCGCCACAGCGGTGTGGGCGGTGGTGAGGCCGAACATCATGCGGCGGTCGCACCCCTGCATGCGGTAGGCTTTCTGGGCCAGAAACGCGGCAAGCCATTTGCTCACAAGTGCCACCACAAGCATTATCAGCGCCACAAGAAGGGTGTTTCCGTGGAAAATCACGGCGACATCTATCATCATGCCCACCCCGATCAGGAAATAGGGTATGAAAAGGGCATTGCCCACGAACTCGATGGAGTTCATCAAGGGGGAGTTTGCCGGCACATAGCGGTTTATCACCAGACCGGCGAAGAATGCGCCCAGCACAGGCTCAAGGCCGATCAGCCCCGACACCCATGCCGAGAGGAATACCAGCGCCAGGATGAAGACGTATTGGGTGACTTTCTCGCCGTAATTCTTGAAGAACCAGCGTGTAAGCCGCGGATATGCATACAGCACCGCGCCGCAGTATATACCCAGCTTGACCACGAGCCATGCCATGGCTCCGGGCTGGAAAGCGCCAGTGGCGTGTATGTTTACCGCCGCCGCCAGCACCAGCAGGGCGCCGATTACGGCTATGATGGTTCCCACCACCGAGATAAGCACCGCCGGGGCCTTGGTGACGCCGAAACGCGCCGCCACGGGGTAGGCTATCAGCGTGTGCGAGGCGAACATCGACGCCAGCAGGAAAGCCGTAAGCCAGCCTGTGTGCAGCATCCACACGCTGGCGGCCACACCCATAACCATCGGTATGAAAAACGTGAGCACGCCGAATATCATGCCGCGCCTGAGGTTCAGCCGCAGGTGATACATGTCGATCTCAAGTCCGGCCAGGAACATCAGGTACAGCAGACCCACCTGCCCGAAAATCTCGAATGAACTGTCGCGGTCGAGAATGTTCAGGCCGTATGGCCCCACGATGATTCCTGCGGCTATCATCCCCACGATGTGGGGTATCTTCAGCCTGTTGAGAATCACCGGTGCCAGAAGTATTATGACCAGCACTATCAGAAAGATAGCTACCGGATTTGATACCAGGGGGTTGATGGCGGTTGGCTTTTAGGTAATGATGTTGATGTCAGACGAAATTCCCGGCGTCCGGGAACCTGATTCAGCGGTTGGCCAGGATATATTCGGCAATCTGCACGGCGTTGAGAGCGGCGCCTTTGCGGATCTGGTCGGCTACGGTCCAGAATGTGAGGGCGTTGTCGTCGGCGAGGTCTTCGCGCAGACGTCCCACATACACTGGGTCGGTGTGGGCCAGGTCGAGCGGCATGGGATAGATTTTGGCGGCGGGGTCATCCATCACCACCACACCCTGGGCGGCGGCGAACGCTGCGCGGGCCTGGTCGACGGTTATGCGGTCGCGTGTCTGCACCCAGATTGCCTCTGAGTGGGCGCGCATCACCGGCACGCGCACGCAGGTGGCGCTTACACGGATGTCGGGGCGGTGCATGATCTTGCGTGTCTCGTTTACCATCTTCATCTCCTCTTTGGTGTACCCGTTGTCGGTGAAGACGTCGATGTGGGGAATGACGTTGCCGGCAAGCTGTGCCGAGAATTTCGACACGACCGGTGTCTCGCCGCGAGAGAGGGCTCCGTACTGTGCCCACAGCTCGTCCATGGCGGCCTGTCCGGCACCCGAGGCGGCCTGATACGTGGCCACACGGATGCGGGTGATGGGCGAGAGGTCATCGATGGGCTTGAGGGCCACCACCATCTGTATGGTGGTGCAGTTGGGGTTGCCGATGATGTGGCGGGGGGCGTCGAGGGCGTCGGCACCGTTCACCTCGGGCACCACCAGAGGCACGTCGGCGTCAAGACGGAAAGCCGACGAGTTGTCGATCATCAGTGCGCCGTGGCGTGTGATGGCATCGGCGAAGTCGCGTGATGTGCCGGCTCCGGCCGAGGTAAAGGCGATGTCGATGTCGCGGAAATCGTCGTTATCGCGCAGTTCCTTGACGGTGACGGCGTTGCCCCGGAATGTATATTGCCGGCCGGCCGAGCGGGCCGAGCCGAAAAGCGTCAGGTTGTCAACCGGAAAGTCACGCTGCTCAAGCGTGCGCATGAGTTCCTGTCCAACGGCGCCTGATGCGCCGACAATAGCTATGTTCATCTTTCGGAATATTGTCTTTGCTGATGTGTGCTATCCTCTGATAATGAGTGATATGTGCGGTTTGCCGAAGGGCGCGCCGCTTATTCGCTGCAAAATTACAAAAAAATCATGAAATTTTTTACCGGCGGGTTAAACCTTTGGGCGCGCCGGGCGTCTAACCATCGTAGATTAAATTAAAGCAATAGATATATAGCCCGACTCATCACCTGACGGTGTGCTTCAAACAAAGCCGTCTGCGGGCATCCGGAACCAGAGACAGTCCACCGTCGTTACGGTGGGCTGTCTTGCTTTTGTGCCTACCGGCCCGTGATGCGGAAGAGCAGGCTGCGTATGCGCGTGCGCAGGGGAATGCCGATGCGGTTGCAGCGGCAATATTCTACGGCCATCGCGTGGCGGTCGCGGGCGCGGGCCTTTCGGGCGAGTCCTATTACGTATGCGGCGTGACGCCGCAGCGAGGGGATGTCGCGCGGGCTGAGCACGAATTTTCTGGCCAGGTCATGGCGCAGACGCAGTGTGCCCATATTGAAGTCAAAAGCCTTTACGGGGTCGGCGGTCGAGGTCATCTGGTCATGCCCGACACGGTAGGCCATCATCGGTTCGTCGATGTAGCAGACATCACCCTGCTCGGCGAGCAGGCACATCAGCTGCAGGTCCTCGCAAGGATAGTCGGGATTGGCGAACCATTCGGGGTTGTCCTTTACCGTGTGCTGTGTCACGTCGGCCCGGTAAACCGCCGTGCACGAGTGGATTACCATGTGGTCTCCGGCATCGAGGATGGGAACGATCATGTCGAGTCCCGGCACACGGGCTCGGAGCAACGGCGAATCATGCGGGTTGCCCGAGGGATGTGCCAGGCCGGTGTTGGCGTCGAGGTATCGCCAGTCGGTATGAACCAGAACAATGCGCGAATCGGAATCGAGTATGGCCACCTGCCGTGCCAGCTTGTCGGTGCGGGTCCAGTAGTCGTCGCCGGCGAGGTCGGCGATATACTTGCCGCGGCACCGCATCATGGTGGTGAAGTAGTTGTCGCGTGCGCCGAGGTTGTGGCTGTTTCGGTGATATTTTATGATTTCGGGGTAGCGGGCCGCATAGCGCTCGCATACGGCGGGTGTGGAATCGGTCGAGCAGTCGTCTGAAAGGCATATCTCGATTGCAAAATCCGTTTTCTGCGCCAGAATGGAGTCAAGTGCCGTCGGCAGGGTATCGGCCTGGTTGTAGGTGGTGATCAGCACCGACACCTTCGGCCTGGGTTCCGGCGGCATAATCGGCGTGCTTGCGGATGGTGTCGCAGTCACGGTGTCAGTCTTTTAATGTCGGTTTTGAAGAAGGGTGCCATTAGTATGCCCAGCCCCCGGCCGCCAAGCGCGGTATAGCGGAACGCGAAATCCATCAGTACGCGTCTGAATCCGTGGTAGCGCTCTTTTACCTTGCGCATCAAGCGTATGGCTTCTTCCGGATTCCCCTCTGCGGCATAGAGGCCGGCCAGGTGCGCGCGTCTGAGGTCAACCACGTCAGTAGGCATATCCTCATAGTAGAGGGTGTGCTCTATGCGGTCAAGCGACGCCTCCCAGCGTTCGGCCGACGGCGAGAAGGCCTCGCCGGTCATGGAGTTCACACGGCAGATGACGTTGACCGTGATGTCGCCCTGTAGCTTAAGCATCGATGGCTCCATCATCAGCAGGCGTGTGCCGAGTTCTATGTCATCCCAGCCCAGGTCATTGGGATCCCACCCACCGGCAAGGCGGAACATTTCGGTGCGTGCCGCATATCTCTGCGTGGCCATGGATCCGTGCAGTATGTTATGCCAGATCGGACGCGTGACATAGAACCGGTGTCGGCCGTTTTTCTTGTTCAGTTTAGTCATGGTGACATCCCAGCCGACAATGTCATACCCCTTGTCAAGAGCCTCGACCGCGCGCTGGGCATGCGCGGGGGTCATCAGGTCGTCAGAGTCGAAGAACATTGTGTAGGGGGTTGTCACCTCTTCCAGACCGCGGTTGCGGGCCGCGGCGGCGCCGGGTACCGGTTCGGTGACCACGGTGACCCTGAATCCCGGGCCCTCGCAGTGTTCCTTCCAGGCCTGGAGCACGGCGAGTGTGCCGTCGGTGGATCCGTTGTCGACGAGAACTACATCAAGCGGGCGCAGACGCTGTTTGTGTACGCTGTCAAGCGTGGCGTCTACTATGCCGGCACGGTCTTTGACCGGAATTACTATGGTAAGTTTTGCTTTGTCTTCCATGTGTCGGGAGAGAAATCTGTAGATGTTGTGGTTATGGGGTTTCGCAGTAGGCCAGTGCGCCGACGCAAAGATGTTTCAAGGCGGGGAAGAACGGCATTCTGCCTCCGCGCCACAGCCGCCAGGCGGTCAGCGGCAACCGGGGTAACCATCCGATGCCGTGGTGGGTCGCCCTGATGATGGCGCCGGTGGTCTGGGCCACACGCGGGTCTGTAATAGGGCGGTATCCGGTGGTCACACCCTCGTGTCGGGCGATGGTCAGCGGAAAGAACCGCCCCACCAGCCCCAGCCGTCCGGCCGTAACCAACAGCATGTCATCCTCGCCCGCTATGTAACGTGGGGCGCCCGGCCCGAAATCCTCTCGGAACCGCAAGCGTGCCGTGCGTGCGTTGCGGCGTATGGCTGTCTCGAACGCCGTAAGGTGGAATCCTGCAGGTATCGGCGTCAATGGCATTTCGGTTGCCGGATACAGCTTGTTGTCGCCGCCGGAGTACCGGAAAGTGGCGAAATCGAGTTCGGGATGGGTGTCGAATATCCTGATAATCTCAGTCAGTGCGGACGCGTCGTACGCAAGGTCATCGTCGCCCACGAGCACCACCGGAGCTGTGGCGGCGTCAAAAGCGTTGTTGCGGTTCGCGCTGACTCCGGGGCGGTCAAACCGGCTCACAATGATGTCGCTACGCGACGCTATGCCGTCGGGCACAGGTGCGTTGCCGTGGTTCTGCCATGATATGACATAGCCGACGCCCTCGACACAGGGCAGTTTCATCGCCTCGACCCGGCGGAGTCCGTCGGGCCGGTGCGTGACGATGAGCACCTGCAGTCTGAGAGCGGCGGCTGTCATTGTATTCTGAAAATGCTTGTGCCAGATGTCTGTCAGAGATACCTGGCGACGGCTGACTGAAGTTTCGAGAAGTCGGCCACACGTTCGACCAGTTCGCCCTGGCGGTTGATGATGAACGTGGCGGGGAGTGCGCCTACATTGTAGTCGCGGAGTGTGTTGACCCCGTCGGCCGACGAGTTGTAGACGGCAATCCAGGGGATATTCTTTGCCGAATTGCGCCACAGGTATTCGTCGTCGTCAAATCCGATCTGATAGATTTCCAGTCCGTTGGCTTTGTTGGCGTTGTAGATCTTGCCCAGCTCGAGGTTGATGGCGGGCGACTCCTGTGCCGAATAGGCAGTGAAGTTCAGAATTATCACCTTTCCCTTCGAGGCCTCGGCGGTGAGCGAGCGCAGGTTGCCTTTGGCGTCGTGCAGGGCTATCTCGGGTAATGAGATCTCCTCTGCCACGAGTGTGTCGCCGGGCACTGCGGGGCGTGATGCGGCGCGGTTCGACAGGAAAAGGTCGGCCAGCATGCGGGTGCGCGGGTCGGCGGGGCGGTGCTCGTTGAAGGCGTTTGCCACGGCGCCGATGATGCGGTTGTCGGCTTTCGACGCGGGATTGAACAGCGGTGTGCCTCCCACGCGGCGGAAGATGGTGTAATAGGCCGTCATGCCTGAGGGGTTACGCATCACAAGCTGGGCCAGGTCACGCTTGAAACTGATGTCGTTCAGGGCGTTGGCGCGGCTGGCCGAGTCGACCATCGCGTTGGCGCGTTGCATGGCCAGGGCCTCGTCAGAACCGGCCAGAGTGTAGTTGGCGGTCATGCCCGGAACCGAGGCGTCGAGGGTGACGGTCTCGATGGAATCCACGGGGAAGTATGCCGTCTCTTTGCCCAGGCGCAGGCGGAAGATTTCGGGCTGCCCCTCCGGTTCGCGGCTGAAACGGTACGAGCCGTCATCGGCCACCGTCACGGTATCGATGCCGTACCAGTTTCCGACCTCGTTGGCGGCTTCGAGAATCAGCTCCTGACCTTCGGCGCCTTTGATGTTTCCCTCTACCGTCCACTTTGCTTTTGAGCACGATACGGCCGACAATACGAGCAGACCGGCCGATGCGTAGGCGATGATATGTTTCATTGTCATTCGAAATGCGAGGCTATGTTGGCGGCGATCTTCTCCATCTCATCGGCGGGAAGGGTGAGTTTCTGGCCGCAGAAGTTCATGTCGTCACCCTTGTCCATGGGCACCAGATGCACATGCGTGTGGGGGACGTCGAGGCCGATCACCGTGACGCCCACCTTGCGGCAGGGGATGGCTGCTTTCAGGGCCTTGGCCACGCGTTTGGCGAAAAGCATCAGGGCCGCATACTCCTCGTCGTCAAGATCGAAGATATAGTCGGTTTCCTTTTTGGGGATGACCAGCACATGGCCCGGGTGCACGGGGTTGATGTCGAGGAATGCGAAGTGGCGGTCATCCTCGGCCACCTTGTAGGAAGGAATCTCGCCGGCGGCGATGCGTGAGAATAACGTGGCCATCTGTCAGAAACTGATTTCCTTGATTTCAAACTTCATTACCCCGGCAGGCACGGTAATTTCGACCACATCGCCGAGCTTGTGGCCCAGAAGGCCCTTGGCGATGGGGGTCGACGCGCCGATTTTTTTCTCGCGGAGGTTGGCCTCGGAGTCGGCTACGATGGTGTATTCAATTGTCATGCCGTTGGCGATGTTGGTGATCTTCACTTTCGAGAGGATGGCCACCTCGTCTTTCGACAGGCGCGATTCGTCAAGGATGCGTGCGTTTGCCACAAGATCCTTGAGTTTTGCGATTTTCATTTCAAGCAGGCCCTGGGCCTCTTTGGCTGCGTCATATTCTGAATTCTCGGAGAGGTCACCTTTGTCGCGTGCCTCGGCGATAGCGGCCGATACGCGGGGGCGTTCTACTGATTCGAGATAGGCTATTTCCTGCATTTTCTGCTTGTAGCCCTCTTTTGTCATGTAAGTCAATGCCATGATATATAGCTTTTTGGTGTTTCGTGAATAATGTGATTTTCTGTATGGCAGGCATATCGGCAGACGGTAAAAAGAAAGCGCCCCGCCCCGCGGTCAGGCGGGGGAGACCCTGAAATCATACCGTCGGCTCGTGGTTCAAGCCTTCCAATAAGTAACACGGCAAAGTTAGCGAATGTTTGGCAATCCACCAAATATTCCGCCGTCTTGCAAGTCAATTATCAGAAAAGCCGGGGATGCGCCGTCTCACAGAGCCGCGAGACGGTCGCGTAGGGTGGCGGCCAGGTCTGACTCGACAAAATTCTTCCCGGTACGCTGACCTTCTGCCTCCCCCTCGGCAAGCAGGGCGGTCAGGCGCGCACGTTCGGCCGCTGCGGCATCACGGCGCATGGTCGCGGCGCCGTCGGGTCCGTACCGGCTCCACACCATGTCAGATGCTATGGCGCGTCGCCAGCGGGCTGCCGCCGACTCGCTTTCGGTGCGGAAACGGTTAAGCGCGGCCCGCAGTGTTTCGGCATCGGATATCCCCAGGATTTCTATGCCGAGGCTGTTGACGAGCTCTCGGGTGGTGACGAATCCCCCTAAGTCGACCCAGTCTGTCGGCGCAATATCTGTCTCGAGTTTCGGCCCGGGTGCGGTCACGGAGCCGAAATACCGCAGAATGGCGTCGCGGTAACGGCCGATTCCCTTGGGAATGTCACGTGCGGCTATATGGAATCCGTTCTGTCTCAGATCATGCCCTGCAGGTATCTGGCAGAGTATATCCAGCCCTGCCATCAGGCGGCTTACAGTATAGGGGTTTAGGGCATGGAAGGTCACGAGATCGGCGCGGTTCTCCTCGCTGCGTCTGTCGCGTGAGGGCCATTTGCGGGTGTCGCGCTCGACGCTTATGCGTTCGAGTGCGATACCAGGAATAAGACGTGACGAGCCGTCGGGCTCATTGACCATGTAAGAGAACGGAAACAGTTCGGTGTCGGGGTGGCCGTAGTGTCTTCCAAGCACAGTGGTGAAGGCTCCGATGCGTGCTGGCCATAGGATATAGCTGTCAGAGCCGGCACGGGTGCCGCGCCCGGTGAAACCGTAGTATTCAGGTCCGAGCTTGTAAAGGTGGTTGCTCTGGTTGGTGCCTGAGCCGGCGTTGAACATCCAGAAAGCGCCACCGATCAGTAGTGTCGACTTGTGTTCCGATACTGTGAACGGGCCGGCGAAGGTAGCCGCGGCCTCGCCGTTGCAGAGATGCGAGTTGGCGAAAAACAGACTGTCGTGGGCCGTCAGGCTGTCAAGTGTCACGTTAGCGCCTATGAAACATCGCTGTATGTTTGCGTGACCGGTAATATGGCTGTCGCGTATGGCGATGAAATCTCGCGCTGTCACACCGGAGCCTATGCGGCATCCGTCGGCTGTGCCGTCATGCAGTGCGGTCGCGCCGTCAATCACGGTGCCGGAGCCGATGTTTACGCTCTCGATAGTGCCACATCCTGTCACCAGAGCGTTACGCCCGATTGTGCCGTGCGTGTATGTGGCGGCCAGGCGGCGTGCCATTTCATTGTGTGCTTGGCCGAAATGCTTGTCTGTCAGCGATGCGTAGGCCAGCTGCGCCGTGAGCGTGCGGTGCAGTGTGACCGGCAGTGAGCCGGTCTCGTCGAGCACGTCGGCGGTGATGCCCTCGCCGCATGCCGAGCCGGGTGCGAATGTCAGGCGGTGACAGCCTATGACAGCGGCGCCCGGAGCGATGTCGTATCCGGCGATTCCACCGCTTACGTAATATATATATGAGTTGTCGCCTACATGGCAGTCGCACACGGTGGCGTCTGATATGCCGGGAGGGTAGGGGATGCCGCCGATTACGCGGTCGGTGCCGTCGGTGCGTCCCAGAGTGACTTTGCCGGCGAATCTGACGTTATGGTAGTTCTCGGCATTGAAAGATTCGTCTACGGTTATGGCGCTCCAGTCGCGGCAACGGCAACCGTTGGCCTCAAGGCGTGCGGTTTCGGCGGATGTAAGCGCTCTCATGGCAGTCGGTCGAGGGGAATGTCTTTCAGATACGGTGCTTTCAGGTCTTTTTCTGACATAATGGGTGTCATGCCTTTCAGGGGCCACATTATGCCGATCTGCGGGTCATCGAATCTTACCGCTCCCTCGGCGCCCGGACTATAATAGTTGTCGACCTTGTATTCAAACCGGGCCTCGTCGCTGAGTACCAGGAACCCGTGGGCGAAACCGCGGGGGATGTATATCTGCACCCCGTTGGTGTCTGACAGCCGCACGGCCACATGTGCGCCGAAAGTCGGTGAGTCACGCCGCAGGTCGACCGCCACGTCAAGTACCTCGCCCAGGCTTACCCTTACAAGTTTCCCTTGGGCGGCCGCGCCGCGCTGGTAATGCAGCCCGCGCAGTACGCCGCGTCGCGACATCGACTCGTTGTCCTGCACGAACTCTATGTTCTCCAGTCCGGTGGCGCGCCGGAAGTCGTCGAGACGGAATGTCTCCATAAACCACCCGCGGTCGTCGCCGAACCGTTCGGGCTCCATTATCCATACGCCTCTAACCGGGCCTTCGAGATATTTCATGTCTGTTGTGCTTTATCTTGCAAATTTACGCCATTATATCGACTTCTGCAACAGATTTGTTTACGATAAGGGCGGTTCTGTGCCCTCTGCGGCTGTAATCTTAGTCAGTCGGGTTTTCTCTGTCTTTTTCTCCGGTTTTCGGGCCGGGTGTCGGCCGCTTTTGTTTATAGTCCGCGGGGCTTGTCCCGCGTTTAGTGTCCTGGTGGGCTGCATGTGCCGTGCGGCGGCTTTTTGTGGCCCGGATGGCTGCTTTGCATATCCGGCTGTTATTCCGTCTGTTAAGTGTTTTGCGAACAAAATCCTTCAAAAATCTTTCAAAAAAGTTGCTGAAAAAATTTGGCTGTTATTGAGGAAAGGCGTAACTTTGCACCCGCAAATGAGGCAGAGGCCTACCGGCGGCACCGAAACAGTGAAAACGCCGGGCGCTGAGAAAAAGTTCAAAAAAAAACGGCTGAAAAATTTGGTCAGTTCAAAAATTCGCCGTAACTTTGCAAAGCTTTTTCGGCTCTGCCGCAAAAGTCGCCCCGGGTGACCGGAGCGCAAGAGAACATTGAAAGATTTACAATACACTGAAGTAGTACAAGAACAAAGAGCCGCCCCGCGGCCCGGAGCCGAAGACAACCGGCGCCGCCGACCGAGGGGCAAATCAGAGTTTCTGTCAATTTCTGTAAACTTGATAACTGCAGGAATCTGTCGGGCCGGGCAATCAAGACTGTTTCGGGTATCCGGATTTCCCTTCTGAAAAGAAAGAAAACAAGATACAACAACGAAGAGTTTGATCCTGGCTCAGGATGAACGCTAGCGACAGGCTTAACA
>OGQT01002266.1_pt1 | contig 13920 bp, 10 predicted proteins | sample 1553261 | NCBI WGS metagenome assembly OGQT01 (sample SAMEA2579992, study PRJEB22360) | human gut metagenome | biome: human gut; feature: human-associated habitat; material: faeces | place: Denmark | collected 2008/2010
CCAGCAGGTCGGAGATCTGCTTTGCGCCCAAGCCTGCGGCGTTGACCACCCAGCGGGTGCAGACATCGCCGTGCTCGGTGTGCAGATAGTACAGCTCGTTTTCGCGGGTGATGGCCGTGACCTTGTGGTCAAAGAAGAAGTCCACGCCGTTGGCATGTGCGTTCTCGGCCAGAGCCACCGTGTACAGGAACGGGTCCATGATGCCGCTGTTTTTGGACCACATGGCAAACTTGCCCACCACGGCGGGCACCAGCTCATGCAGCTTTGTCTCGTCGATCATCTCCAGACCGGTGCAGCCGTTGACAGCACCCTGCTTCATGGTGCGCTCCAGCTGCTCCATGTCCTCGGGGGTGTTGCCCACCAGCACCTTGCCGCAGCGCTTGAACGGGAAGTTCAGTTCCTCGGCCAGCTGGTCCATGATCTTGTTGCCTTCCACGCAGCATTTTGCCTTCAGGCTGCCGGTGGGGTTGGCAAAACCGCCGTGCACCACCGCAGAGTTGCGGCCGCTGGTCTCGTTGCAGACGTCCAGATTCTTCTCCAGCACTGCAATGCTCAGCTTGTAGCGGGACAGCTCGCGCGCAATGGCACTGCCCACGACGCCCGCACCGATGATGACCACATCGTATTGTTTTTTCATGGTATCCACCTTTCTCCTTTTTCTGGTATGGGAAACCGGCGTTGTGTTATATGTTTCATCGCTTCAAATATATAACATCCCGTGACTTCTGTCAAGCACTTTCCGCAAAAAATATAAACAAAAAGAAGCTCTGTCCTTTGGTAAAAACGACAGAGCTTCTGGAAAATTCGGCGGGAACCGCTTGAAATGCCAAGGGAAAAGGGGCTCCCGGATGCAGGCAGGGCCTCCGCATCCTTCCATTCACGGAAGCGGCCCTGCTTACAAAAACAGCTTCTCAGATGAAGAAATCCGGGAAGCGGTCCAGCAGGCTCTGGAAGTGTTCTCGGTAGGCGCCCAGATGATGCTCGAAGAATGCGTCCACATCCACATCCTTGGGCAGGCCCACCATCAGATATTTGTACAGCTGCTCATGCTCCTCGCGGAAGGTCTCCATATCCATCTGGCACAGAGCGGTGTCCAGATAGCGCACACGATCCATGTGGGTGGTAACGTTGTGCATGGCCTGCCAGATGCGGTCATAACCGGCATAGGTATACAGGCGCTTATGGAACTCGTTGTCCAGCGTGATGAAGTAATCGCCCAGCACATCGTGGCTGATGCAGGCGGAGCCATCCTGCTGTTCCAGCAGACCGTGCAGCTCACTGAGCTGTGCCTGATTCAGGTGGCCGGACAGGCTGCGCAGCAAAGCGGGTTCCAGCATCTTGCGCATGGCATAGCCCTCATTGATGTACTGGATCGAGATCTTGGAGACGATGCTGCCGCGCTCTGGCAGGCAGGCGAGGGCGCCGCGCTGAGGCGGCCCATCCCCCAGCCATTCGCCCTTGAGCATCATCAGTGCTTCGTGGATGGGCGTGCGGCTCATGACCAGATGCTCACTCAGCTCCGCCTCGCTCAGCTGGAAGCCGGGCTGCAGCTGGATGTTCATGATATTCTTGCGCAGGATACGGTAGGCGTAGGCCCGGTTGTTCTCGTCCGGCTGGCGAGGGTCCATCAGCAGCGGCAGGATGCGGGACTTGTCATCTTTCATTGGTAATTTTCCCTTACAATAGTTTGCTCTCCGGCAGGAAAGCGCTGGGTCAAGGTTTGTTGCTTCTAAGATTTAATACCTCTATTATAAGGCATAACATATCACTTGTCAAAAGCCTTTTTGCTAAAAAGCAACTAAAATCCTGAAATTGCGGATAAAAAACTATAAAACAAGTTGCATTTCCGCCCCAAAGGCGTTATAATATGCTCAACAAGTAACATATCAGTTGGCTATAGGAGGTCAATCACATGTCTGAAATCAATGCGATCCGCTTTGCAGAACCCTGGCAGGTCTCCTGCGTCAAGATCCCCATGCCGGAACCCAAGCCCGGTGAGGCCCTCATCAAGATCATGGCAGCCGGTATTTGCGGCAGCGACATTGGCGCGTTCCGCGGCACCAATGGTCTGGTGAGCTATCCCCGCGTCATCGGCCACGAGCTGGCCGGTGTGGTCGTCTCCATCCCGGAGAACAACAAGAACGGCATCAAGGTGGGCGACCGCGTGGCCGTCGATCCGAACATCTACTGCGGTCAGTGCGAGTACTGCCTGACCCAGCGCCCCGAACTGTGCGACCATCTTTCCGCCGTGGGCGTCACGCGTGACGGCGGTCTGGCCGAACAGTTCACCGCACCGGCCACCGTAGTCTACAAACTGCCGGACAACGTCTCGCTGAAGGACGCCGCCGCCATCGAACCTATCTCCTGCGCCGTGCACGGCGTGGACCTGCTGAAGCTGCGCCCCTACCAGAAAGCGCTGGTCATCGGAGACGGCTTCATGGGCCAGCTCTTCGCCCAGATCGTGCAGGCCTACGGCGTGCATCAGGTGGACCTGGCCGGCATCTTCGATGAGAAGCTCAAGCGCAACCAGGAGCTGTTCGGCGTCACGAACGTCTACAACACCACGCGCGAGGCCATTCCTGCCGAATCCTATGACGTGATCATCGAGGCCGTGGGTTTGCCGGCCACCCAGGCGCAGGCCGTGGCCGCCGCCAAGAAGGGCGCGCAGGTGCTCATGTTCGGCGTGGGCCCGCAGGAGGCGCACTTCGAGATGAACACCTACGATATCTATAAGAAGCAGCTGACCATTCAGGGCTCCTTCATCAACCCGCTCACCTTCAAAGACGCCATCAGCCTGCTCGAATCCGGCAAGATGAACGTCGCACCGCTCATCAGCCACGAACTGGGACTCGAAGAAGTCCAGGACTTCCTCGACGGCAAGATCCAGGGCGTCTCCAAGGCCGTCGTCAAGGTCGGCGAGTAGTTTCGGCACTTTGCCGGCTCCTCTCCCTGAGGGGAGCTGGCGGCGGAGCCGACTGAGGGGAGGCATCCGGCGGCGTGTATTACCACCCTCCGGTGCTGCGCACCACCTCCCGCCAGCGGAAGGAAGAGGTTTCGTCTCACGGTTTTCGCCGCCAATATAGCTTGGCCGCCGGCTTTCCCTTTTTCTTCCGGCGGCCGCATTTTTCCCTGCACCACCTCTACTGACAACGATGTTAATGGAGTCAACCCATGATTCGCTTTTTTGAAAAATTCGGTATTCCCCGTGTGTTGCTGCTTGGCTTCCTCGCCGTTGCCATCTTCATGACGGGCGATGGATTCGAGCTCACCTTCCTCTCCAAATTCATGGTCGACCAAGGCTTCTCGTCCTCGCAGGCCTCCCTGCTGGTCACTGTGTACGGCCTGTTCGCGGCCCTCGGCGGCTGGTGCGCCGGCGTGCTCGCCGAAATGTTCGGTGCCCGCCGCATCATGATGTTCGGTGCCTGCTGGTGGATCGGCATCCACCTGCTGTTTCTCGGGGTCGCCATCCCGAGTGGTCTGTATTCGCTGATTCTGGGCCTGTACGCCTTGCGCGGCATCGGCTACCCGCTGTTCATCTACAGCTTCGTGGTCCTGATGGCGCAATACATCAGCCCCGCCCGCCTGGCCTCCGCCACCGGCTTCTTCTGGACCTGCTTCTCTCTGGGCATTGGCGTGTTTGGCGCTTACCTGCCGAGCTTCATCATGCCGGTGTTCGGCGAATACAAGACCTTCTGGTTCGCACTGCCGTTCTCCATCGTCGGCACCGTCATGTGCTTCTTCTTCGTACCAAAGAACAAAATCGTCAAATCGCAAGGACTGAGCCGCAAGGAACAGCTCGCCGAGCTGGCCGAGGGTGCCACCATCCTGGTCACCAATCGCAAGGTGCTCATCTGCGCGATCATCCGCATCATCAATAACCTGCTGCTCTACGGGTTCCCGGTCATCATGCCGTTGTACCTGTGCACCACCCACAATGGCGGCATCAACATCTTCAAAACCGAGGAATGGATGCGTATCTGGGGCTTCGTGTTCGTGATCACGCTGATTTTCAACACGTTCTGGGGCTGGTTCATGGACCGCTTCGGCTGGGTATGGCCGATGCGCTGGTTCGGCTGCGCGGTGCTCGCGGTCGGCTCGGTGGCGTTCTACTACATTCCGCAGTGGTTCGGCGCGAATGCCATTATGATGATCGTCGCTTCGGTCATCGTCGGCATCGGCACCTGCGCGTTCTCGTCGCTGCCCACCATCATGACCCTGTACGCGGGCGGCAAGCAGGGCGCGGCGCTGTCCGCATACAACCTCGCCGCCGGTCTGACCACGTTCGCCGGCCCTGGCATCGCCACCATTTTGCTGCCAATTGTGGGCTATGAAGGTGTGTGCTGGACATACGCCGGCCTATACGTGCTCGCCTTCGTGCTTACCTTGTTCATCCGCCCGCAGCAGCCCGGCTTCGACGCCAAAGGCCACCGCATCAAAGGCGCAAAGGTTGCATCCGCAGAGTCCTCCGAGTCCTCGGAACCTACCGACAGCGCATCCGTGCACGTTTAGCTGCCCGAAGTAACCGTGGCCGCCGAAATGGTTGCCACTGCGAACTGATCGCAACATCATGTTGCGTCAGCAAGAAAGTATCGAGAATTGACTAGGAGTGCGGCATGGTTCTGCCGCGCCGCATACCTTGTCCGACTATCCTTAACCTTTATCCAACCACCACATTCAAAGGAGAATCACATGGCTAAGCCAATGACCGCGTTCACTACCGACCTCCAGCATTCCGGCATGATTGCCAAAGACCTGGATGAGACCATCAAGTTCTACCGCGAGGTTATGGGCTTTGAGCTCGCCGGACTGTTCATGAATGGCGAGAACCGTTGCGCCTTCCTGCGCTACGGCCACCTGACCATTGAAACCTGGGAAGGCGACCCCGCCCCGATGACCACCGGCGCCATCAACCACTGGGCTTTCGACACCCCGGACATCGAAGCCGCCTTCGAGAACGCCAAGGCGCTCGGCGTGGACTTCAAGGACACCGAGATCCAGTCCATCCCGAGTTTCTGGAAGCATGGCATCCGCTACTTCAACATCTACGGCCCCAACGGCGAGACCATCGAATTCTGCCAGATTGTGGAGGAGTAGTGGCTCCGATGCGCCCGATTCGCGCGCAATATGCGTGTCGATAGTGGCCGCAATATAATACTCAGCCTTTATTACGGGCTGGCCTAATAACTAACATTCAACGACCGGTGCACATGCGCCGGTCGTTTTTTTAGTGCCTGATGATTGTGCTGGGTTACAACAATGAGCGGCACGCTGGGCATAACAACATCCATGCAAGAAAGTATCAATTCTTGACTGTTTTCGCGCCAAAACACTGCTATTTTCGCAGCGAAACTTGTATTAACGCTCCAAAGTTGGGCGGATGAAAACAACGAAGTTTGCGTAGTAAAAGGAGACGGTCATGGCACAAGGACTGGCGCGAAAACTACTGCCGGGATTCTTGGCGATCGCAGTGTTCATGACAGGCGATGGGTTTGAACTGACCTTTTTGTCCAAGTATGTCGTCGATCAGGGATTCAGCTCGTCGCAGGCATCACTGCTGTTTACGATGTACGGATTGGTCGCGGCGCTCGCCGGCTGGTCCTCGGGCGTGCTGGCCGAACTGTTCGGAGCCAAGCGCATCATGCTTATTGGCGCGGGTTCTTGGATCGTGCTGCATCTGGTATTCATCGGTGTGGCATTGCCTAGCCACAGTTATTCGCTGATGCTGGCGTCGTATATGTTGCGAGGCATGGGCTATCCGCTATTTATCTACAGCTTCGTAGTGTTGCTTGCGCAAACTGTGGATCCCGGCAAACTGGCATCGGCCATGGGCTGGTTCTGGACTTCCTATTCCTTTGGCATCGGTGTGTTTGGCGCCTATCTGCCGGCGTTCATCACGCCGGTGATTGGTGAATACTATTCGCTGTGGGTGTCACTGCCGTTCTCGATTGTCGGCATGATTATCTGTCTGTGTTTTGTGCCGAAAACCCGTAACGCCAATCTTGACACGATGAGCTCTTCGGATAAGCTTCGTGAACTCTCTCGCGGCGTGACCATTCTCAAAGACAACCACCAGATTGCGCTTGCTGCCGTATTGCGTGTGATTTGCAATCTCACTTTGTACGGTTTTCCGGTCATTATGCCGCTGTATCTCGCCACGCATACAAACGGCGGCGGAGCTTGGTACCAGGTCACCGAATGGTCCACCATCTGGGGTCTGCTGTTCGTCGTCACCGTATTCGGCAATGTGTTCTGGGGCCGTATGGGCGATTGCTTCGGCTGGATGAGCCAGATGCGCTGGTGGGGCTGCTGGCTCTCCGCGCTCGGTACTCTCGCCATGTACTATGTGCCGCAGCTGTTTGGGCACAACCTGCCATTTATGTATGTGTGCGCCGTGGTGCTCGGCATGGGTATTTCCGCTTTCGTACCGATGGGCGCAGTATTCCCTGCTCTGGAACCTGAGCACAAGGGCGCTGCGGTTTCCGCACATAACCTCGCTTCAGGCCTGACCACATTCTGTGGTCCGTTCATCGCCACGGTACTGCTCAATACCGTAGGTTTTGCCGGAGTGTGCTGGGCATATGCCATTTGCTACATCTCTGGCTCGGTCATCTCATTCTGGATTCGCCCCGAGCAGCCGGGCATCACCCGCAAAGTGGCGGCGAACTGAGCGGTGCTCGCTGACTGTTCTCGTCAAAAACCAACAATACAAGACCCTCAAAAAAATAAATTCAACCAATATAAGGAGAAATACCATGAAAGCAGTTGTTCTCGAAGAGCAGGGCGTCATCAATGTGCGTGAGGTCCCGGACGTCAAGGATCCCGGCCCCGGTGAGCTGCGTATCGCACCCCACACCGTGGGCGTATGCGGTTCTGATTTGCATTACTACACGCACGGTCGTGTTGGCAAGTATGTTGTTGAGCAGCCAATGATTCTCGGCCATGAGGCAGCGGGCACCGTGTTGGAGGTCGGCCCCGGCGTCACTGATTTCAAGCCCGGTGACCGAGTCGCCCTCGAGCCAGGCATTCCGGATATGACTTCGCGGGCCAGCCGACTGGGCATGTACAACGTCGATCCGGCTGTGCGTTTCTTCGCTACTCCGCCGATTGACGGTTGCCTGTGTGAGGAGGTCATTCACCCGGCCGCATTCACCTACCATCTGCCTGATTCCATGAGCTTTGGCGAAGGTGCGTTGCTTGAGCCGACCGCCGTGGGCATGTGGGCTGCCACCAAGGCACGCATCAAGCCCGGCGATGTGTGCGTGGTGACCGGCTCGGGCACAGTGGGTATGCTCACTGCCTCTGCTGCGCTCGCCGGTGGCGCTTCCAAGGTGCTTGTTTCGGATGTGTCTTCCATCAAGCTGGGTATTATCGGCCAGATTCCGGGCGTTATCCCCGTGGATTTGACGACGGAGGACTTGGTTGAACGTGTACGCGAAGAGACCGCTGGGTGGGGTGCTGATGTGGCATTCGAGTGTTCCGGCGCGCCGAAAGCTTATGAGACGTTCTGGAAGCTGATTGCCCCGGGCGGTTGCGCGGTGCTCGTCGGTATTCCGGTCAACCCGGTACCGATTGACGTGACCGAGCTGCAGGCCACCGAAGTGCGTATTGAGAACATCTTCCGTTACGCCAATGTGTACCAGAAAGCCATCGATTTGGTCGATAGCGGCCGACTTAACCTGAAGCCGTTCATCACTGACACGTTTGCCATGAAGGACGCCAAGGCTGCCTTCGACCGTATGGATGAGGGTCGTCCGGGCGATATCAAGTTGCAGATTACGGTCAATCGAGACTAATCCGTGACGTGTTGATGACGAGATGATTGCCCGATGAAATCCTGCGGCATATGTTGGCGTTTCCCTTTTTCCGCCCGCACTTATGTGCCATATCCGTAGGATTCCGGCGGGCAATCATCTCGCCGTAGTTGTTCCACCGGTAAAGTACGAAATATGGCGAGCTGTACTGCGCAACGTTGACAAGGAGGTCTGCGATGGATGCGCGAAACTTGACTGCGATTCCTCATTCGGATGCGGGCTCGCTGGAAGTGATTGTGCCCGATGGGGATGCGGCCATACGTTGGTCAAGCCACGGGTATCCGAGCTCTCTGGCCAAATGGCATTATCATCCACAAATCGAAATTCATCTTATCCGTGAGGGAAGTGGACAACTCATGGCGGGGGATGGACTCATGCCATTCGTGCCGGGGCATGTGGCGATGATCGGATCCAATCTGCCTCATAATTGGTTGTCGGATATCATTCCTGGAGAACGGCTCTCTCATCGTGATGTGTTATGCCATATACGTCCGCAGACTATGCGACTATTGACCGCCGCTTTTCCCGAGACTTCCGGTTTCGAAACGGTATTGCGCCGTTCGCAGCATGCACTTGTACTGTTCGGTGATTCGGCACGTGAGGCCGGCGAGCTATTAGTGGCCATGGGAGAACATAGTCCAGTTAGACGGGTTGCCGACCTTATTGCTATTCTGACGGTATTCGAGCAGGCATCAGCGCAGGAAAGCCAGACCGTGGTAACGCCGGAATACAATCCAGAGATTGCGGTTGGCGCGGAGGATGGGATCAACGCCGCCATCACCTATATTTCCACACATCTGGATGAGGTCAGCTTGCAAGGTGCCGCTGATGCGGCGGCGATGAGCGTATCCACCTTTTCTCGCTTCTTCAAGCGAGTTGCCGGCATCGGTTTTGCTGATTTTGTTCGACGGCTTCGAGTGGGGCGTGCTTGTCGTTTGCTGACTTGCACAAACATGCCCATTGCCAAGATTCAACAGTTGAGCGGATATACGAATGCCTCGAATTTCAATCGTCGGTTTCTGGAAGAAACCGGTATGACTCCATCTCAATATCGCCGAGAACATTGATTGCCGCCCCGGTCTGGGCGGTGTCACGGATCCGTGCAAGAAAGTACCATAAGTGGGTTTCTTGGTATCAGATAGGGCCAATGCTGCCGTTTAGGCTTGAAAATACAACGAAGTGGTTAGATGCGCATAAAGTGCATCGGCTCCAAGGAGGCAGCAATGAATGATAATTCGGTATGGCCGGTAGTGATTGCGGTAATGGTCGTGCTTGCGGTGGCCGTATGCCTGGCCATGGCTGGTGACATCCGGTTTGCCGTGATTGGTGTTCTATGACTGTCTCCATGAGTCCCGAAACCGCTGCCGCCTAGGCGGAAATCAGCCGCGTACCGCAGCACCACAGATATCGTCGAGATAATTCTCGGCGAATCGCAATGCGGCACCGATGATGTTCTGGTCTTCGGCGCAGTAGCTCTTGCGCAGATTGAAATGGTCGGTGCCGAACGGGCTGCGTGCGATGACGCGCGCCTTCAGATCCTCGATGTCGCTGTCTTCAAGATGCTGGGCTGCTTCACCGCCGACAATCACGTCGCCCGCGATGATGGATCGCGCGTTGACGATGGCCTGCGCCACGTAATCCAGCCACTCATCCATGCGCTCGCGATGATGCCGTTCGCCCTGCTCAAGCACGCTGAAGAAGCCGGGAATACTTTCGTAATCCTCGGGCAAGGTCTCCGGCGAGCAGTAGGTGTCCATGCAGCCGCGCTGGCCGCAGTAGCATTCGCGACCGCCCGGTACCAGCGTCATATGTTCGATGGCGCCATTGCACTGGTTCGGGCCCTGATACAGCTTGCCTCCCACAATCACCGCGCCGCCTGGGCGTCGCTCCAGATAGACACACACCGCATCGGTGAGCGTGGAGTCGAACCAGAGTTCGGCCATGGCTGAGGCATCGGAATCGTGGATCATCATGCACGGGTAATGGACCGATTGGCTGATGGTTTCGAGCGTGAGCCCAGTGTTGCCCATAATGGTGCCGAAGATGATGGTGGTGGCGTCGGGGGAGAGGATGCCTTGGATGGCGAACGAGACGCCGAGCACCTTGCCGTGCTTCTTTTCGACGTCGGCGGCGAAGTTGTTGATGATGCCGCCGATACGCTGGTAGTAAACGTTGGTGTTGCGGTAAGGCAGGGCATCGTTGCGTTTTTCGATGACGTTGCCGTACAGGTTAATCGCGCACAGGCGCAGTTCGTTGGACCGCATCACTACCCCGATGGCAGTGCGATGATCGGGATTGAACTCATATTTTTGCGCCTTGCGCCCGCCGGTGGAATCCTGCAGTTCGCCTTTGCGGATGAGTCCGTCATCTTCTAGGGCGCGCAGATTTTGGGTGATGGTGGGCAGGCTGAGGCCGAGCTCGCGTTCCAGTTCCTGCTTGGTGACATGGCTATGGCCATACAGATACTGGGTCATGGCACTGCGGTTGTGCGCTTTCACTGCAGTTGATGGCATTGCCCTCATATTTGCCCCTTTGTGCGATGAGATATATGCAAGTATACTTTATGAAAGTGGCTTTCATGTGCCTCGACGCGGAGATTGTGAGACAAAAATCGTATATTTGTAGGCGATTTGGGTACTTTTTTAAACCAATTTTCTAGAAATGTGGAGAAAATGAGTACTTTTGGAAACTTGATTTAAAAAAGTTGTCGGATTGCGTTGTTTGCAGGCATGTGATTTTCGGTAAAAAGTGAACAAAAAGTACCAAATCGCCGAATAAAGTGAGAATTTGTTCGATATTTCGCACAACTCGTAACAAAAACTGTTCAATATCGCACGTGAAACGCCGTCGATTTTGTGCGTGTGCATCGTGCCGAACCGTTCGGTATATTGTGGCTCAGGTCACATGTGCAATGTGACAACGCATCACCGGTCATTTTCGGTTACTGAGGCGGTATCCCGCTGGTGCAACTGAGGTGACGAGGCGATGGCCCAGAACTTTGCCATATACCCCAAGAAGATCGAGGAGGACCCCAAGTGGCAGAAGCAAAGAAGAAGGTCGAAGCTACCAAGCCGACCCCAGAAGAGAAGCAGGCCGCAGCTGAGGCCGAGGTTGACGCGCTGGTTGCCCGCGCCAAGAAGGCTCTCGACGAATTCGAGAACCTCGACCAGAAGCAGGTTGATCGTATCGTCGCCAAGGCATCCATCGCCGCTCTGAACAAGCACCTCGTTCTCGCCAAGATGGCCGTCGACGAGACCGGCCGTGGTCTCGTGGAAGACAAGGCCACCAAGAACATCTTCGCCTGCGAGCACGTCACCAACTATCTGGCCGGCCAGAAGACCGTGGGCATCATCCGCGAAGACGATGTGATGGGCATCGATGAGGTCGCCGAGCCCGTCGGCGTGGTCGCCGGCGTCACCCCGGTCACCAACCCGACCTCCACCGCCATCTTCAAGTCCCTCATCGCCCTGAAGACCCGTTGCCCGATTGTCTTCGGCTTCCACCCCGGTGCGCAGAAGTGCTCCGTTGAAGCCGCTAAGATCGTGCGCGACGCCGCCATCGAAGCCGGTGCTCCTGAGAACTGTATCCAGTGGATTGAGCATCCGTCCATCGAGGCCACAGGCGCCCTGATGAAGCATCCGGGCGTGGCCACGATCCTCGCCACCGGTGGTCCGGGCATGGTCAAGGCCGCTTACTCCTCCGGCAAGCCCGCCCTCGGCGTGGGTGCCGGCAACGCCCCGGCCTACGTTGACACCGATGTTGACATCGTGCGCGCCGCCAACGATCTGGTGCTCTCCAAGCACTTCGATTACGGCATGATCTGCGCCACCGAGCAGGCCATCATCGCCCACAAGGACGTCTACGACCAGCTCGTCAAGGAGCTCAAGGTCCGTAAGGCCTACTTCGTCAACGCTGAAGAGAAGGCCAAGCTGGAACAGTACATGTTCGGCTGCACTGCCGGTTCCGGCGTCAAGCCCGTGCTGAACTCCGCGGTGCCGGGCAAGTCCCCTCAGTTCATCGCCAAGGCTGCTGGCTTCGAGATTCCGGCCGACGCCACCATTCTGGCCGCCGAGTGCAAGGAAGTCTCCGACGACGAGCCGCTGACCCACGAGAAGCTCGCTCCGGTGCAGGCCGTGCTCAAGGCCGACAACAAGGAGCAGGCCTTCGAGATGTGCGAGAAGATGCTCAAGCTGGGTGCCGGCCACACCGCCGCCATCCACACCAACAACCAGGAGCTCGTGCGTGAGTACGGCGTCCGTATGCACGCCTGCCGCATCATCTGGAACCAGCCTTCCTCCCTTGGCGGCATCGGCGACATCTACAACTCCATCGCCCCGTCGCTGACCCTGGGCTGCGGCTCCTACGGCGGCAACTCGGTGTCCGGCAACGTGCAGGCCGTGAATCTCGTTAATATCAAGCGCATTGCTCGGAGGAACAACAACATGCAGTGGTTCAAGATCCCGGCTAAGACCTACTTCGAGCCGAACGCCATCAAGTACCTGCGCGACATGTACGGCATCGAAAAGGCCGTCATCGTGTGCGATAAGGTCATGGAGCAGCTCGGCATTGTCGACAAGATCATCGACCAGCTGCGCGCCCGCTCCAACCGTGTGACCTTCCGCATCATCGACTACGTCGAGCCGGAGCCCTCCGTCGAGACCGTCGAAAAGGGCGCTGAGATGATGCGCGAGGAGTTCGAGCCGGACACGATCATCGCGGTTGGCGGCGGCTCCCCGATGGATGCCTCCAAGATCATGTGGCTGCTCTACGAGCACCCGGAAATCGCCTTCTCCGACGTGCGCGAGAAGTTCTTCGATATCCGTAAGCGCGCCTTCAAGATCCCGCCGCTGGGCAAGAAGGCCAAGCTGGTGTGCATCCCGACCTCCTCCGGCACCGGTTCCGAGGTCACCCCGTTCGCCGTGATCACCGATCACAAGACCGGCTACAAGTACCCGATCACCGACTACGCGCTGACTCCGTCCGTGGCCATCGTGGACCCGGTGCTGGCCCGCACCCAGCCGCGCAAGCTGGCCTCCGACGCCGGCTTCGACGCCCTGACCCACTCGATGGAAGCCTACGTGTCCGTGTACGCGAACGACTTCACCGACGGCATGGCCCTGCACGCGGCCAAGCTCATCTGGGACAACCTGGCTGAGTCCGTCAATGGCGAGCCCGGCCTGGCCAAGACCAACGCTCAGGAGAAGATGCACAACGCCGCCACCATGGCCGGCATGGCATTCGGCTCCGCGTTCCTCGGCATGTGCCACGGCATGGCCCACACCATCGGTGCCCTGTGCCACATCGCCCACGGCCGTACCAACTCCATCCTGCTGCCGTACGTGATTCGCTACAACGGCCAGATTCCTGAGGAGCCCACCTCTTGGCCGAAGTACAACAAGTACATCGCCCCGGAGCGCTACCAGGACATCGCCCGCAACCTCGGCATCGACACCGGCAAGACCCCGGCCGAAGCCGTGGAGAACCTGGCGAAGGCCGTCGAGGACTACCGTGACAACAAGCTCGGCATGAACAAGAGCTTCCAGGATTGCGGTGTGGACGAGGACTACTTCTGGTCCGTGCTCGATCAGATCGGCATGCGCGCCTACGAGGACCAGTGTACCCCGGCCAACCCGCGCATCCCGCTGATCAACGACATGAAGGACATCGCCGTCGGTGCTTACTACGGTGTCTCCCAGGCGGAAGGCCACAAGCTGCGCATCGAGCGCGAGGGTGAGGCCGCCACTGAGGAAGCCTCCGAGCGTTGATTGCAGGCGGTTTGTGGTTGGTGGCACCATCAGTAGCCACCAACCGCGGTGTTGCAGCTTAGTGGCTGCATAGCGCGACACAAGGAGCCCGACCCCATTACAGGGGCCGGGCTCCTTTGCATATGTGGCGCTCCCTCAGCCAGCAGGTACCGCCCCATGGAATCGCTGAAGCGTCGCTAAATCGCCGCAATGATGCAGCCAAAAGCAATAAAGCTGGCAAACGCCTCGGTAATGCCGGTCACCACGGGCTTCAAGGTTGTGCGCCGTGTAACCACCGGCAACGCAACGGCGCGGGCCAACAGCAGCACAGTCATCGCAATCAGATACGGACTGCGTCCAGACGG
>OGQT01002281.1_pt1 | contig 13857 bp, 18 predicted proteins | sample 1553261 | NCBI WGS metagenome assembly OGQT01 (sample SAMEA2579992, study PRJEB22360) | human gut metagenome | biome: human gut; feature: human-associated habitat; material: faeces | place: Denmark | collected 2008/2010
AGTAGGCATACCATTTCAAAAAACGTCGACAAGCTCGTACCCCTTTTGAAGTACGAGCTTGTACTTGTTTTAGGTTAATTAGTAAGAATTAAATTATAATGTTCATAATTTGTTTACAATATATTAAAAGATTATACATCAATTTTTCTGTCAATTTGATATAATAATTATAAAGAAAGATAAAAAAGAAGCGGACGGTAGGGGGGGGGGAAAAGTTTTAGAAGAAAGGAGAAATTATCAATATGACAGTACAAGAGGATAGAAGGAGGTACACAATGCACGCTCAATTTTTAGAAACAGTTAAAACACTAATACAAATATCGCCAGAGCTTAATAATTGTAAAGTTGAAATATATATTGAACCGTCAATATCATCAACAATCTTTTATATAAACGCTGACGGCTATAACCACATATTTAAAGCGCCTTTTGGATTACTTGAGTCCAAGCTCACGGCTACAGCATTAGCAGAAATCATAATTGATGAAGTAAAAGAATGGAGGGATAAATTAAATGAAGTTTAAAGAATTGCTTACAGTCCTTGACAGTAATGCATATTTGAATATTGTATCAGAAAAAGGTCAATGGCTGTATGAAGGCAAAGTTATTTTTATTACATCTGGTTTACTTGAAAGAAAAGTTAAATTAGTGGGTGTTAAGCGTGCCTTTATAAATGAACTTTTTATTATATTGGAGGGTCAATAAAATGAACATAGATGAAGTAATAGTTATAGTGACATTCGTTATATGTACGATAATAATGATTAGTCAATATATTGACAGTGAAGTACCAAGGGTGTGTGATGTATTACAAATAATGAATGTATTACCCTGCTACGAAATAAAAGCATATAGAAATGGAAAGCGTTTACGTACTAGTGAATTGTTACAACATATCAATAGTCCAGTTAAAGCTCATCAAATGAAAGAAGGTATTCTTTACATTGAAATTTATTAGTTTTTTGAAAAAAGTACTTGACATTTACTGTCATATGGTGTAATATAATACTTGTAAGGAAGATACAACAAGTTACAAAGCAAACTCATTACAAAAAACAAGGAGGATATTAAAATGAGAAAACCAAGCGTAACAAGAACAATCAGTACACTAAACATCACAGTATTAGGCATGGACACAGTTTCGTGCGAGTCTATGACTAAGACTTATCCAATTTATGAGAGTGAAGCCCCAAAGGATGAAGCAAAACTGTTTAATTACATACGTAAGATGTATGAGACAGATACTTTTAAAATCTCAGCAATCACAGACAAGACGGCAGTTACAAAAACATACAGTATGCCATTAAGCAAGTACATTGAAGAAGCAGAGGAAGTAAAAACAGACAAAGTAGACAAAGCAGACACAGCACAGTAAAATAGGAGGTTAATATCATGTTATCAAAGAAAGAATTATTTAACGCAAAGGCGTCATCACAGAAAATTGAGAAGGGATTACAGATTGATGTTGTCAATGTCGGCGAATATGCTGATACTGACAAGGACGGAAATCCTGTAACAGTATCAGTGCTTGTTGATAAAGACGGAGTAGTTTTTACAAGCATTTCTAAGACTGTTAATGAAACGTTAGATATGCTTGAGGATATTATATCAGATGATGGACATGCCATTATAGAAGTATGCGAGAATACATCCAATAACGGTAGAAAATTTTACCAATTAATGATACTTTAATTATTTAGAGTATTTACTAATAAAGGGGGGGTTTTACCCCCCTTTACTTATAAACATAGGAGGGATAAAGTGTATGGGTAAGACAACTAAGAAGTCACAGCTCTTAAAGGAATATAATAAGGAGCGAAACCGAATTAAACGATTTATTAGAAACGCTGAAAAAAGAGGATATGTGTTCGAACCCAACCTTATACCACCAAGGCCAAAAACTATCACGAGTGGTTCAATAAGAAGGCTGTCAAAGATTAGACCTGCACAGCTTTATAAGAAGGCTTATGCCATCAGTTCAGTAACAGGGCAACCAATAACAGTTGAGCAGAGAAAAAGAGAAATAAGAGAAGAAGCTTCTAGGAAAGCATGGGAAACTAGGAGAAGAAAAAAAGACCAAGCGGACTATAATCGAATTAAGACTAACAGAGAATGGCAACAAATGTTTCATGCTTCAAGGCAAGTATGGGATAAAGTGCAATCAATGATAGCGAATGTAGGTGTACAACAATCTCAGTCAGCGGACTTGTTAAACAATCTTTTAAACTCACAAATTGAACAGTATGGAGTAGACATTGTTATGTATTCCATAGCACAGGCAAGCGAGGATTTTTTATCAACTTGTGAAGTTATAATTAAATATAATCCTGATAGCGGTGTATCAAGAACAGCCGTACATCATTTATATACGTTAATAAGTGGCAATTTACCAAGCGATGCAGAACAGGCAGAAATTGATAAAGCATTAGCCAGTGATGAAACGTGGGAAGAAATATGAAAAAGCAAATGTTATATATGATGGGTGATTTTGAAACCACTGTATATGAAGGACAGACATTCACAGAGGTGTGGGCTTCAGCAGTTGTCGAGCTAGGCACGGAGGATGTTAAAATCCATCATTCTATTAGAGAGACTTATAATTATCTTTATAACTTAAGGCAGAATATTTGTATATATTATCATAACTTAAAGTTTGACGGTTCGTTTTGGCTATCATTCTTACTAACAGATTTGAAATATGAACAAAAACTTTATGTAAACCCTAATAATGATAGTGATGTACACTTTTTAAAAGAAAAAGATTTAACGCCAAAATCCTTTGTATATTCCATTTCGGACATGGGGCAGTGGTACAGTATACTTATCAAGACGCCATATGCATTGATTGAGATTAGAGATAGTTTGAAGCTCTTGCCATTTTCAGTTGAACAAATTGGGAAAAGTTTTCAAACAAAGCACCGTAAATTAAATATGGAGTATAAAGGGATTAGATATGCAGGTTGCCCAATTACAGATGACGAAAAACGTTATATTGCTAATGATGTGCTTGTAGTTAAAGAAGCGTTGGAAATCATGCAGGCAGATGGGCACTTAAAACTTACTATCGGCTCATGTTGTCTCTCTGAATTTAAAGCTACAGTTGACAAACAAGACTATCAAGCATTTTTCCCCGATTTAACACAATTTAAATTAAACCCACTTGAATATAAATACTCAAACGCTGACGAGTATATAAGACACTCATATAGGGGAGGCTGGTGTTATTTAAAGAAAGGATGTGAAAACAGAATTTACAGAGAGGGTATCACAGCGGATGTTAATAGCTTGTACCCATCTATGATGCATTCAGAAAGTGGAAATTATTACCCATATGGTCAACCAGTTTTTTTCAAAGGTAAAATTCCACCAAAATGTCTTACAGACCAATATTATTATTTTGTTCGTATTCGCACACGTTTTTACTTGAAAGAAGATAAATTACCATTTATACAGATTAAAGGCAGCTTTTTCTATAAGTCTACTGAAATGCTTGAAACATCTGATATAGTTGATAAAGATACAGGAAATGTATGCACATGGTACAAAGATTTTGACGGAAATATTAAAAAAGCTATTGTTGAAATGGTACTTACTCAAACCGATTTTGAACTGTTACAAGAGCATTACAATCTTGTGGACTTTGAGTTATTGGACGGATGTTATTTTAGAACTATAACAGGAATTTTTGACGAGTATATTAATAAGTATAAGGAAATCAAGCAAAATAGTACAGGGGCAAGGCGAACACTGGCAAAACTCTTTTTAAATAACTTATACGGAAAACTTAGCAGTTCGGATATATCCTCTTTTAAAGTGGCAAGAGAGAAGGACGATGGCTCACTAGGTTTTACGACATTTGAAGAACACGAAAAGAAAGTTATGTATATTCCGATAGGTTCAGCTATAACAAGTTATGCTAGAAATTTTACTATTCGGGCCGCACAGCAAAACTACAAATATTTTGTATACGCTGATACGGATAGCATACATTGTTGCACTACAAAGAAAAATATTAACGGAATAAAAATACACCCCACTAATTTTTGTTGTTGGAAGCTCGAGAGCTTTTGGGATGAGGCTATTTTTGTTCGGCAGAAAACATATATTGAGCATGTTACGCATGAGGATGAAGAACCAATTAATGAGGCATACTATAATGTAAAATGCGCAGGTATGCCTGATAAGTGTAAGAATTTATTTCTTAAATCAGTGGAGGGGGTGAGGGATGATGAACTAGAGAAATACCCCACAATTCAGAGGGAATTTTTGAAAACAAAGAGAACGCTTGCTGATTTTAAACAGGGCTTGGAAGTATACGGAAAACTCCGGCCAGTGAGAATAAGGGGAGGGATAGTATTACAGGAGACAACTTATAAAATGCGATAATGTTTCACGTGAAACATAACAAAAGAGACAGAATAAATTCTGTCTCTTTAATATATCTATAACGTTAATTCTTAATGCATGGGTAGGCATGCACCCAACTACAAAGGTGTGTCTTATATTTCAAAGAGCCTCCCACACCAATGTTACAAAAATAACTAACGCAGATACCATTAATAATATGCTAGAGCTTTAAGTATACATTCTTTACAGTCAAGTGAATAAAATCTAAAACACCCTCTATCAAAGAAGTACCTCATATAGTCAATTAACCATCCATTATTTTTAAGCATAACAAAATTAATATTATGGTCATCTGTAGTGACTGAAATTCTTTGTTTAAAATCAGGGTCAACCTTCTTGTCACAATATACTATGCTTTCTTCTTCAAACATTTTAACGGCGTACTCTTCACCCTTATATTTAAGTGTGCATAAATATCTACTTTGCCCCCTCATTTTTTCGATGAAAGCGTGGTTGTCATTCAGATAAACATTTTGTGACGCATAAGCTACATAATTGGACTTGGTGAACGCTCTATTAAAAAGCGAGTTTTCTTGTAACTTAGAGGCACTTTCATTATACCCCTGTTCAAGAACAAACCCATCACCGCGTAGAAATTTGACGTCAGATGTCAGTCTGTCAGTAATATCTAATGCTGTATAATATGGGTTTAACAGTGTTACAGCGTTAGAAATCATTATTACAGGAACATATCTAACCTGACTGTTGTTTCCCCTTGCTATTGACGTGTGTATACTAATAAATTTGGTGACTTCATCAGCGCAGTAATGATTAGTTTCAGACTGAAATTCATCAAAAAGTATTCTTGATACATCGCTCAGATAGTGCGAATACTTTTTCACTTTATCCGCACAGTTGAGTGCTACAGCATAACCACAGGATTTTCCCTCGTCCTCTTCATCGTATGCACTGCATAAAAATAACTCGTACATTTTACTATTACCAATTTGTACAGATTTCATTGTATAAGCTGAGAAAAAAAGGTTGTGTATATCCTTAAAGAATTTGTCGGCAGAGTCCTTCAACTCGTCTTGAAATCTGTACAGTAGACAAAATTTCTCATTATATTTTAAAAAGCGATTAATTAGATACCTGTTAAAATACGTTGTTTTTCCTGCACTTCTATTTGATGTTGATATATAAATTTCCGGTACATTCCCATTAATATCTTTCAGGCTTAATAGCTTGGTGCCATCATAGTATTTTATTTCTTTCATTTATCCACTTCCTTTAGTTTATTATAACAAATTATCCACAATTTGTCAAATTAATGTTGATAATTTGTGGATAATATGTTATAATAAGAAAAAAGAAAGGAGGTCAATATTATGATTAATGACTTAGCAACATTAATTTCCACGCTTGGTTTTCCCATAGGAATGTGTTTAATTATGTGTTATTACATTAACAAAATTAATGACGCACATAAGGAAGAGACAGACAAGTTTGCAGAAGCACTCAACAATAATACAGTCGTGCTTCAAAAACTTTGTGATAAGCTTGACAGTGAGGTGAATGTCAATGACAAGTAGTGATATTGTAACAACGGCGAGAACGTATCTCGGAAAGCCCTATGTATGGGGCGGAGAGTCTGAGTCTGAGGGTGGATATGACTGTAGCGGTTTTGTATATTCTGTACTTAATAAGTGTGGCATGAGAGTACCAAGAACTACAGCACAAGGCTACTCAGTGTTAGGCAAAACAGTAACAAATATTCAGAGTGCTGATTTACTTTATTTCGGTAAATCAACCAAGGGAATTACTCACATAGCAATTGCTATTAACAGTACACAAATGATTGAATCGATAGGAAATAGTAAAAACACAAAAACAAACAAGGGTAAGGGTGTTTCAATTACTAATATTTCTCGCCGAAACGATTTAGTGCTTGTTAAAAGAATTGTTGATTTTAAAAAGGAGAAATTAACAACTATGTCTTTATTGAAAAAAGGTAGTAAAAATAACGATGTTACTGTATTCGAGATACTAATGTCAAAGTTAGGGTATTATACAGGTTCAATTGATACCCACTACGGTAAAGGCTGTGTATCTGCATGTATTAATTTTCAGAAAGACCACAATCTTGTACAGGATGGTAAGTGCGGCAACAATACGTGGAAAGCGCTTCTTACTGAGGTAATTTAATGGCATGGGTAGTTATTGAGGGTACTAGGAAGTATCTGACAAAGGCGCAGATGGAAAATAACGCTGTAGAGTTTAACGCTTATTTTACTGGAAAATACACACTTGAAAGTATATGCGGTATGCTCGGAAATGTTCAGAGAGAAAGTACCTTAAACCCTGCCCTAAAAGAGACAGTAAGTGTATCTAGTGGGTGGGGGCTAATTCAGTGGACGCCATCCTCAAACCTCACTGACTACGCAAATGCTCAAGGTAAGGATTGGAAAGACGGCAATTTACAATGTCAGCTTATTAATGCCGAAGTACTTGAAGGATATGGCGGCCAGTGGAAACCTACTAAAAGTTATCCATATAGTGGTTTAGAATTTTCTCAACTAACGGATGTTGAAGAAGCAGTTAAAGCTTACTGCTTTGAACGTGAGCGCGCTGGTGTTTTAGCACTTGATGAAAGAATACAAAATGGGAAGAATTGGTATGAGTATCTTAGCGGTACACCTTTACCGCCCACGCCTACACCATTAACAAAAAGGCACTTACCTATTTATATGATGATGCGCAGACGTTTTTAAAGAAGGAGAATGATAATGGCAAAATTAACAAAAAACGAACTTATTGAAAAAGTAAGAAAATATGTCGGCGATAGGACGGACGATGAAACAATTGAGATTATTGAGGACATATCCGACTCAATCGACTCGTCCGATGCTGACGAGTGGAAACAGAAATTCGAGGAAAATGACAAAATGTGGAGAGACAAATATATTTCACGTTTTCTTGAAAAAAAGGAAGATGAACTAGACACACCGACAGAACACGAGGAGGAAGAGAAAGAGTACAACTCTTTCGAGGATTTATTTGAAGAGGAGGAAGATTAATGGCTAGAATAATTGCTAAAACGAAACTTGATGCACGCTCAATTGATATTCTTAATGTTATCAGAAATAATGCGTCATATGCTTACCAAAAAGATGTGCCAAAAATAGAGAAGGAACAGGACATCCCAAAGGTTGGAGAAATCCTTTTTGGAAATCCGACACACTCTAACGAATTTATCAACGCTTTAATTAATAGAATTGCGTTGGTGCGTATGCAGAGTGCAACTTTTAACAACCCTTATAAGCACCTCAAGAAGGGCTATCTCGAATTTGGTGAAACTGTAGAGGATATTTTTGTTGGTATTATCAAAGCTGTAAAATATGATGCCGAAAAGGGGGCTAGTAGGGAGTTTAAACGTACTCTTCCTAATGTTCAGTCAGTCTTTCACATGACTAATTGGAGGGTAATGTACCCAATTACTATTGAAAAACAGGCTTTAAAAAGAGCTTTTACATCTGCTGACGGTGTTACTAACCTTATTACATCAATTATTGACCAAGTTTATCAATCGGCTGAATATGACGAATACTTACTTTTTAAGTATCTGCTTATCAAATCAATTTCTCATGGTAAAGTATATCCACAGCCTATTGATACTACTAACATGAATAGTGTAGCTGTAGCTTTTAGAGGAAAATCAAATTTACTCCCTATTGACATGACAGGGCGATTTAATGAGGCTCATGTACAGAACAACACACCTATTGATAAACAGTGTATTTTTATGGATGCTGATTTCAACGCTAAATTTGACGTTGAAGTTCTTGCCAGTGCTTTTAATATGAATAAAGCAGACTTCATCGGTAGACTTCATCTTATTGACGATTTCAGCTCGTTTGACAATGAAAGATTTGAAGCCATCAGAGAAGAGTCTACAGGTCTTGAAGAAGTGACAGCAGACGAGCTTGCACTTATGCAGAATGTTAAGGGAGTTTTGCTTGATGAAGAGTGGTTCCAAGTTTATGACAACTTACTTGAATTTGACGAAACACGTGTAGGCAGCGGATTGTATTGGAATTATTGGTTACATTGTTGGAAAACTATTTCATACTCACCTTTTGCTAATGCAATCGTTTTTGTTGACAGCGGTGCTACAATTGCCACGCCTCAAACAATTACTGTTGAAATCACAGGAAAAGATATATCTGAGGTTGGTACTATCTTTACACTTAATGTGCAGGATGACACAGCTACACTTGCGCCTAATTCAGTTAATTTTGTACAGACCGAAGCTCTTACAACAGAGGGTATTGCCGTGCAGAAATATGGTGCTATTGTAATTCCGTCAACAAAATCTGCAACAGAAATTACTCTTGTAGCTGTTTTAGATGGAACAACCTACACAGGTGGTACAAGCATCACTGCCGATAGTGCTGTAGGTGATACAGTCGAATTAAATAAAGGGTGATGAAATTATGTACATTGTACCAGATAGTGAAGTGTACATGCTGAGTGGAGTACCACTTTCCACTCAGCAGAAACACACAATTTATTTTTCAGATAAGAAAACACAGGAAAATTATTTTATTAGTAAAGCCAAAAAACATTTTGCTAAGGTAACTTACAACAGAGTTAATAAGGGTAAATGTCGTTTACAGGCTACAGCAGATAGCTTATATGACTGTAATTATATGATGTTTCAAAACTCGTCTTTCAGTACTCGATGGTTTTATGCGTTTGTGACTGGGATTGAGTATATTAACAATGTTACCGCTGAGATAAGTTTTCAAATTGATGTTCTGCAAACTTACTGGTTTGACATTGAAGTAAAAGAATGTTTTGTTGAAAGAGAGCACAGTCTAAGCGATAACATCGGTGAGCATATCTTGCCTGAAAATGTCGAATGCGGCGAGTATGTTTACAACGGTGACGCTCAGATAATCGGGCTAGGCTCTTTAAGTACTTGTACCATGGTACTACTTGCCACAACAGGGGGGTATATATACGATGGTGTTTATAGTGGCTATCAAATAAAAGCCTTTGCTAACACAGAAACAGGCGGAAACAACCTAACCAATTTTTTAAATCAATATTTAACTACCCCTGAAAATATTTTAGCTCTATACACGTGCCCTACGGATATACTTCCTGTTGAGGTCACAGACGAAGGAGTTAATATTACATTTACTGGAAATACTAACCCAATAAATGTTACTGGTATACCAATTAGTAATACTGACACAATAAACGGTTACACGCCACGAAACATGAAGCTTTACACCTACCCTTATAATTTTAACGAAGTAAGAAATAACTGTGGACAGACATTAATTCAACGCTATGAATTTTCAGAAAATCTTACACCTTATTATAACATAGTTGGCAACATGACAATGCCAGTACAAGAAGTGCTAAGACTTGACCGATACAAGGCCACAAAAACCACAGGCACAGACAGAATGGATATGACAGAAACAATCACACTTGACAGCTTCCCTTTATGTTCATGGAATGTGGACGCATTTAACGCGTGGGTTGCTCAAAACGCTGTACCGATTACAATTAACGCTATTCCATCAGCCGTTCAAACTGCTGCAGGAATGATTACTGGACAGTCAAGTAATTCAGCACTGGGTAGTGTGCAAAATATATTAACAAGTGCTTACACGGCAAGTATTTCTGCTAACGATGTAAAGGGCAATTATGCTACTAATAATGCACTTTTTGGTAAAGGACAAGTGTGTTTTGAGGCTCAGAGAAAGTCTATCACTGCTGAGTATGCGAAGTCTATCGATAAGTATTTTGATGTGTTTGGATATGCCTGTCACACAACTAAAGTGCCCAATGTGTCAAGTAGACCGCATTGGAATTATACAAAAACCGTTGATTGTACAATAGTTGGCGGAGCACCTAGTGATGATATAGCCTTAATTGAAAGTTATTTTAACCGAGGAATTACCTTTTGGAAACACCCCAATGAAGTTGGTAATTATTCGCTTGACAATTCAGTTTAGAAAGGAGGAAGATAAAATTGAGTAAGGCAAGAAAAGCAAAACGAGCTAAAGAGCGTACATCATTTAGTGACAGCGTTTGTTATCAGCTTTACACTTTTGACCAATACTTAGATTTATTTACAGAAATAGCAATAAGCTCGTTTGAATGGACTGGACTTCCTAGTACTGTAGATGCACGATTTATTGAAGTTGGACTGTATGAGAATAAAGCTATGTTGTATTTTAACGATGAAGTCATGGGAAATCTATGCTTGAGAAGTACACTAGGTGGACAACTTGATGTTTACAATATCCCACTAGATAGACGAGCTTACGCTTCTAATGGTTATCAACGCAAATGTGGAAGAAGTGACAGTGTTATTATATGGGATAATATGACACATTGGTGTTGTAAAGATAAAATGGAAATATACGCTAAGAGACTGGCCGAACTTGACGCAAGTATTGATATTAACTGCAAAGCTCAAAGAACACCGATTTTGATTAAGGGCAGTGAACAACAACAATTAGCTCTACAAAACGCATATATGCAGTATGATGGCAATCAACCTGTTATTTTTGGAAGTAATGATTTCATGGATGGTGACGGAAGCTCTTTCGGTGTGTTCACAACAGGTGCACCGTTTGTCGCAGATAAGCTATATGAGTTAAAGGTTAATCTATGGAATGAAGCTCTCACTTACTTAGGTGTAACTAACATTAGTATTCAGAAAAAAGAACGAATGATTAAGGACGAAGTGCAGAGACTACAAGGCGGTGTAATGGCTAACAGATATTCTAGAGAATTTGCAAGGCAACAGGCTTGTGAGCAGATTAACAGAATGTTCGGTACTCAGATAAGCTGTCATTTCCGTGATGTATTCAACCAGAATGACAACAGGAAGGAGGATGACGATGAGTAAATATACAACGCAGGTTAGATTTATTTGTGAAGCAACTGCAAAGCTTACAGAGTCGCATGGATTTAATGACATTGAAGATATACTGGATAAGTCTTGGAACAAGATTTTTAGCGACTTTCCTATTTTTGATGAAGAATATAGAGCAGAGCTTTGTAAGAAAATCCTACGTCATTACTACACAAGAGAGATATGTTGTGAAACTGTAGGAAGATGGAAGTTGTTTTTAAGTGATAAAATGAAAAACATTATGCCTTATTATAACCAACTTTATCAGAGCGCATTGTTAAAAATTCAACCATTAGTTAGTGTGGACAGAAGTGTTACACATACAGGCAGTGGAAGCGAAACCAAAACCACTAACAGAAATGGCACTAATAGTAGTAATTCGAGGACTGACGGTACAACTAACACATGGAGTTATTACAGTGATACACCACAGGGCGGTATTAAAGGACTTGAAAGCAATGACTATTTGACAAATGCTACACATAACTCTGGCACTGATGGCACTAGTAGCACTCTCAACGGCACAACTAGCGATTCTGAAACAGGAACAGGAAATAGAAGCGACAGCTATGTTGACAAAATTTTAGGATATGAAGGTAACCAATCAGAAATGCTACTAAAATTTAGAGAGACATTTCTAAACATTGACATGATGATTATTAACGAACTTAAAGACTTGTTTTTTACAATCTACTAGGAAGGAGTATTTAAAATGAACAACTGTGACAGAGATTTTTTTTGGTTTTGGTGTTACAAGGTTTTGCCCTTGGTGTATGATGATAGCTTAAGTTATTATGAAATTCTGTGCAAAGTGGTAGATTATATTAATAATTTAATTGAGACTGACAAAGTGCAGAATGATGAAATTGCCAAGCTAAAACAGGAAGTACAGACGGTGCAGAATTGGATTAACAATTTTGATACAAGCTATGCAGAGAGCATTATTGTTCAATATTTAGCAACTATGATTTTTGTAACAATTAGTGACGAAGGTTATATTATTTATACCATCCCAAAAAACTGGAAGAGTATTACTTTTAATACTACTGGGTTGGATATAGAAAATAATATTGGTGTTGGGGACTATGACTATGGTCATTTAGTATTGAGCTATTAAGAAAGAGAGGTAATTGAAATGGAAGGATTAATTAACAGACAGTATGTGGGTGCTAGGTATGTACCTAAAATTATGGGCGAGTGGAACAAGGCTTTACAGTATGAGGCATTGAGTATAGTTACACACCTAGGTAACAGCTTTACAAGTAAAGTACCTGTACCCGTAAATATTGACATTACTAATACTGATTATTGGGTAAATACAGGTAATTATAATGCACAAGTTGAAGCGTATAGAAAAGAAAGTCTTGAAGCTAAACAGCTTGCAAATAATACTAATGCTAATTTACAGACATTTAAAGAAAATCAGACCAGTACTAATAATGAATTTAATAATAAAATTGATTTAACAACAAGTGCATTAAATGGATTAAAAAATGTCGTGTTTAACGGTGATACCCCTAATGTTATTACAGTTGCTAAAAGTGGTGGACGATTTCATACAATTAATGAAGCTATTACCTTTGCAAAGAAATATTGCAGTAGAAATAACAGAGTTACAATTTTAATCTGTGGGGGTGTGTACAATGAAAGTATTGTACTCACAAAAAATCCTGGCATTGACCTTATTGGTATTGGTATGCCAGAAATTGTTAGCAGTGACCCATATCCTAATGGTGCCGCAAATATTTATGGTGATACTTATATTGAAGGTATATTTTTTCATTCAACAAGTGATAGTGCTTACGCCTTTCATCTTGATGGAAGTACCGACACAAGTTGTGGTACTACAGTAACTGCTGTGAATTGTAAATTTACTAGTGAGCATGAGCCAGCATTAGGGTGTGGATGTACAAGAGGTTGCAATTATACTTTTATAAATTGTGAATTTTATGGTAGTGATGGGATTTATGTTCATAATGAAGCTAGCGCAAACGTTGCTAAACAGTTCTTTAATGCAATTGGATGTAAAATAAATGGGTCAAGTCATGCCGTTGCCATTGACGATGCCGCTAGATTAAATTTCGGCGCTACTGGCTCACCTTTAATACTTAACTTTGCTAACTCTTATACATCCAATATAAATAGCATGATTAAGTTTAGATTAACAAACTCTCAAGAATATGGTTACATACCTGGCGATACAAAAGGTGTCTCGCTTTCATCTGAGTCTACTACACAAATAGTAGCCCTTGATTATAAATATCAAGGTGGTTACACTTTAACGGCATCTATACCCACCTATGCAAACACTGGAGCTGTATATATTCCAGTAGAAAACGCTAACTTATTCGAATGGACAGTAACAACGACAATACCAGGGACTGGCACTTTCCCTTCAAAAGTTACAAGCGTTGGTGCGCATTGGTTGACAGTGACAAGAGATAGCGGTAACTGGAATGGAAGTACAATACAGGTAGACTTAAGAGGAACTAGATAATAAATTTTAAATACAAGCTCGTACCCCGATGGGGAGCGAGCTTGTCGACGTTTTTTGAAATGGTATGCCTACT
>OGQT01002285.1_pt1 | contig 13851 bp, 15 predicted proteins | sample 1553261 | NCBI WGS metagenome assembly OGQT01 (sample SAMEA2579992, study PRJEB22360) | human gut metagenome | biome: human gut; feature: human-associated habitat; material: faeces | place: Denmark | collected 2008/2010
AGCTGCTCGATCGCGTGGTGACCATCAACCGTGTGTCCAAGACCCACAAGGGTGGTCGTACGTTCAGCTTCGCCGCCCTCGTGGTGGTCGGCGATGGCAAGGGCACCGTCGGTGTCGGCTACGGCAAGTCCCGTGAGGTCCCGGCTGCAATCGCCAAGGGCCAGCTGGATGCCAAGAAGCACATGTTCACTGTGCCGCGCATCAAGGGCACCGTCACCCACCCGGTGATCGGCCACGATGCCGCTGGCACCGTGCTGCTGCGCCCGGCTGCTCCGGGTACCGGCGTTATCGCCGGCGGTGCAGTCCGCGCCGTCATGGAATGCGCTGGCATCACCGACGTCCTGACCAAGTCGATGGGCTCCGCCACCGCCGTCAACGTGGTGCGCGCAACCGTCGACGCCCTCAAGAAGCTCGAAGAGCCGGAAGAGATTGCCGCACGTCGTGGCATGTCTCTCGAAGAGGTGGCTCCGGACGCGCTGCTGCGTGCTCGCGCCGAAGGCATCGCCGAGGCCCGCAAGGCTCGTGAAGAGGCTCAGGCCAAGGCTGCTCAGAAGGACGGTGAGTGATGACTAACCTGAACATCAAGCTGCACCACGGTCTGGTGAATTCCACTCCGAAGCAGCGTGCTGCGGCTCAGACTCTGGGCCTGAACAAGATCGGCAAGACCGTGACTCGTGAGGACACTCCGGCCCTTCGTGGCCAGCTGCAGGTCCTCCGTCACCTGATCACCGTCGAGGAGGCTGACTGATTATGGCAGACATTCTGCAGATGCATGACCTGAAGCCGGCTCCGGGTGCCAACAAGGATCGTATCCGCGTTGGCCGTGGTGAAGGCTCCAAGGGTAAGACCTCGGGCCGTGGCGACAAGGGCACCAAGAAGCGCTATCAGGTTCGTCCGGGCTTCGAAGGTGGCCAGCTGCCGCTGTACATGCGCCTTCCGAAGCTGCGTGGCTTCAAGAACCCGTTCAAGAAGGAATACCAGGTCGTCAACGTGGCTGTTCTTGCGGAACTGTTCCCGCAGGGCGGCGAAATCACCGTGGCTGATCTGGTTGCCAAGGGTGCCGTCCGCAACGGCTTCCCGGTCAAGGTCCTGGGCGACGGCGAGGTTTCGGCTGCCTACACTCTCAAGGGTGTCAAGGCTTCCGCTTCCGCCAAGTCCAAGATCGAGGCTGCTGGCGGCTCCATTTCCGAGGATTGATTCCAACGGAATGTAGCTGACTGAAGCTCAGACATGAGGCTTCCCCCGCTTTAGGGCGGGGGAAGCCTCATTCGTTTGCAGTCAAAATGCAATCATGCATGGAAAAACAAAAAACAGACGAATAATGACGAAAACGCCATATCGGTAGACGCCGTACGCTAGACTCGAGCGTTAGAGTCTGTTTTTGCACGTGTGCGCAGGTGCGCACGACGATGGAAGGAACCCCAGGTGAGGACGTTAATCCAGGCCTTGAAGACCAAGGAATTGAGGAATAAAATCCTCTTCACCCTTGGTATCATCATCATTTATCGTATCGGTTCATTCATCCCGACCCCTGGCGTCGATTACACCGTCGTCCAGCAGTGCGTCGGCAAGATGAACAACGCTTCTGAGAACTTTATCGGTCTGGTGAACCTCTTCTCCGGCGGCGCCATGCTGCAGCTGTCGATTTTCGCATTGGGCGTCATGCCGTACATCACCGCATCGATCGTCATCCAGCTGCTGCGTGTGGTCATCCCTCGTTTCGAGGCACTGCACAAGGAAGGCCAGTCCGGCGAAGCCAAGCTGACCCAGTACACCCGTTACCTGACCATCGGCCTTGCCGTGCTGCAGTCCACCACCATCCTGGTGACCGCACGTTCCGGCGCGCTGTTCAACTACCAGTGCTCCCAGGTCGTTCCGGACGGTTCCGTGTGGAATCTCGTGGTCATGGTGCTCATCATGACCGGCGGCACCGGCCTCATCATGTGGATGGCCGAATTGGTCACCGACAAGGGCCTCGGCCAGGGTATGTCCATCCTTATCTTCATGTCCATCTGCTCCGGCTTCCTGCCGCAGCTGTGGGAGATCGGCTGGGGCACCAACGGTACCGATGGCAATTGGGGCAAGTTCGCCGCGGTCGTCGGCACGCTGCTGGTCATCATGATCCTCGTCATCTACGTCGAGCTTGCCCAGCGTCGTATTCCAGTGCAGTACACCCGCCGTATGATCGGCCGCAAGATGTACGGTGGCTCCTCCACCTACCTGCCGCTGAAGATCAACATGAGCGGCGTCATCCCGCCGATCTTCGCATCCTCCATCCTGGCCGTGCCGACGCTGATCGCGCAGTTCGGCAATTCCGACCAGTCCTGGGTCAAGTGGATCAACTCCAACCTGGCCAACACCACATCCGTGTGGTACATCGCACTGTACGCGCTGATGATCGTGTTCTTCTGCTTCTTCTACACGGAGATCACCTTCAACCCGGACGAGACCGCCGACAACATGAAGCAGTACGGCGGCTTCATTCCGGGCATCCGCGCGGGAAGCGCCACCAGCAACTACCTGAGCTACGTGATGAACCGTCTGAACACGGTCGGCGCCGTCTACCTGCTGTTCGTGGCGCTTATCCCGACGGTGCTCATCATGGCGCTGAATCTGAACACCAAGCTGCCGTTCGGCGGCACCACCATCCTGATCATCGCAGGCGTCGGCCTCGACACCCTGCGCCAGGCCAAGGCCCAGACCGAACAGTTCCAGTACGCTGGCTTCCTGTTCGAGGACACCGACCACAAGGAAGGTAAGTAACCACTTGAATCGTGATGCCGTTTCCGTTGATCGGGAGCGGTATCACGATTTTTATGTTAGGTAAACCATCATCCGAAAATCCCCGTTGAGGGGAATGAACGAAACGGAGAACAACACATGCGACTGCTGATCATGGGCCCGCAGGGCGTAGGCAAGGGCACCCAGGCCGCTCTGCTGAGCGAGCACTACGGAATCCCGGCGATCTCCACCGGCGATATCTTCCGCTACAACATCAAGAACAAGACCGAGCTCGGCGTCGAAGCGCTCAAGTACATCGACAAGGGCGAGCTTGTGCCGGACGAGCTGACCAACAAGATCGTCAAGGACCGTCTGGCCATGGACGACGCCAAGAACGGCTGGATTCTCGATGGCTATCCGCGCAACGCCTCCCAGGTCGAGGCTCTCGACGCCATCCTGGGCGAGCTGGACACCCCGCTTGACGCGGTCGTCGCACTGGATGCAGATCACGACGTGCTCATGGAGCGTATGAAGAAGCGCGCCGAAATCGAAGGCCGCTCCGACGACACCCCTGAAGCCATCGCCAAGCGTCTTGACGTGTACGCCAAGGAGACCGCGCCGCTGCTGGACATCTACCAGAAGCGCGGCCTGCTCAAGACGTTCAATGGCGTCGGCGCCGTCGACGAGATCCAGGCCACCATCGTGGCGGAGCTTGGCTGAATGAAAAACCAAGCAGAATAACATATTTCCAACGAAAGCGGGAATCGCGACACGCCGAACGTGTCTTGATTCCCGCTTTCGTGTATTCTTGCAAGTTGGTGTGTCTTCGGGCACGCATAGTAATCGCCAAGGAACGGAACGAGGCTCATGGCTAAAGACGGTGTGATTGAAGTCGAAGGACAGGTAGTGGAAGCACTGCCGAACGCGATGTTTCGTGTTGAACTCGAAAACAAGCATATCGTGCTCGCAACCATTTCGGGCAAGATGAGGAAGAACTACATCCGCATCCTGCCGCAGGATCGTGTTGTGCTGGAGATGAGCCCCTACGATCTGAACCGCGGCCGTATTACGTACCGTTACAAGTAAAGGTACACAAGCAAAGGAAAACCATGAAGGTCAGCCCTAGTGTGAAGAGGATCTGCGAGAACTGCCGCGTGATCCGTCGTCACGGCCGCGTCATGGTGATCTGCGTCAACCCGCGCCATAAGCAGCGTCAGGGCTGAGAGCAGATCCAGCGGCATAAACAGTACAGGCGCTGAGTCACAGCCCGTGAAAGCGGGATGAACCCCGGGTACGCAGGCCCGGGCCGGGAAACCGGACGACTCGGTGCAAGACCTGCGGAAAACAGAAGGAATCGCAATGGCACGTCTTGCCGGAGTCGACATCCCCAATGAGAAGCGCATCGAGATCGCCCTCACCTACATCTTTGGTGTTGGTCGTACTCGTGCCAAGGAAACGCTTGCCGCGACCGGTATCAATCCGGACATTCGCGTCAAGGATCTGACGGATGAGCAGCTGATTACGCTGCGTGATTACCTTGAGGGTAACTACAAGATCGAGGGTGATCTGCGTCGTGAAATCGATGCGGACATCCGCCGTAAGATCCAGATCAACTGCTACCAAGGCCAGCGTCACCGTAAGGGACTTCCTGTGCGCGGTCAGCGCACCAAGACCAATGCTCGTACCCGCAAGGGCCCGAAGCGCACGGTCGCCGGAAAGAAGAAGGCCACCAAGTAGTCGGTGGCATGATTCGGGCCACGGGATGATTTTCATCCCATCGCCCGAACGTCAACAACAAAGTTCGTTACTAGGAAACGAGGGTCAATGGCAGCGCCTAAGCAAGCCGCTCGTAAGCCCCGTCGTCGCGACCGCAAGTCGGTCCCGGTTGGGCAGGCGCACATCAAGTCCACTTTCAACAACACCATCATTTCGATCACCGACCCGTCCGGCGCAGTTGTGTCCTGGGCGTCCGGTGGCGATGTCGGCTTCAAGGGCTCCCGTAAGTCCACGCCGTACGCCGCTGGCATGGCCGCCGAATCCGCAGCCCGCAAGGCTATGGAGCACGGCCTCAAGAAGGTCGACGTGTTCGTGAAGGGCCCGGGTTCCGGTCGTGAAACCGCCATCCGTTCCCTGCAGTCCGCCGGACTCGAAGTCGGTTCCATCACCGACGTCACCCCGCAGGCACACAACGGCGTTCGTCCTCCGAAGCGCCGTCGCGTCTGAGCACTAGAAGAAATCATCAATCCAACGCCGCTTATGGCCGGTGAGTGCACCACCGGCCTGAAGCTGAAAGGATAACCACAGTGCTTATCGCACAGCGTCCGACACTTACCGAGGAGTCTCTCAACCCTCAGCGTTCCCGCTTCACCATCGAGCCTCTTGAGCCTGGTTTCGGCTACACGCTTGGCAACTCGCTGCGCCGTACCCTCCTGAGCTCCATTCCGGGAGCGGCTGTGACTTCGGTGCGTATCTCCGGCGTCCCGCACGAGTTCACCACTCTGCCGGGTGTTGAAGAGGACGTTACCGAAATCCTGCTGAACATCAAGGGCATCGTGCTCACCAGCGAATACGATGAGCCGGTTGTCATGTATCTGCGCAAGAGCGGCAAGGGCGAGGCCACCGCGGGCGACATCACCCCGCCGGCCGGCGTCACCATCGCCAACCCGGACATGCATATCGCTACCCTCGCCGAGGATGGCGAACTCGAGATCGAGTTCACCGTCGAGCGTGGCCGCGGCTATGTGCCCGCCCAGATGAACAAGCAGGATAACGCCGAGATCGGCCGCATTCCGGTCGACTCGATCTACTCCCCGGTGCTCAAGGTGAGCTATCGTGTGGAAGCCACCCGCGTTGAACAGCGCACTGACTTCGACAAGCTCATCCTGGACGTGGAGACCAAGCCGGCTATCTCCCCGCGCGATGCAGTCGCATCCGCAGGCTCCACCCTGGTGGAACTCTTCGGCCTGTGCCGTGAGCTCAACACCCAGGCTGAGGGCGTCGAGGTTGGCCCTGCTCCTGTGGCAGAGGAAACCAACCCGGAGATGAACATCCCGATCGAGGACCTGAACCTCACCCAGCGCAGCTACAACTGCCTGAAGCGCGAGGGCATCCACACGATCGGCGAGCTGGTCGCCCACACCGAGCAGGATCTGCTCGATATCCGCAATTTCGGTATGAAGTCCATCGATGAAGTCAAGGAGAAGCTCCAGTCTCTGGGACTCGCCCTCAAGGCTTCCCCGCTGGGTAACTTCGATACCAATAATCTCGAAGGTGGCACCTTCTTCTCGCCGGAAGACGAGTGATCCGCCACTTTTGACCTAACCGCTTCGTTGGATTCGGACGTTCGGGCAACTGCCCACCTGAATCCAACGGGGCTTTCAAGGAGAAACAATGCCTACACCAAAGAAGGGTCCGCGTCTGGCCTCCAGCCCGGCTCATGAGCGTCTTATGCTCGCGAACATGGCCACCAGCCTGTTCCAGAACGGCCGCATCACTACCACCCTGCCGAAGGCCAAGCGTCTTCGAGATTACGGCCGAAGGCGCCTTCGCCCGCTGGCCGAGCGCCTGATCACGCTCGCCAAGCGTGGTGATCTGCACAACCGTCGTCGCGTGATGCGCGTCATCCGCAACAAGTCCGTCGTGCACAAGCTGTTCACCGAGATCGCCGAGCAGATGGAGCAGCGCGAAGGCGGCTACACCCGCATCGTCAAGATCGCTCCGCGTCGCGGCGATGCCGCTCCGGCAGCCATCATCGAGCTCGTCACCGAGCCGGTGAGCCCGAAGCAGGCCGTGGTGAAGGAAGCCGAAGCCGCAACCAAGGTTGCCGCTGCCGAGGCTCCGGAAGCCGCCGCTGAAGAGGCTACCGCTGAGAACGCCGAGTGAATCGCTCTTAGCTGATTGAAGGCCGGGAATCGCAAGGTTCCCGGCCTTTGTCATATCTGCTGCCAAGACTGTCGCGCCACATGCCTCACTATGCCAGCCATTTGCTATGCTCAATGCCGTGAGACTACGCATCGATTTGGCATATGACGGTACCGGCTTCTACGGATGGGCGAAACAGCCCGAAATACGTACGGTACAGGGCGAAATCGAACGCGTGCTGCATACCATTCTTCGCGTACCGGAAGGAGACCCGACCGAACCGCTGCGCCTTACCGTGGCCGGACGAACCGACACCGGCGTGCACGCCTCGCATCAGGTATGCCATCTGGACGTCAACGAGGACGTGCTCAAACGCTGCGTCGGCCACATGGACGTGCCGCCCGTCATCGCGCTTACCCGCAGACTTCAGCGCATGCTGCCGGCCGATATCGCAATCCGCGGCATCGCACCCGCTCCGGACGGTTTCGACGCGCGTTTCTCCGCGTTGGAACGTACCTACGTGTACCGAATCGCCGATAGGTCAAGCGAGGTGGACCCTCGTACCAGAAACTTCGTATTGCATATCGACGATGAACTTGACCTCAAAGCCATGAACGAAGCCGCTGCGATGACGATCGGCCTGCACGATTTCGGCTCGTTCGCCACCCCGAATCCGGGCGGCACCACCATACGCGAGGTGAAGACCGCGTATTGGTGTCGCGTGCCGCAGCGGACGCTTATCGACGACGGCATGACGATGGGGGAGCGGTACCGTACGCCGACCGTGGAATCGGGCCTCGTCTGCTTCGTGATCGTCGCCGACGCGTTTGCACGCAATATGGTGCGCTCCCTCGTCAACGGCTGCGTGCAGGTCGGTATCGGCAAACGTTCCCTCGACTGGTTTGCAGGAAAAATGGCGGCTCCGCTGCGCGAAGGCTCCACAGGACCGATCGCGCCGCAAGGACTGACGCTGGAGCATATCGAATATCCGGCCGACGACCAGCTGGCGGTCCGCGCCGAAGCCATTCGCGCCAAGCGCACACTGTAGCTTTATTGCGATTGTCATAGCCAGGTTACGGGCGCTTGTCATGTCCATTGCCGAGACATTGTCGTAACAGACCGTTTCGTTTTCCGGAAACGCTGGTTCGTTAGGTTTTTCTTCCATCAAGGCACGATGCCTCAGATTGGCATGCGTTCGCATGGGGTGGAAGGGAGCGTGGAACGATGATTGAATCCGCCGCACGAAGGTTGGCTTCGGAACTGGTCGATCGTCGGGAGTCGATCAACCGGGAGCTGAGCCGTAATGGCGTACGGTTCGGCATCTACAAGAACGGCGAGTACCATGACCGGCTGTTTCCGTACGATCCGATTCCGCGCATCATCGAATCGGACGAATTCGACAGAATGGAAGCCGGACTGAAACAGCGCGTCAACGCGTTGAACGCCTACCTGCGCGACATCTACTCCGACAAGCAGGCCATCAAGGACGGCATCGTGCCGGAAGAATACGTGTACACGTCCGCGGGATACTTTCCGCAAGTCAACGGCGTGACACCTCCGGGCGGCGTGTTCGCGCACGTCGCCGGCGAGGACCTGGTGCAGGGGCAGGACGGGCAATGGTGGGTGCTGGAAGACAATCTGCGCATTCCATCCGGTGCCAGCTATCCGCTGTTCGCCCGCGATATCGAACGCAGAATCACGCCCAGCCTGTTCCGCAACGTACGTGTGCGCGACAATCGCGATTATCCACGACTGCTGCGCCAATCCATGGATTTCGTCTCCACCGACGGCATAGCAGTGGTGCTCACCCCCGGCAGGTACAATTCCGCGTTCTTCGAACATGCATACCTGGCCGAGAAAACCGGCGCGGCGCTCGCGTTCCCCGAAGACCTCGAAGTCGCGGACAACAAAGTGTACTTCCTCGACTATGCCGGCAGGAAACACCGCGTCGGCGTGGTCTACCGCCGTCTGTCCGACGAATATCTCGACCCGTTCGCATTCAACCCGGATTCCGTGATCGGCGTGCCGGGAATCCTGTCCGCCTACAGGTCGGGCAATGTGGCGATCGTCAACGCTCCGGGCAACGGCGCGGCCGACGACAAGGCCATCTACTATTTCGTGCCGAACATGATCCGCTATTATCTCGGCGAAGAGCCGATTCTGCACAATGCGCCGACCTACATGCCGATGTTCGACAAGGACCGCAAGGAAGTACTCGACCGGCTCGGCGAACTGGTCATCAAAGATGTGGCGGAAGCGGGCGGCTACGGCGTCGTGTTCGGCTCGTCGCTCGACCGGTCGCGGCGAGAGGAACTGGCCGAACGCATCAAGGCCGAACCGCGCCGGTTCATCGCGCAGGAGGTCATCCAATTCAAGGACATCGACGTGGTGGACCCCGAAACCGGACAGATGAGCCCACGTAAATGCGACCTGCGCGCCTTCGTGGTGACCGGCAAGAACACGCACGTATGGTATTCGGGACTGACACGCTACTCGTCCATACCGGGCCAGATGATCGTCAACTCATCACAGGGCGGCGGTTTCAAGGACACCTGGGTACTGGCCAAAGAGACCGGCGTGGAGCATGATTACGCACCCGGCTCGGAGGTCGTGCGCGTGCTGGAGCAGTCCTGCAAGCACTCGCTGGCACTCGTCACCGCGTCGAAGGCCGACAACCTGTTCTGGCTCGGCCGCTACACGGAACGCGTATTCACCACGCTGAGCCAATTCTTCCCCTTCTACGACCGTGTGATGGACACGGATGTGGACGCGTTCCGACCGTTCGCACGTGCGCTCGACCTGCCGGAGGATTTCGAGGATTTCGACGCGTTCATCCACAGCTTCCTGTACGACGAGAAGAATCCGGATTCCGTACGCAGCGCCATCGTCTACGCGTTCAACAACGCGGTGATTCTGCGCCCCGAACTTGGTTCTCGCTCGTTGCAGCAGGTGGAGTTGGCCATGAGCTTCATAGTGGAGGCATCCGAATACGGCGGCACGGACGCGGACATCTTCAAACACCGCGACATCGCGGACAACATGCTCGCCTTCTGGGGAGGTGTGGAGAATTCCCCCGTCGAACCGACTCTGAAATCGTTCATTTTCGTGGGCAAATATCTGGAACGTCTGGATCTGTACACACGATTCGGATATTCCGTGGAAGAGCTCAAGGCGCCGCTCGCCAAACTGGGCAGCTACATCCTGCCGTTGAACGGTCTGCCGGTACCGCAATGCTTCGCCGAAGGATTGCGCTGGCTGGTCGGCCAGCTGCCGCAGCGGGGATATGCGGAGCTTGCGGAAAAACTGGGGATGCTGCTGAAAGATTTCGATGGGCGCATCTCCACGAAGGATCTGAAGGATCTGGGCATGCTCAACACGATGGACATGGACGCCGCGCGACTGTGAAGAATACGTGCCACAGCCATCGCACGGTGCGTGTATAACGGCTGGAACAAGGCCCACGGCGTGGAAAACGCCGAAGGAACGACAATAATCGCTGAGGAGACGATGTGAAGAAACTGGTGTTTGACTATGAGATGAAGCTCTCATTCAGCTCGCCCGTGACCGACCATCGCTTCCAACTGCGCTGCATTCCAGCCACCGGCCCACGCCAGCAGGTGATCGACGTGGCAGTCAAAATCGAACCGGATGTGGAACTCGAAACCACCATCGATTCCTTCGATTCCGTGGTGATGACCGGATTCATTCCCGAACCGCACACCATGTTCAACTACTCGGTGACCGGCATCGCCTTCGTGGACAACGCGCATATCAAATCCGAAATCTATAAGCCGCTGTACCGCTTCAATTCGGCGTTGACAGTGCCGGGGCCGGCCATCGAAGCGTTGATCGGCATCTGCCGTGAACGCATCGCGTCCCTGCCTGCCGACTGCACGCCGATCGACCAAGCCCGTGAGGTGATGGACGAGGTGTTCAAAACGTTCGTCTACACGCCGGCCTCCACCACCATCCGCACCACCGCCGAGGAAGCGTTCGCTCAACGCAAGGGCGTATGCCAGGATTACGCGCACGTCATGCTGTCCGTGTGCCGGCACGTCGGACTCACTGCCCGATACATCGCGGGATTGCTCGGCGGCGAGGGCGCCACGCACGCATGGGTCGAAATCTACCATGATGGACGTTGGGTCGGTTTGGACCCCACACACAACCGTATGGTCGACGACAACTACATCACCATCGCCCATGGCCGCGATTACCGCGACTGCATGCTCGACATCGGCATCTTCTCCGGCTGCGACGTCAAGCAGGACCAGTGGGTCAACGCTTCCGTGCACGAGCAGGGATACTGATTCCCCGACGTTTTCTCGATGCCGGATTCCGTATTTCGGCAGATGCAAAGCAGATAAACAAAAAAGGCCGAAACGCCATTGTTTCAACCTTCATTGCATGCGGATAAGGCGAGATTCGAACTCGCGGAGGGGTTCGCCCTCACACGCTTTCGAGGCGTGCTCCTTAGACCGCTCGGACACTTATCCATTCGTCACCTGAAAACAAGCAACTTGATAATTGTGCCACAGTGGTGGCGATTGTCAAATCGGACTGGCTGCAACGGTGTGATTTCCGGCGTGTCTTGCTTTGCGCCCGACTGTGCGTCCTTAGACGAACAGCGCTTCGTCGAAGGAAGGATAGCCCCAATCAAGCGCCAATTCGACACGGTCCGCAATCAGACCGGCAAGCACGCCCAGGGATTGCGCTCGCGAATCCGTCGACTGTTTTGCATTGGTGACGCGTGACTGGGAATGATCGTTCGCGGCATTGGAGCTTCCGGCGATTGCCGTTATCTCGCTTCGCGCGCAGTTCATTTCGATGGTGGCGTCGGTCGGTGCCGTAAGGCCGGTGGCGGAATCGAGCATCGTGTCGGGGTGGGCGAGCAAGGCGGTGGCCTCGTACGTTTTCCTACGATCGTCAATGGTGCCCGAGAAGGATGCGAACCGTTGCGATGTGGTCTTATGACGATCGCTGATATCCAGCGTCGCATGGCCGCTGTTGCGGGCCGCCAGCACTTCCATGGCGAATCCGGCACGGTCTTCGGCCTGCGCGGCGGTGGCAAGGGACTTGGAATCGACGTCAAGCGATTCGACATCGTCAAAACGCGACAGCGTGATCGGCGCGACGGCCACCGACAGTTGATCGCCCAGTGCGCGAGCCATATGACGTGCCTGCGCGCTGCGCAACGCGCCTTCGGCAAAACGCGCCGGACATTGCGCCGCGGTGTTCGTCCATGCGGAGACCGCCTGCTGCGCCGAGAAATAACGGCGGATGATGTGCTGATGCTGGTCGTGTGCGATCTTGTTATCGGCGGTGGCATCGAAATAGGCCTTCTCGCACGGGCTTTGCCGTTGTTCGGCTTCAGCCCTGCCTGCGATCCTGGGCATGGAGCATGCCGTCAGCGCCGGCATGAGGATAGCGGTGCAAAGCAATGCGCAGACGCGTTTCGCGATAAAAGAAACCGAGCGGAAAGAAGGGGTACGTGTCTGCATGAATCATTAGACTAATATCTGACTGTGACCATTGGGCCATGCGCTCGGAATAACTTCATATAGGAGGTCTTGGAAATATGGAACTGGACCTGGCAGGAATGCACCAGCTCGCCGCTGGGCAGGGAATTGATCCCGAGACGCTGGATGCCGCACTCTCGGAAGCATTGCGACTGGCATATCTGAAAACCCCTCACGCTGCGAAGCACGCTCGCGTCGAGCTTGATCCGCGTGCGGGAGGCTTCACCGTATGGGCCCAGGACGAGATTCCTGGCGAGCCGACTGAAGACGATCCCCACCCCGCGCCGACTCTGGGCGAGGAATACGACGACACTCCGCACGATTTCGGCCGACTGGCCGCTGCGACCGCTCGTCAGGTGATCAGCCAGCTGTTCCGCAAGGCCGAGGATGACAAGGTGTTCGGCGCGTTCTCCGGTCAGAAGGGCAAGCTCATCACCGGCATCGTGCAGCAGGACGTCAAGGACACATCCAACGTGCACGTGGCCGTCGGCGACGTCGAAGCCCTGCTGCCGCGCCGCGAGCAGGTGCCCGGCGAACGCTACCGTCACGGCGAACGTATCCGCGTGTACGTGGTGAACGTGGCCCGTGGTCTGAAGGGCCCGGAAATCGTGGTGTCCCGTTCCCATCCGGAGCTGGTCCGCCGCCTGTTCGAACGTGAGGTTCCGGAACTGGTTTCGGGAGCCGTGTCGATTATGGCCATCGCCCGCGAGGCGGGCGCCCGCACCAAGATCGCCGTCCGTGCCAACACCGAAGGCGTCAACCCGAAGGGCGCGCTGATCGGCCCCGGCGGAGCCCGAGTGCGCGCCGTCATGGAGAACCTCGGTCCTGAGAAAATCGATATCGTCGACTGGTCCGCGGATCCGGCGAAATTCGTCGCCGCGGCGCTGTCTCCGGCCGTCGCCACCGGTGTGCAGGTGATCAGCGAGAAGAACAAGACGGCCATCGCCTTCATCCACGATGACCAGCTGTCCCTGGCCATCGGCAAGGAAGGCCAGAACGCACGTCTTGCGGCCAAGCTGACCGGCTGGAAGATCGGCATCGAATCCGCTGAGGCGCATGCCAAGAAGATGGCCGAATCGGCGGACCATTCCGATGGGGAAACCGAGGAATAAACAACACTTCCGGTAGACAACAAGCCCGTGGACGTACAATCCACGGGCTTGAGTATGCTGGACTCGACAATCCAAAGCGTGACGGCCATGCCGTCATGCCCAGGGAAAAGACGAGGTATCACGAACATGGTTGCACGATGAGAAGGAACAAGCTCGCCGTGAATCAGTAGCGGTCGCGCCCGTATGCGCGCGGCCCAAGATAGGAGAATTGAGTGCCGAAAGCACGCGTATATGAACTTGCCAAGGAACTTGGCGTTGACAGCAAAACCGTTTTAAGCAAACTTGAGGCGATGGGCGAATTCGTGAAGTCCGCATCGTCTACCGTTGAACCTCCCGTTGCACGCAAGCTGAGGAACGCATTCGCGTCCAGCGGACAGGGCAACGCATCTGATTCCAAGAAGCCGGGCCATACGGCCAAGAAGCCTGCCGAACCGGCATCTCATTCCATGCCAAAGCCGGCCGCTCCGTCAGCACCGAAGCCGGCTGCCCCCGCAGCGCCGAAGCCGCGTCATGCCGCTTCCAAGTCCGATGCCCCGAAGCCGGGTCATCGCGCGCCGCGTCCAGGCGAATCCCGCCAGCATGGCAATCGTCCTAACGGCAACGCCCCGCGTCCGCAGGGTGGAGACCGCCGCCAGTCC
>OGQT01002295.1_pt1 | contig 13819 bp, 11 predicted proteins | sample 1553261 | NCBI WGS metagenome assembly OGQT01 (sample SAMEA2579992, study PRJEB22360) | human gut metagenome | biome: human gut; feature: human-associated habitat; material: faeces | place: Denmark | collected 2008/2010
CATCGTCTTCGGCCCGAACTTCTTGGCGAGCGCGCCCGTGGGCAGGGCCAAGATGATGCCCACGAAGGTGAAAATCGACATGAGCCATGAGGCGGACCCTGCGTCCATGTCCATCTTCATCATGATATCGCCCATGACGACGGGGACCTTGTACTGAACCGTTGCGATGGCCGTGCCGAACAGCAGCATGGCGATGGCTATGAGTGCCCAATTCGCGTATTTCTTTTTAGTGTCCATAGGAATTCCCTTCTCTTCGAGAAGTGCTGGGTCAAGATAGCTCCATCCCTTGCCCTTTGCGGTTGCAGGTATCCTGGCCCAACGTCTAATAGGGTTCTAATTAGGAGGGAATCGGGGAAGAGGACGAGGCCGCATTCGGCGCTTGCCCTCCGCCTAAGGTTAGAGTGGCTTGATGTTGTCCTGCAGGACCTCGAAGCGCTCGCCGCCAGGGCCGCGGAAGAACATGATGTGCAGCTGCGTGCCGGCATCGCCAAGCTGCCCCATGTCAAGAGCATTTCCGGCATCGGCCTGATGGTGGGCATCGAGTTCTTTGGCGGCATCAAGGCCGCTGACGTGCTGGCCGCCTGCCGCGCGAAGGGTCTGCTGGTGCTGACGGCCAAGACCCGTCTCCGCCTGCTGCCCCCGCTGACCCTCACCGCCCACGATGTGGACATGGCGCTGGAAATTCTGGGCGAAGTGCTCACCGAGATGCAGCCCAAGACGGTGGAGGAAACGGCATGAAACATCTGCTGAAAATGAGCGACCTCTCCCCCGCTGAGCTCCACCACATCCTTGATGTGGCGGAGGAGCTCAAGGCAGAGCAGAAGGCCGGGACGACCCCGGCGCTGCTCAAGGGCAGGAGCGTGGCGCTGATGTTCTCCAAAAACTCTACCCGCACCCGCACCAGCTTTGAGGTGGGTGTCTACCAGCTGGGCGGTCTGGGCAATTACATGAACGCCGCCACCGAGCTGCAGTCCGGCCGGGGCGAGCCCCTCAAGGACACCGCCCGGGTGCTGGGCCGCTACTACGATTGCGTGGTCTGGCGCACCTACCGTCAGTGCGATCTGGAAGAGTTTGCCGAGCTGGCCGGTGTGCCCGTGATCAACGGCCTGACCGACTATGCCCATCCCTGCCAGGTGCTGGCCGACCTGATGACCATTCGGGAGCGCCGGGGCAGCCTTGCGGGCCGGAAGCTCTGTTTTGTCGGCGACGGCAGCAGCATGGCAAACAGCCTCATCGTGGGCGGACTGCTGGCCGGGATGCAGGTCACCTGCGTCTGCCCGCAGAGCTACCGCCCTGCCGCCGATGTGCTGATGTTCGCCCACAGGTATGGCGAAAAGTTTCACCTGCTCACCGACCCCGCCGAGGGTGTGAAGGATGCCGATGTGGTGGTGACCGCCGCATGGAACACGGCCCCCGGTACCCCCGAAAGTGAGCGCCGCCTGCGGGACTTCGCGGGCTTTCAGGTGACCAGCAGGCTGATGGAGGGGGCAAAGCCCGATGCCATGCTCCTCCACTGCCTGCCTGCGCACCGGGGCGAGGAGATCTCCACCGCTGTCTTTGAAGAGCACGCCGACGAGATCTTCACCGAAGCCGAGAACCGTCTCCATGTGCAGAAAGCCGTGCTGGCCATCCTGCTGGCAGGTCTGTAAAAACGAGAAAGAGCCCTGGGGCTGCATGGGAACTGCAGCTCCGGGGCTCTTATTGTTTCTCTCAGGGTCTGCGGCTCAGGCCGGGGCCCTCATCAGACACCAGAGTAGGCGGAGAAGCCGCCGTCAATGGGCAGGCAGATACCGGTGATGAAGCCGGCGGCCTCGTTGTTCAGCAGGAACAGCAGGGCACCCACCAGATCCTTTTCGCTGTCGCCAAAGCGGCCCATGGGGGTGGCAGCCAGGATCTTTTCGGTGCGGGCGGTGGGGGTGCCGTCCTCGTTGTAGAGGAGCCGTGCGTTCTGCTCGCTGGCAAAGAAGCCCGGGGCAATGGCGTTGACCCGGATGCCCACCTTGCTGAAGTGCACTGCCAGCCACTGGGTGAAGTTGGTGACGGCAGCCTTGGAGCCGGAGTAGGCCGGGATCTTGGTCAGGGGCAGGTAGGCGTTCATGCTGGAGATGTTCATGATGTTGCAGCCGGGGCGGCCCACCATCTGCCGGGCAAAGGCCTGCGTGGGCAGCAGGGTGCCGATGAAGTTCAGGTTGAACACCATCTCCACGCCGCTCTCGTCCAGATCGAAGAAGGTCACGGTGTCATCGTCCAGATCCGCCATCTCGAAGAATTCCTTGTCGGTGTTGGCCCGGGGGTTGTTGCCGCCGGCACCGTTCACCAGAATGTCGCAGGGACCCAGATCCGCCATCACCTCCTCTGCCACCTGCAGGCAGTTGGCCTTGTTCATAACATTGCAGGTGTAGCCCTTGGCCACGCCGCCTTCTGCCTCGATCGCATTGGCCAGCTCCTTCAGCTTCTCCATGTTGCGGCCCAGCAGAGCCACTTTGGCTCCTGCCCGGGCCAGAGCCTTGGCGAAAATGGAACAAAGGGTGCCGCTGGCACCGGTGACCACGGCAACCTTGCCGGACAGGTCGGTGTTCAGAACATTCTTTTCCACGAGGATACTCCTTTTTTGATCAGATGGTTGTGATGATACGGATGATTGTTTTCAGGCGGACAAGGCATCAGACCCTGCCAGCGCCCTTGTCCAGGATCTTATTGAACTGGAGGAAGAAGGTGGTGGCGGTCACGGCAGCGGCGATGATGTCGCTGACGGGCTCAGCAAGGAACACGCCGAACACAGGGTTCGCGACCACATGGGGCAGGATGAAGATGAGAGGGATGAGCAGGATGAGCTTGCGCAGGCAGGCCAGCAGCAGGCTGACCTTGGCCTGACCCAGCGCCATAAAGCTCTGCTGGCAGGCGATCTGGACACCGGTGGAGAAGATGCCCGCCATGTAGATGCGCATGGCCCAGGTGGTGTAATCGATCAGGGAGGCATCCGAGGTGAAGATGCCAGCCACTGCACCGGGAACCAGCATCATCAGCAGCCAGAAGATGGTGGTGTAGCTCAGGCAGAGGGTCAGCTGGAAGCGGAATGCCTGCTTGACGCGGTCTTTCTTGCCTGCGCCGAAGTTGAAGCTCATCACCGGCTGGCCGCCCTGGCAGATGCCCGAGATGGGCATGGTGCACAGCTGGGAGGCGCTGGTGATCACGGTCATGGCACCCACGGCCACGTCACCGCCGTAGCGGGCCAGGCTGGAGCTGAAGCTGATGGACAGCAGGCTCTCGGTGGAGAGCATGACGAAGGTGGAAATGCCCAGTGCCAGCACGGGCATGATGATCTTCCCTTCCAGCTTCATGTCCTCTTTGCGGATCTTGAGGATGGTCTTGGGGCCGGTGAGGAAGCGGATGACCCAGATGGCACCCACTGCCTGGCTCAGCACGGTGGCAATGGCAGCACCCTTTACGCCCATGCCCAGCCCAAAGATGAGGATGGGGTCCAGCACGATGTTGATGACCGCGCCGATAACGGTGGTCAGCATACTGATCTTGGCAAAGCCCTGCGCAGTGATGAAGGTGTTCATGCCAAGCACGATCAGCACGCAGATGGTGCCCAGAATGTAGATGCGGCTGTAAGCCAGAGCGTAGGGCAGGGTGGTGTCACTGGCACCAAACAGCCGCAGCAGGGTGGGTGCGGCTGCGTAAAAGACGATGGTCAGGACGACCGAGAAGAGCAGCAGCATGGTAAAGCTGTTGCTGACGATCTTTTCGGCCTGCTTCTTGTCACCCTGGCCCATGGCGATGGCGGTGCGGGGGGCACCGCCGGAGCCGATGAGCATGGCAAAGGCGTTCAGAAGCATCAGGATGGGGGTAAACAGGCCCACGCCGGTCAGAGCCGCTGCGCCGATCCCCGAGATGTGTCCGATGTAAATGCGGTCCACGATGTTGTACAGCAGGTTGACCACCTGCGCCACAACGGCGGGGATCATCAGCTGGAGCAGGAGCTTTTTCACGTCACCCGTGCCCATATCCTGCTGTTTTTTCTGCGTTTGTGCCATGGAAAGTGTCTCCTTTGGTTTGAGCGAGACGGAGAGGGTTTCCCTCAGAACGTCAGGCCGAAGTTCATCTCGTAGTAGTTGCCTGCGGCATCACGGTAGGCGTAGGCCTTGCCGTTCTCGTCCTTCATGCTGTCGGGCATGTAGGCATCCTTTGCAAAGCCGGGCACGTCGTTGGGGCTGATGCAGACACCGTCTGCGTTCACAGCCAGCACCTCGTCGCCCTTGGGCAGGGTCAGGGGCAGCTTGCCAACGGGAGCAAAGCGGCCGAACATCACATCCAGCGTTGCGGAGGGGTAGGTGTCAAAGCCGACGGTCAGAGCGTCGGAGACCTTCTCCACATTGCCGACCTCCCAGGCCAGCGGGCAGTTGATGTTGGAAACGACCTTGCCGCCGTGGGCGTGGACCGCAGCAGCGATACCGGCCAGACGGTTTGCACCCACCAGAGTGGTCTCCTTGTGGGTCTCGGTGGTGGGTTTGCCGCTCTCGTCCACGTTGCAGACCGTCTTGTCCTCGCAGATGTCCAGCTCCAGGTAGCCCGGGGTGGCGTTGAAGTATGCACCGGACTGGGGGCTGACCATCAGCAGGGCCACCTGGGCCTCATCGGGGGTGTCCACCAGAGTGACATTGCCCAGCATCTCGCGCAGGGCCTTGGTGGCGGCCTCACCGGCCTCGGCGCTCTTGCCAAAGGCCTCAGCGTAGACCTTGGTGCCGTCCTTCAGGGGCAGGGTGCCGTCGTTCTTCAGCAGGACAACGGACTCGCGGTGCACGCGGGAAGCTTCCTCCCAGTCGGCCTTGGTGGCAACGACCTCGGCGGCCTTCCTGGGGTCGGCATAGGTGTCCTCGAACATGCCCTGACGGAACAGCTCGGTCAGGGTGCGGCTGACAGCGCGGTTCAGGCTGGCATCGGTCAGCACCAGATCTTCCTTCTTGAAACCGGCGGGCACTGCGTGGGTGTCGTAGTAGTCGTTGGTGCCGCGGGCGTAGCTCTCCTCGCCCAGCTCGTTATCCAGCAGGCCGGAGATCAGGTCTACGCCGCTCTGGGTGACAGCATAGCCGATGCGCTCGGGCTCGTCCAGCATGTCAACGCCCCAGCACATGTTGTGGACAATGCCGGTGTCGGAGTTGATGTAGCCCTTGAAGCCCATCTGGCCGCGCAGCAGGCCGTCGATGAACACCTTGTTGTAGGCAAAGCCGTAGGGCTGGAGCTCGATGGGGTTGCCGTTGAAGTCCTCCTGGGGAGCGCTCTTCTCGGCGCTGGGCTTGGAGTAGTAGGGCATGATGGATTCGGCATTGTGGCGGATGGCTGCGCGGAATGCCGGGATGTGGTACTTCTGCAGGGAGCCGGGGGTGGCGTAGATGTTCCACTGGCCTGCTGCATAGTGGGGGTCAAAGCCGTTCTCACGGGCACCGCCGCCGGGGAAGTGCTTCACGGTCATGGAAACACCCTCGGGGGTAACGCCGTTGCTGCCGCCCTGGATGCCGGGGATCAGGTGGTCGAAGATCTCCTCGATGAGCTCGGGATCCTCGCCAAAGGTGCCGAAGGTGCGCTGCCAACGGGGGTCGGTGACGCAGTCGGCCATGTACATGTAGCCCTTCTTCAGGCCGCAGGCGTTCCACTCGCGGCGGATGGTATCAGCAAACTTGTCGATGATGTCGATGCGTGCAGTGCCCTTGACGGCAGCAGCAATGCCCAGGGTGCCGGGATAGGTGGCAAACACGCCGGTGGCATCGTTCATGCCGAACACGACCTCGCCGTTCTCGTTGCGGCTGTTGGACATGACCTGCATGGGAACAAAGTGGTCACAGGTCTCGGTCAGGTACTGCAGCTGGTTCAGGTAATCTGCCAGATCCTCGGGCGTGGGGCTCTCGCGCAGGATGACATGGCGGTTGAAGCTCTTCTTGACCATGTCAGAGGTGCTGGGCAGGGACTGGGAGCCGAAGATGCTGTCGGAGACGTTCACGGGTGCCTCGTCCAGCAGGCCGCTTTCGTCCGCCACGGGCTTGTGGCCGTTGGCTGCCAGACGGGGGGAAGGATACTTGGGGCCCATGCGCCAGTCGGAGGTGAAGATCTGGCCGATCTTCTCGCTGGTGGTCAGAACCTTGACATAGGCCTCGGCGCGCTCAGCCGGGGTCAAGCGCCAGTCGTTGACTGCGCTGACGGTGCCGGTGCCGTCGATGTCCTTGAAATACAGGCCGTCCTGCTCGATGACCTTGCGCTCCACGGTGCTGATGGTGGGGCCGTTGGGGTTCTGGTAGCGCTTTACACGCTCGGATGCTTTCACTGCCATAGTGTTTTCTCCTTTTCTTTTGAACGCAGCGGCCCATGCCACAGAGCCGCAGATGCTATACCTATTATAATAGGCCCCCGCGCGGAACAACTAGAAAATTTTTTGGATATTTCCGCACTTTCCTTGTATTCTTTTTTTGCGCACGGTTGGAATACAAGTCTGTTTTGTGGAATGTGCTGTACTAGTATCTTACAATCATGTGCAAAATGACGAACGCTGTTTTTTAAAACTGTTGATTTCGCCCAAGGAGAGTAAAATTGTCCTGTTTTACCTCAAAATTTTACTAACAGAAATTTGATGGATAGTTCATAATGTATACATAAAAATCCCCCGGTTCGCGATGTGGCAGCCGCAGCCCACGGGGGACCGAATGAAAGGCCGGAGTGAGTGGCAGCACACCGGCCGCAGAATTGAAAGGAGAGCTTCTCTATGGCAAAGGTCAAACAGCCGCTTGAAGAAAACGGCATCCACAGAGCGAAAATGTGGGAGATCATGATGTACGCTCTGAACAACACCTCCACCAACACCTACATGCTGGTGGTCGGTTACATCAGCTACTTCCTGATCGGTATCGTCGGTCTGGCATCCGTGCTGGCCGGTTCTATTGTTACCATCATGCGTGTCTGGGACGGTGTCACCGACCCGTTCGTTGGTATGATGGTCGATAAGACCAACGGCAAGTTCGGCAAAAACCGTCCGTTCATTGTCATCGGTCAGATCATCATGTTCGTCACCACCTTCGTGATGTTCAACTTCATCCCCAAGATGGGCACTGGTGTCCGCTTTGTTGCGTTCATCATCATCTACATGGTCTACATCCTGGGCTACACCTGCCAGTGCGTTGTCACCAAGTCTGCTCAGACCTGTCTGACCAACGATCCCAAGCAGCGCCCCATCTTCGCAATGTGCGATACCGTGTACAACATCATCCTGATGAACATTCTCTTCCCTGTTGTCGTTACCGACAGCCTGGTTCCCAAGTTCACCCTGACTGCTGAGAACAACGCTGCAGAGATCGCTTCTCTGGTGGCACAGAACCCCTCTCTGGCAGGCATCGTGGAGAAGTCCGGCGGCAGCCTGTCCGCTTTCTACAACCCCGGCCTGTTCACCACCATGCAGCTGATGTTCGGCGGCCTGTCTGCAGTGTTTGCAGTCTGCGCCATCATTGCTCTGTGGCGTAAGGATAACTCCAAGTACTTCGGTCTGGGCACCGCCCAGAAGGTCGGCGTGAAGGATTACGTTGACACCCTGGCTCACAACCGCGCCATCCAGATGCTGGTGGTCTCCGCATCTACTGATAAGCTGTTCATGTCCACCATGAGCAACTCCACTGTTATGATCTGCCTGTTCGGCATCATCTTCGGCAACTATGCCGCATTCTCCAGCTACTCTCAGATCACCTCTATCCCCATCGCTCTGATCTCCATCCTGCTGATGAACAAGATCGCACGTCAGATGGGCCAGAAGGCATCCATGATGGCCGGTACCTATGGCGGCATCATCGGTTCTGTCATCATCACCCTGTTCCTGGTCTTTGTGAACCCCAAGGGCGATGCTTCCAAGTTTGCGCTCCCCGCATTCCGTATCATCCGTCCTGACACCTGGGGCACCCTGTTCACCGGCTGGAGCGCAGTGGGCCTGATCTTCATCCTGCTGATCATCGCATGGCGCGGTGTGCAGGCTCTGTCCTCCTCCATCGTTATCACCATGACCGCTGACTGCGCCGACTACGAGGTCTACCGTACCGGTAAGTACGTCCCCGGCCTGATGGGCACCCTGTTCAGCTTCGTGGATAAGCTGGTCTCCTCTTTGGCTGCTACCGTTGTGGCTCTGTTCTACTCCATGGTCGGCTTCAAGGACGCTCTGCCCGACACCCTGACTCCGTACTCTGACGGCATCTTCTGGGCAACCATCGGCTGCTTCGTCCTGCTGCCCATCGTTGGCTGGCTGTGCAACGTTGTTGCCATGCACTTCTATCCCCTGACCAAGGAGAAGATGGAAGAGATCCAGGCTGAGATCGGCCGCATCAAGGCTGAGGCTGCTGCAAAGCAGGCTTAATGCCAACCATCTCCCTGCGGAAATTTTGAATCCGGGACAGCGCCGCTGTCCTGCATCGTAACCGGAAATGTCCTGCGGCGGGCCATCCTCTGCCGCAGGACTTTCTGATACCCTGAGACCCGGAAGGAATACCACTATGGCAGAAGAAAACAAGCTGAACCAGACCCCTGAGATCACCCCGGCCCCCTCCGCTGAGGCCCCGGAAAAGGCCCCCACCACCGGCGAGCTGCTGGGCGATGTGGAGCACTACGACGAGGAAAAGGACGATTGGAGCACCGGCTATTACGGCACCGGCAGCAGGTAACGGACGATGTGTTCCACAAGCTGGAGACCGGCGAAGAGCTCACACGGGATGACTTTATCAAGGCTGAGCTGGCGCTGCAGGATGCCAAGCTGGAAGCCGGCATCGATCTCGAAAAGGAGAAGAGCCCGGGCCTCATTGGTAAGTATCACGATTGGAAAAAGAACCGCGTAAGGCACAAGGTGAACAAAAAGAAGTACCTTCTGCTCTGCCTGTTTCTGGGCTGGTGCGGCGGCCACCGCTACTATGAAAAGCGGTATGTGCTGGCGGCCTTCTACACCCTGTTCTTCTGGAGCGTGGTGCCCTTCTTCCTCTGCGTGACAGACCTTCTCATTGCCCTGCCCATGCAGGCCGATGAGAACGGCGACATCCTGATCTGACATCTTCCTCTATTCATTCATTTACCTCCTAGCGCCAGAAAGGGCCTACGGCATTTGCCGTGGGCCCTTTCTGGCGTTTGCAGGCCCGTTCTCCGGCGCAGAACATAGTGGCGGCTAACTGGCGTTGTGCTATACTAGTATATCAATTGATTGTGCAATAAGCACAATAGAATTTTTTACATTAGTGAAACTTTTCCCATAATCGTAAAATTGACCTGTTTCACCTTAAAATATTACTAACAGATATATCAAAAAGCGTTCATAATATAGACATAAAGTTCCGGACGGGCTGGTACGCAGTGGCAGCTGTAAGCCCCATGGAGAAAACGGAGAATGTTCCTGTGTGAACAAAGGAGAGAATGAAATGGCAAAAACCAGAAGTCTGCCGGACAAGTTCTATGATAAGGACTATGAGCACAACGGCATCCACCGCGTTCCCCTGTGGCGTATTGCAGGCTACGCGCTGAACAACACCGCAACCAACGTTTATCTGATGATGATGAACTACGCTACCTACTACCTGATGGGCTGGGTCGGCGTTGGCATGATGGTCGCTTCTTCCCTGACCATGATGATGCGTATCTGGGACGGTGTCACTGACCCGTTCGTCGGCTTCATGGTCGATAAGACCAACGGCAAGTTCGGCAAGAACCGCCCGTTCATCGTGATCGGTCAGATCATCCTGTGCGTGACCAGCTACATCGCTTTCCATGTCACCCACAAGCTGCCTCAGGGCGTGCGCTTCCCCTTCTATGTGGTCGTTCTGATGGTCTACTACCTGGGCTACACCTGCCAGTGTGTTGTTACCAAGTCTGCACAGAGCTGCATGACCAATGACCCCAAGCAGCGCCCCATGTTCGCTTCCTTCGACGGCGTGTTCAACACCCTGCTGTTCGCCATTCTGGGCATCATCATCCCTCGTATTGCTGATGGCTACACCGATGTGGGCGGCTACGCTTCCACCCAGTTCATGCACACCCTGTGGCTGATGACCGCTATCATGTCCGCCTGCTTCACCGTGATCGCTGTGATCTCCATTACCCCCAAGGATCGTCCTGAGTTCTTCGGCACCGGCAAGCCCATCAAGGTCGGTATCAAGGATTACTGGGATACCCTGAAGAACAACCGTGCCATTCAGATGCTGGTCCTGTCCGCATCTACCGATAAACTGGGCTCCTCTGCAAAGTCCAGCGCCGTCATGGTCGCCATGTTCGCCTGCATCGCCGGTTCCAACCTGCTGCAGAGTAACGTTACCGGTCTGGTCACCATCCCCAGCACCATCGTGTGCTTCCTGTTCATCAGCTTCTTTGCTACCCGACTGGGTCAGCGCAAGGCTATGCTGATCGGCTCTGTGGGTGGTCTGGTCATCAACGGCGCTCTGGCAGCCCTGTGGCTGCTGGGCGATCCCACCACCATGACCTCTAACCCCGCTACCGGTGCTCTGAACTGGGGCTACTTCCTGATCCTGTACCTCGTTCTGACCATCATCGCCGCTGGTTTCCAGGGCATTTCCGGCAACATCGTTATCCCCATGACCGCTGACTGCGCCGACTACGAAGTCTACCGTACCGGCAAGTACGTCCCCGGCCTGATGGGCACCCTGTTCAGCTTCGTGGATAAGCTGGTCTCCTCTTTCGCACCCATGGTCGCCGGTGTCATGTTCAGCATGTGCGGCTACACCGACCACAACCCCGTTATGGGTGACCCTGTTACCCCGGGCCTGCGCGGCGGCGTTGTCTTCTGCGCATACGGCATGATCATGATCGGCCTGGTCTGCAACCTGATCGCTATGAAGTTCTATCCCCTGACCAAGGAGAAGATGGAAGAGATCCAGGATGAGGTCGCTCAGATCAAGATGAAGGCCATGGCTGAGAACGCCTAATTGGTACTTGCAATTTTCTGCGGAAACCTGTAAAATCAAATAGGAAAACCGCTCGCCCTTGCGGCGGGCGGTTTTCTGCTTTTGGAACAAAATTCAAACAAGAGGTACATCGTAAATGGAAGAAAAGACACAGTGGGTAAAGGACCCGGATCATGGGTTCATCTGGAACACCATCGACCACCTGTTATACTGGAGAGAACACCGTGAAAAGCACTGTGTCAGCCGCAAGAAGTATATGCGCCTGTGCATTCTGGGCGCGTTTGGTGCGCACCAGTTCTATGCCAAGCGTCCGGTGCTGGGCCTGCTGTATCTGGCAACCTTCTGGAGTGGTTTCTCTGCCGCTATGACCATCGTGGACTTCATCATTGCCGTGCCCATGAAACCGGACGAGAACGGCAACATCTGGCTGTAAAAAGCCCTCTGGCGGCCTGCTGGGCCGGAAAGGAAAACACCCTATGGATAATGTCATGCAGTTTCTGTTCAACACCAACCACGAGCAGCCCAGCATCCTGGTCTGGGTCCTGCTGATCGTGATCGCGGTCGTGATTCCCAATTACGTCAGATATCGGATGGAGCAGAAGCGCTCCAATGGTTCTGTTCCCACCCAGAACCCTGCCCGTTCTGCCCCGCGCAAGAAGAAGCGCAGCAAAAAGCGCTGAGCCGCAGGCTGGGGCAGCACGGTAAAGATGCTTTGATATTACATGATCTCCCATAACCGAAAGGGCCCTGCAAATGCCGCAGGGCCCTTTTGGTTTGCCAGCGTGTGTGGAGATGAGGAAACGAAAACCGCCCCGGCAGGGCTGCTTTGTGCAGTGCCGGGGCGGTTCGTTTGTTTTTTGTCAGATGCAGGAAGTACTTACTTCTTGATCTTGATCAGCTGTGCGTTCAGGCTCTCGATAAAGCCATCGGGCATGTTGATCATCTTAGCCATAGCCTCAGGGGTCATGCGCTTCATCATATCCCACATGCCAACGCCGGGCTTGACGTCAAAGTTGGTGGCCAGCTTGACAGCCCTGGTAGCGAGAGCCAGAGCCTCTTCGTTCTTGGAGAGATCCTCCATGCTGTCCTTGATGCTGTAATAGCCCTCGGGGAACTCCATCGGAGCCTTCAGATCCAGGCTGCCGACCTGCTTGAACCAGTTGGCAACGCCCTCCTGACGCTCGTTGAACTCGGGCAGAGTGTAGCAATCAGGCTCCTTCTCGACCTTTTCCAGCGTGATGGAATCCTTCACGTCACCGGCAACGGCCAGGATGGTGTTGAAGCCCTCTTCCAGAGCAACGTTGAACTTGAACACGCGGTGCGCGGTCTGCTGGCCGACTTCCTTGCCGTTGACGTACAGCACAACGGTGTCCTGGTTGGAGTAGACCTTGATCTCGGTGGTCTCGCCTGCGCGCTGTGCATGGCGGCGGCCAGCGATGTGGACCATGGGCAGCTTGGACCAGTATGCCTGGTAGACAAAGTAGCTGTCCTTCTTGGTCTTGCGGTCAATGGTCATCAGGCCCTTGTTGTTGCGGCCTGCAACGCCGCCCTCGTGGCGGGCAGCACAGCCAAAGTCGAACATGTTCCAGCAGTGGGTAGCCCACACCCAGGGACGATCCTCGAACACCTGAGCCAGATGCTCGTGGTACAGTGCCTGATACTCCTCGGTGTAGTCCTTGCACTGGGGATCGTTGCTGTGCCAGTTGATGATGCCCTCGGTGCCGTACTCGGAGATGCCGATGCAGATGTCGGGGTGCTCGGCGTGGAACTTGTCCAGCCAGGGGCCGTTCTGCTCCATCTTGCCGCCGTACCAGCCGAAGTAGTGGTTGTAGCTCTCTACATCGGTAATGTGATGCATGGGGCCGTCAACAGGGGTGTTGGAGACGTGGGCAATGGTGGTGAGACGGGTGGGATCCAGCTCACGCACCAGCTTCTGCAGGTCGTGGTGGTTGTCCACCAGCTCCTGGCAGATGCCGCCGATGAGGATCTCGTTGGACAGGCCCCAGAACATGATGGAGGGGTGGTTGTAGTTCTGGATGATCAGCTCGGTCATCTGGTGACGGCAGTTCTGGTGAGCGGAGGGGTCCTTCTTAAAGACGCTGATGAAGGGGATCTCAGCCCAGACGGCGAAGCCCAGCTCGTCACATGCGTCGTAGAAGTCCTGGCTGTGCTGATAGTGGGCCAGACGGATGGTGTTGGCACCCAGCTCCTTGATGAGCATGGCATCCTCGTAGTGATCCTCAGCGGTCAGGGCGTTGCCCTTGTACAGACGATCCTGATGGCGAGCCACGCCGCGCAGCGGGGTGGGTACGCCGTTGATGGAGAAGCCGTCGTTCGGGGTCACAGTATAGCTGCGGACACCCACGTTGGCGTAGATCTCGTCAAAGGTCTCGTTGTTCTTCTGCAGGCGGGCGGTCACGGTGTACAGGTTGGGCTCGTCCATGCTCCACAGCTGGGCATCGGGAACGTACAGGGTGACCTTGGTGCTGTCGCAGGGGCGCACGCCGGAAGCAACTTCGTTGCCGTAGCAGTCCTCGATGCTGTACATCACGGTATAGGCCTCTTCGCCGTTGGTGACCCAGCTCTCGATCTCAAAGGTGGCACCGCCGTCCTCGGTGGGCTTGGGGGTGACTTTGATGCCGGGGCCGCCGAAGTAGTCCAGGTCAAAGTGGGTGCCGGGCACGCTGATCAGGTTCACGCCGCGGTACAGGCCGCCGTAGAAGGTGAAGTCGGCGGAAGCGGGGTACATGGAGGGGGTGTCCTCGTTGGAGACCTCGATGGTCAGCTCGTTGTCGCCCTCGTGGCACAGGTCGGTGACATCGGCACGGAAGATGGAGAAGCCGCCCTCGTGGGTGGTTGCCACCTGGCCGTTGACCTTCACGGTTGCGGCC
>OGQT01002297.1_pt1 | contig 13812 bp, 10 predicted proteins | sample 1553261 | NCBI WGS metagenome assembly OGQT01 (sample SAMEA2579992, study PRJEB22360) | human gut metagenome | biome: human gut; feature: human-associated habitat; material: faeces | place: Denmark | collected 2008/2010
GCCTGCCGCTTCTGGATCGGCAGCGATATTAAACTCGGCGTTTGGTGTGCAGTTGCCGCGACCAGCAGAACCGCCCATGATCACCAGACGGCGAATATACGGCTTACATTCCGGGCATTGTGAAAGTAACAGCGCAATATTGGTTAACGGGCCGATGGCCACCAGGGTAACGGGCTCTGGCGCACGCATCAGGGCATCACGAATTGCCAGAAACGCCGGTATACCCAGTGGCTGACGGTTGTGTTCAACAAAGTCATAGCCACCCATTCCCGATTCACCGTGTACAGATGCCGCATCGCGCGGCGCACGAACCAGTGGTACGGCAGCGCCCTGGGCAAGCGGAATATCCACATTCCAGAAATGCAGCAGTTGCAGGGCGTTGCGGGTGGTTTTCTCTACCGAAACATTACCCGCGACAGTGGTCATCAGTTGCAGATCGAGTTCGGGGGCAAAAATCGCGGCGGCAATGGCAACGGCATCGTCAATGCCGGGGTCTGTATCGAGGAAGATAGGTAAACGCATGTTTTCTCCATAAAAAATGCCGGTAACAAGACCGGCATTTTCGCATAACTTAGGCTGCTAATGACTTAATCGACTTCACGAATATCGACACGCAGCTCTTTCGGCACTTCGAAAACAATGTTTTCTTCACGACCTTCCAGCGGAATGGCTTCGCCACCGCCAAGCTGCTGTAAACGTGCGACTACGTTCTGTACCAGAATATCCGGAGCTGATGCGCCAGCAGTCACGCCGACGCATTTCGCCTCTTTCACCCACTCTTCCTGGATATCTGTCGCATCGTCAATCAAAAACGCGCGCTTGCCCATACGCTGGGCCAGTTCCGCCAGACGGTTGGAGTTGGAGGAGTTTTTCGAACCAACCACCAGTACTACTTCCGCCTGCTCTGCCAGGGCGCGTACCGCTTCCTGACGGTTAGTCGTGGCGTAGCAGATGTCATCTTTGCGCGGACCGACAATTTTACGCAGCGCGTCGATCACATCAGACGTGTCATCCACCGACAGCGTGGTTTGGGTCATAAAGGAGAGCTTCTCTTCGTTTTTGACCGTCAGTTTCCACACATCGTCTGGCGATTCGACCAGATACATTCCCCCTTCCGGGTTGCTGTACTGGCCCATCGTCCCTTCCACTTCCGGGTGCCCGGCGTGACCGATGAGAATAGATTCTTCACCACGACGGCTGGCGCGGGCGACTTCCATATGCACTTTGGTCACCAGCGGACAGGTGGCATCAAACACCGTCAAATCGCGGCTTTTCGCTTCGTTACGTACTGCCTGAGAAACACCGTGTGCGGAGAAAATCAGGATCGCGCCGTCCGGTACTTCGCTAATCTGCTCAATAAAGATAGCCCCACGCTCGCGCAGGCTATCGACCACGTAGCGGTTATGCACCACTTCGTGACGGACATATATCGGTGCGCCGTAAATGGCCAGCGCGTTTTCAACAATGCTGATAGCGCGGTCTACCCCGGCACAAAAACCACGCGGGTTGGCCAACAGGATCTGCATGTTACGCCTCCAGTGCCGGATCGATTTCCAGCACTTCAATATCAAAATGAACGGTCTGCCCGGCCAGCGGATGGTTGAAATCAACGGTAATGGAGTCGCCGTTAATTTCGCGGATCACGCCAGGCATCTCACTGCCATCCATTGCGGTAAAAAGCATGATTGCGCCAATTTCTGGCTCGCCTGCATCCATAAATTCACGGCGGGAGAAGTACTGAATCAGGTCCGGTGACGGCACGCCAAACGCCGCATCTGGCTCCAGCGAGAAGGTGGTTTTATCGCCCACTTTCAGCCCCAGCAGGTGTTGCTCCAGCCCTTCAGAAAGAGAAGCATCACCCAGGCGGAACAGCGCCGGTTTACCGTTGTTGCGGGTAGACTCAGCGGTGGTGCCATCATCGAGTTTCAGCGTGAAGTGCACCAGGACGGCGCTATTGCTCTGTACAGATTCAGACATGCAGGTTTGCTCTTATATTTTGAGGATTTTTGCCGGATGCGGCCTACGATTTCGCAGCAATCTGTAGGCCGGATAAGATGCGTCAGCATCGCATCCGGCAGGGTTTATTATTGTTTTTTCGCTTTAGAAGGTAAAAAACCTTCCAGCACAATCAGTGCCGCACCGACACAAATGGCAGTATCGGCAAGGTTGAAGGTGGCGAAGTGCCAGTCGCCGACATAGAAGTCGATCATATCGACAACGAAGCCGTGCCACAGGCGGTCGAACAGGTTGCCCAGTGCGCCGCCAATAATCAGCGCGTAAGCGATATTGTTTAGCTTCTGCGTGGCCTTCGAGCGATACATCATCACTGCCAGGATCACGCTAATACCAATCGCAATACCGGCAAAGAACCAACGCTGCCAGCCGCCGCTATCGGCAAGGAAACTAAACGCTGCGCCATAGTTACGCGCATAATGCAGATTAAGCGACGGGAACAGCGGGACCGTATCCCCCAGAGCAAAGTTCTGGAGGATCAGGTATTTGCTGCCCAGATCGATAATCAGCACGACTACCACCAGCCACAGCCAGCGTAGCCCTGTTGAACAGATCGATTGACTCATCAGGCAAACTTACGTTTTTCACCGTCACCGGCGACGTTGCTGACACAGCGGCCGCAGATTTCTGCGTGTTCCGCCACCTTGCCGACATCCTGGGTGTAGTGCCAGCAGCGAGGGCACTTCTCACCTTCGGCTTTACTCAACGCGACTTTCAGCCCTTTGAGGACTTCGCTCTGCTGGGCATCAGCAGGTGCGTCGTTATAGTCTGCAACGGTAGCGCCGGAGGTCAACAGGACAAATCGTAATTCATCGCCCAGCGCGGTCAGTTTCGCCGCCAGTTCCGGTTCTGCATACAAGGTTACTGCCGCTTCCAGCGAGCCGCCCACTTTCTTATCGGCACGCGCTTGCTCAATGACTTTGTTCACTTCGCCACGCACTTTCAACAGCTCGTCCCAGAACGCATCGTTCATTGCTTCACTGTCTGCCAGACCAAACAGGCCTTCGTACCACTCGCCGGTGAAGACGTATTTTTCACGTTCGCCCGGCAGGTAACCCCACACTTCATCAGCGGTGAAGGAGAGGATTGGTGCCATCCAGCGAACCAGCGCTTCTGCGATGTGATACAGCGCAGTCTGGCAGCTACGACGCGCCACGCTGTCCGCTTTGGCGGTATACTGACGGTCTTTGATGATGTCGAGGTAGAAGGACCCCATCTCAACGGAGCAGAAGCGCATCAGACGCTGTACCACTTCGTGGAAATCGTATGCTTCGTACGCTTTGAGGATGTCTTCCTGTGCCGCTTTCGCACAACCTACGGCCCAGCGATCCAGTACCACCATCTCTTCCGGTTTCACCATATCTTTTGCCGGATCAAAACCGTTCAGGTTTGCCAGCAGGAAGCGCGCGGTGTTACGGATACGACGATAGCTGTCGGCAGCACGTTTCAGGATCTCGTCAGAAACGGCCATTTCGCCAGTGTAGTCGGTTGATGCCACCCACAGACGCAGAATATCCGCACCCAGTTTGTTCATCACATCCTGCGGCGAAACGGTGTTACCGATGGATTTAGACATCTTGCGACCCTGACCATCCACGGTAAAGCCGTGAGTCAGTACCTGACGATATGGCGCTTTGCCCTTCATCGCGGTAGAGATCATCAGGGAAGACATGAACCAGCCACGGTGTTGGTCAGAACCTTCCAGATACATGTCCGCTGCGTGACCGGCAAATTCCGGACGCACATCAACAACGGAAGAGTGGGTAGATCCGGAGTCAAACCATACATCCAGCGTATCCGGTACTTTCACATACTGGTCAGCTTCGTCGCCGAGGATCTCTTTCGCATCGAGATCCCACCACGCCTGAATGCCGTCAACTTCAACGCGTTTTGCCACTTCTTCCATCAGTTCGAGAGTACGCGGATGCAGTTCTTCTGTGTCTTTGTGCACGAACAGTGACATCGGCACGCCCCAGGTACGCTGACGAGAGATACACCAGTCAGGACGGTTAGCAACCATCGACTCGATACGCGCCTGGCCCCAGTCAGGGATCCACTGCACGCCTTTGATCTCTTTCAGTGACTGCGCACGCAGACCTTTCTGATCCATGCTGACGAACCACTGCGGCGTCGCGCGGAAGATGATCGGCGTTTTATGACGCCAGCAGCACGGATAGCTGTGTTGCATTTTCTCAACGTGCAACAGTGCGCCTTTTTCCTGCAACAACGCAATGACAATATCGTTCGCTTTGAAGACGTTAACGCCATCCAGAGTCGGGTAAGTACCCGGCAGATAAGTGCCGTCCGGGCCAACCGGGTTAGCGGTTTCCAGACCATATTTTTGACCGATCACATAGTCGTCCGGACCGTGGCCTGGCGCGGTATGAACGGCACCGGTACCGGCATCCAGCGTAACGTGGTCGCCGAGAATTGCCGGAACATCGAAGTCCATAAACGGATGGGTAAAGCGCAACAGTTCCAGCTCGGCACCTTTCACCGTGCCAAGAATGGTGTAATCGCTAACGCCGATACGCTGCATTACGCTTTCAACCAGATCTTTCGCGAGGATCACGGCCTGACCGTCGATTTGCACCAGCGCATAATCAAAATCAGGTGCAATGGAGATTGCGCGGTTAGCAGGCAGCGTCCACGGCGTGGTGGTCCATATAACCAGCGAAATTGGGCCGTTAACATTGCTTACGCCAAATTTCGTTTTAAGCGCATCCTGATCGACCGCCAGGAAAGCGACGTCGATGGACGGAGAAGTTTTGTCGTAATACTCAACTTCCGCTTCTGCCAGTGCAGAACGGCAGTCAACGCACCAGTGCACCGGCTTCGCGCCTTTGTGCAGGTGACCGTTGCCGATGATTTTGCCCAGCGCGCGGATGATGTTGGCTTCAGTTTTGAAGTCCATGGTCAGGTACGGGTGCGACCAGTCGCCCAGCACGCCCAGACGGATAAAGTCTTTGCGCTGACCGTCAACCTGGGTCGCAGCGTATTCGCGGCACTTGGCGCGGAACTCAGCGGCGGTGAATTTCTCCCCCGGCTTACCGTATTCTTGCTCTACTTTCAGCTCGATTGGCAGACCATGACAGTCCCAGCCAGGCACATACGGCGAGTCATATCCAGAAAGCCCTTTGGACTTAATGATAATGTCTTTCAGAATCTTGTTAACCGAGTGACCAATATGAATACTGCCATTCGCATAAGGAGGGCCATCATGCAGAATGAAGGTTTTTTTGCCTTTTTTAGCTGCACGAATGATGCCGTACAGATCATCATCAGTCCAACGCGCCAGCATTCCCGGTTCGCGCTTGGCGAGATCGCCACGCATCGGGAACCCTGTTTCCGGCAAATTCAGGGTTGATTTATAGTCACTCATCAGATTCTCGGTTCCGTATTTCGGTTTGATTACATAACAGGCTTAAGCCGGTTTTGTTAGCCCAAAAAATTCGCGGGCGGTTAATTCATCACGCGCAATCTGCGCTTTCAGTTCGTCCAGCGATGCAAATCGCTGCTCATTGCGTATTTTTTTACGCAGCACTACTTGTATATGGCGACCATAAAGGTCCATTGCAACATCTAACAAATGCACTTCCAGTTGCTGGCGAATACCGGCAACCGTTGGGCGTGTTCCGATGTTTGCAACGCCGGGTAACGGCTTTTCGCCAAGGCCCAACACTTCTACCGCATAAACCCCTTTCACCGGGGAAACCTGACGGCGTAGCGGTACATTCGCCGTCGGGAAACCTATAGTGCGCCCTAATTCATCACCGTGGACTACACGCCCGGAGATGGCAAACGGGTGCCCCAGTAAACTTTCTGCCAGAGCCAGATTGTCATCCGCAAGCGCCTGACGCACGGCGGTGCTGCTGATACGCACGCCACCTTCGCAAAAAGTTTGCGTGCTGGTGATATCGAAGCCGTATTCCATGCCCGCTTTCTGTAATAACAAGAAATCGCCTTCACGACCAGCGCCAAAGCGGAAATCGTCACCTACGGCAAGAAATTTTACCCGCAAGTGCTTCACCAGAAGATCACTGATGAAGTTTTGCGCGGTTAACGCCGCAAAACGCCTGTCAAAACGCACGCACAGCACGTAATCAACGCCACACTCTGCAAGATAACGCAGTTTTTCCCGCAGCCGGGTGAGCCGTGCCGGGGCTTTATCAGTAGCAAACAGTTCCAGTGGTTGAGGTTCAAAAAGCATCACCATCACCGGTAAGTTGCGCTTGCGCCCTTCTTCCTGCAAGCCCTGTAACAGCGCGCGATGACCGCGATGCACGCCGTCGAAATTACCAATAGTCAGCACACACCCTTCTTGCGGGGCCTGGCTGAGATTATGTATGCCGCGTATCAGCTTCATGTCTGGCTCAAAACAGTGAAAATCGTCCGAGTATACCTTGTACAGCGGTCAAGGTTAACCGGCGATTGAGTACCGAAATCAGAAAGAAGTGGCTTTTCATTGCTATGGCGCAAATCATGGGAAGAAACTGACCGCCTGCTGCAATTTTTCTCGCGGAAAAGCTGTATTCACACCCCGCAAGCTGGTAGAATCCTGCGCCATCACTACGTAACGAGTGCCGGCACATTAACGGCGCTTATTTGCACAAATCCATTGACAAAAGAAGGCTAAAAGGGCATATTCCTCGGCCTTTGAATTGTCCATATAGAACACATTTGGGAGTTGGACCTTGGCTAATATCAAATCAGCTAAGAAGCGCGCCATTCAGTCTGAAAAGGCTCGTAAGCACAACGCAAGCCGTCGCTCTATGATGCGTACTTTCATCAAGAAAGTATACGCAGCTATCGAAGCTGGCGACAAAGCTGCTGCACAGAAAGCATTTAACGAAATGCAACCAATCGTGGACCGTCAGGCTGCTAAAGGTCTGATCCACAAAAACAAAGCTGCACGTCATAAGGCTAACCTGACTGCACAGATCAACAAACTGGCTTAATTGCCTGTTGTTGTCAGCTTTGTAAAAAAACCCGCTCTGGCGGGTTTTTTTATATCCATCTGCAGGCCAAAATTCGGCCTGCAAAGTACAAATGTTTATTTTGAAGCTGGAGTAAACAGCGCAGAATAGTCTGTATTGCAGATACGCTGTACTGCAGGGTGCTGAATCATCCTTTCGGCAAAAATCGCGTGGTACTCTTCCATCACGTTCTCAACACGGCCTATCTCCACAACCGAGTCATCGTTATAGAAATCATTAGCGTAAAGCGAAGGTGCAACGAAAATAGCGTTATGCGTCGCCCCAAAGGCTTTCATCAACGCAGCATCATCAAACTCACCCAAAATTTCGACGTTCAAGCCCTGGGAGTTAAACCAGTTTAATAGCTTACGCCCCAACATTGAGCGACGCCCCGGAATAAGTAAACGACGCTCTTCAAGACAGGCAGGAAACGGCTTTTCTGGTAGTGGGTTAGTGCACCAGAAACTGACACCACATTCGCCAATTTTCATGGAAAACAGCCCTTCCTGCTGAGTGGAATCGATCGGACAGTCAGAGATGATCATATCCAGTTTATGCTGACTCAACTGCTCTAAAAGCATCTCGTGCGTCGATTCGAAACAGCGTAGATGGATCTGCTCGTCTTCCACAACTGCGGCATCCAGAACACTGCTGACCAGACGTTTGGAAAGTGCATCTGCCACACCAACATCAAACAATAAGTTGGACTCTTTGCGATAGTTGACGATATCCAGCATTTCCTGGCTTAAGGTGAACATTTTATCGGCATAGCGATAGACCAGTTCCCCCAGTTCGCTGGGTTCCAGACCACGTCCTTTACGCTTAAATAGTTTCCCTTGCAGGCGCTCTTCCAGCGCCCGGATCTGCCCGGTAATGGTTTGTGGTGTTAAATAAAGCGCCTCCGCTGCGCCAACCACAGAACCTTCTTTGTAGACATGCCAGAAGTAATACAAGTGGTTGTAATTGATATGAGACATGCTCATTTCTCTCCCTGATAACAATGAAAAGGGAGCCGTTTATGGCTCCCCAGTACATCGTCCTGTCAAACTGATGGACGTAAACGAACGCGTAACCAGCTATATCCAATTACCGCCGAAGAAATTGAACCGACAAGGATACCTAATTTTGCCCAGTTAATCAGTTCTGGATCTACGCTACCAAATGCCAGGCTGGCAATAAAGATAGACATAGTAAAACCGATACCGCACAGGATACCAACCGCCATAATTTGCTGGTAAGTCGTTCCCTCTGGCAGATGTGCCAATTTCAAACGCAGCGCCAACCAGCAGAACAGACTAATACCCAGTGGCTTGCCAATCAGCAAACCAGCGATGATCCCTAATGGCAGGATGGAGGTCAAACCTTCCAGCGTGACACCTTGCAGTGAAACGCCAGCATTAGCAAATGCAAACAGCGGCAAAATCAGATACGCCACCCATGGATGCAAAACATGCTCCAGACGTTTAGCCGGAGAGCGCCCATGCTTCTCTTTCAAAGGAATAAAGAAGCCGACAATGACGCCAGCCAGGGTTGCGTGAACCCCCGATTTCAACACCGCTGTCCACAGCACCACGCCAACCAGAATATAAACGCCCGTGCGGCGTACACCACACAGATTCAATACCACGAGTACCGCAATTGCTACAGCCGCGACGCCAAGAGAGGCCATCGATAAGTCATTAGTGTAGAACAATGCGATGATAATGATGGCCCCAAGATCGTCGATAATAGCCAGAGCCATCAAAAAGATCTTCAGCGCTAACGGAACACGACTTCCCAACAGCGCCAACACACCAAGTGCAAAGGCAATGTCAGTCGCCGCCGGGATTGCCCAGCCTTCGCGGGTAATCGGATCGGCATAGTTAAAAGCCAGATAGAGCAATGCCGGGACAATCATCCCGCCGATTGCGGCAATAACAGGAAATGCCGCCTGGCGCAGACTGGCCAGCGAACCTTGCATCAGCTCGCGTTTAACTTCCAGACCAACCAACAGGAAAAATACCGCCATCAGAGCGTCATTGATCCATAGCAGCATGTTCTTGTTGATCTCAAGTGTCCCAACCCGGAGCTGAACCGGCGTCTCAAGAAAGTCGTGATACCATCCACTGGTTGCACCGCTGTTGGCCATAATCATCGCTAATACAGCGGCAATAATGAGAATAATGCCTCCCGAGGCATCACTGCTAAAGAATCGATGCAGATGTTTCACTTTTTATTTCTCTTCAGGTGAATAGATCGTTTTCACGATTTTACCCCGCACGAATCATCGTTAAAATCAGATTATAGTGTAGGAATAGCTCGCTTTTTACGATCTATTAAAAGAATTGCGCCATCAGCGAGAGATGAGTTTTTGATGCCCGAAAGCGGCGGCTGATGACCTTAAACCCCATTAATCATAGTCTAATGTCAAGATTTCTGAAGAAATTATTCGGAAAAGTAATAATTAAATTGTTCCATGCTCTAGTTTTTTATTCCACAGATGTTTGAGGATATCTAATGTAGAAACGACATTCGCAGGAGACATTCGGTTCAATGATATAAGGAAAGGATGGTTCTCCACAAAGTGGATAAAACGCGTCGCACTGTTCAATGTTGCATGCCGCATCTCGCGGACTTTCTTACTGCCAGTGAGATTGCATACAGCCATTGAATAATTGCGGTTAGAAAATGCACGCCAGACATTATTTCGTACCCCACCACTAAGGAATAATCGCGGTGGAAAATCAATGGTGGCGGGTGCCACACCGCGCTCTTTGACAAAGGAAATATGGCAGCGACCTTGATGAATATGCTGCAAATTAGCCATCAGGCAGCCGCCCAATATAAAGCATTCGTGATCAAGGTAATGCTGAACGTTGTTGGAATGCTCATCGGTCAGTATTCTGACCAGTTCAAAATGACGATATGCCGGAAGAACCGGTTTTACCAACATTCCCGGATCGTTTTGATGTAAAACTGCCGGGCCGTAATCAATATCAAACAAGGTATCCCGCCGCATAGTAAGTAACTCTTTGCGCTGGACATGATGTGCCAGCGTCCCTGGAGACATACGCTCTTCATAGTTCGATGTGTATTGATAATGTTGCTCTACGGCAGATGGGGAGTAATTGGTTGAGATGGCAACCACCCTGCCGCTTTGTTCTTCTGCGGTAACAAGAGCATAAAGAGAGTTATTGCTACCATTATACTTGACGCGAAAAGCGCGGGTACTCAGGGTAATATCAGAAGCTGGGAAACACTGTCGACTTTCTTTATAGTTTGCTTCACGCGCTAATTTTAACAGTTCACGGCTAAGTCCAGTGCTGTTAAGAAGTAATGACTTTCTGATATCCGCAAGTGCCTCCCCTTGCTCAATCATCAATGCTAACAGGGCTCCTCGTGGTGTGGTAATTACATGTTCCAGAGTGATAAATGTTTTCTCACAATGATGGCAATACATTCTTCTCTGGCCTTGTGCAGAATATCCATATTTTTTGAGGGACGTGCCTCCGCAAGTTGAACATTGGCAAATCAAACCTCTCCAGGAGTGATTCACAATATTACGATAAATATTAAGCGACTGTTCAGATATCACTGGAAACAAGTAACCACATTCACGGCATAAAATATTTTTACCCTGTGCGACATAATCCTGGCTATTCAGCAACCCCAGGTTTTTACATCCTGGTGTTTTGCAACAATCAACATTTACGTTGGTAAACATATCCACTCCCTGCGAATAGCCGTATCTTGATATTGTTCAACGCGAAAAGAACCTGATTCAATGCGTAGCACTGAATCAGGCGGGCATAGCCCTAAATGGCATACATTACATTTATTATGATTATCAGGTTAGCCCCAGGTCACCGCTTCTGGTTTATCACCTCTGGCTTTCATTAGAGAATCATTATCAATATCAGTTTTATATTTTAAAAACTTACCATACATCTGTTTTTCAATATCTGGTTTTTTACCGATCAGATTAAGTGTTTCATAACGATCAGATTTCAGATTGTAGAGATATTTCGGTTTATTATTGCGATCGATAATCATCTTCCAGTCACCATCACGGATCGCCCATTCATCGGTTGGATCATCCTGGAATGGCATATCAATCCCGAAAATTAATGGCTTTTCGCGTTTCAATGCTTTTTGCTCAAGAACAGGAACCAGCGATTCACCATCGAAAGTACGGTCTGTAGGTAATTTGAAGTTCATCATTTTCGCTAAAGTAGGCATCCAGTCCAGACCATAAACGGGTGTATCTGAAACCATTCCCTGTGGTAGATGTTTACCATATTTAATAATGGCTGGAACACGAATTCCGCCTTCCCAAAGGTTATCCTTGCGACCGCGTAATCCATCCGTTTCCCCTGCCAAATTCAGCTCATACACTTTGCGCGCTTCACGCGTTACCGGACCGTTATCACTGGTAAAAATAACGATTGTGTTATCTTCTTCACCCATCGCTTTGATTTTATCCAGCACTTTTCCAACCTGTGCATCCAGATAGCTGATATTGGCATAATATTCCCCCACACCACGCCAGGGTTTGTCCGCCCAGTCGCCATAAAATAAATCAGGATGCTGCTTCTGATACGCGCTCATATATTGTGAGTACATGTCGAGGTATTTTTTGGGCGAAGCCAGGGGGCTATGCACTTCGGTAAAAGCAACATAGAGGAAGAAAGGCTTGCTGTCCTTTTTGTTATCCAGCCAGTTGACGACTTCCGAACTGACATACTCACCGCTCATTTTATCGGCTCGTGGAGTGGGTTGCCCGTTACGTAGCCAGCCTGTCGGGTAAACCATGCCATAACGCGGGCGTTCTTTAGCGTTATCCAGCGTGGCGTCGGTAACAAAACCCGCCGTATTAACCAGTGAGTAATCAAAGCCCATATCTTTTGCCTGCGGCTGATCGGTGCGATCGCCGCCTGCATTCAGATGCAGCTTACCCATCATGGCCGTGTCATACCCTTGCGCTTTGAGTAGATTAGCAATCGTGAGTTCATTACGCCCTAATGCCACATCTTTTCCCGTTGGGATCCATGAACGTATGCCGGTACGAAATGGCATCCGCCCCGTTAATAACCCCGCCCGCGAAGGAGAACTTAAGGGAGCTGGTGCATAGTAGTCAGTAAATTTGACGCCCTCCTGGGCAAGCCTGTCAATATTGGGTGTTTTAACGATCTGATGTCCATATGTTGCTAAATCACCATAGCCTAAATCATCCGCCATAATGATGACTAAATTGGGTTGTTTAGTCTCGGCAGCTACGACTGGATTAAAAGCATTCCCTGTGCAAACTGCAAGGCCGATCAAACTGGCCATTAATGTTTTCTGCATAATTATTCCCTGATGAAAATTAGAAATCATAACCAAGCATATAAATCATTTGATCGCCAAAACCATCGTAGCCCAACTTATTATCGAAATAACGCCACGTCACACTGGCTTTCCAGCGAGGATAGAACTTCCAGGCTACTGTTAAACCGCCATTTAGCCCATTCCGACCAAATTGTTGTTCCGCATAGGCATCATTTCTGTCCAGTTCTATTTCATTCCAGTTAGATAAAACAAATTTTTCGTCAAATAACGTAAAAGGTAATACTGCTGTCCAGCCAACAACATAACCATTCCAGCCATTTGTTTGTCCATATTTGGCTGAGACGTAGTCTCCAGATTGATTATGTAATCCAATATACGGTTTAAAAAACCCCCATGAACCATTCCAGCCGAGGTAGCCCAAACCATAAAACATATCAAGATCGTCACCCCATGAGTTATCCCATTGACCATAGATCTTGCCAAAGAAAGTCATATTGGAGTCAAAGAGTCTGACATGTGTCATAGCAGAAACGGTATGATTACGCCCCGCTACGGCATGGTTAAGCACATTGCTTTCATAAAATGAGTAAAACTCGGCTTCTTTAAAATTCACACCAAAGTCTGCAGTCACTTTCCATACTTCACCACGATGAGTGTTAATGAAGCCACTATTCCAGTCAGCATAACCTGCATTTATTGAGCCAAAGGAACCTTTATATTCTAATGAAGAATATGCAGGAAGGTGATAGAAAATCGTTGTCAGGGCACACGCAATAAGAAGCCGTCTTTTGGCAGACATATAATATGCTCTCCATTCATTTTTTTTATGGTTCCATAGAAATCAATACATCAGATAATTCATTTTGATTAAGAACGACTCAGAAAGTATATTTAAAGGTGAATGGCAAAGCGTGATGGAGATCGCAGATTACTTTTACCCCCGGGTGTGGAGGTATCGTGTTTCAAAAAGTGTGTCGATTTTAAATATCACTCATTGATTTATAAACATTTTTCCTCACAAAAAGAAAATTCAATTCTGTACAAGAATATTTTGTATCTTCTATTACTTTCTCCAGTAATAACTCACCATTCAGGCATAACTTAAACCTCTTGTTCATAATCTCAACTTTTGTAAATGAAAACGCACATAAGAGTTAAAATAAACAATGTACTAAAGATTGATTACGCAAAAATGCGAGGCGTCTTCAGGATTAGAATCGATAAAACAGAATGGGTTAAAGAGAGCGATATAATAGCGGCGGGTGCTTGAGGCTGTCTGTCTCAGGCATTAGCTGAACGGCAGATAGAGAAAAGCCCCGAGTGATATTTTACCATCAACCCGAGGCCCCCTATATGCAGAACACATGTAGAGTGCCTCTTACTGACCGTAAGGTCAAGGAGAAGAGAGCAATGAAGCAGCATAAGGCGATGATTGTCGCCCTGATCGTCATCTGTATCACCGCCGTAGTGGCGGGGCCGGGGACGGGAAAAAAACACCCGTGGCACTGGCCCAACC
>OGQT01002299.1_pt1 | contig 13806 bp, 9 predicted proteins | sample 1553261 | NCBI WGS metagenome assembly OGQT01 (sample SAMEA2579992, study PRJEB22360) | human gut metagenome | biome: human gut; feature: human-associated habitat; material: faeces | place: Denmark | collected 2008/2010
ACACTATTAATCTGATGTTCAATTTCATCAATTAATGAATGAGAAATTAATTGGGGGTGCATGACATCTTTCAAAATTAAATATAAGAATAGTTTTCTTAAGTCAGATGGAATATAGTAATAGTAAATTTGTCCATCTGCTTTATATTGTTGGTAATAAGGGTTAACTTTAAACTCTAATTCTTTGATTCTTTGATTATGTTCCTGAGCTTTTTTAAACAGATTTTCTTTTTGCGTTTTGGTATAATGTTTTAAGATTGTATTTCTAATTCTATCACGTTCAAAATCAATTTCAAAGTTTGTATAATCATCATGATACTCAATATGCTGCTCATGACAGACTTGTAATATTTCATCTTTATAACTCCTCATAAGAGGCCTAATCACGCGCATATCCTGGACATAACTTTCTTCCTTAATTCCAAGATAATGGACTGTATTATGGCGTTCTAATTGCATATATACAGTTTCTAAATGATCATCAAGATGATGTCCGAGAATTAATCCATCACATTTATAAAGTTTATATATTTCTTTATAAAAACGATATCTCAATGTACGTGCCTGATCTTGAAAGTTTCCATCATGATAATCAGCTTCATGAAACTGCTTATAGTAAAAAGGCAAACCATGAGTTGCACAATAATCACAAACCAGTTCATAATCAATATAACTATCATGACGATAATTATAATTCACATGCGCAACAAGTAAGTGATATCCCTTTTTTCTTAAAGTATCCAATAAGTACATAGAATCACAGCCACCAGAAACACCAATGACATAATATGAAGTTTTATTTAATAGTTTTTCATTCACATCGATCACTCCACTAGCCTATTATAACAAAGAAATGTGAATTCAAAAACAAAAATCCCAATATTTTGGGATTATTGCTTACAAAGTTTTAAAACAATCAGTGTCATATCATCATTTTTCTCTTCATCACTTGCTAGATTTGTTAATAAATGTGCTATTTCTTTTGGATGATCTTCATCTATAAGATATTTATTGTTTTCTATAAAATCACCAAACTGACTTGTGAAACCATCTGAGACCATAAAAATAATATCGTTTTCTAATAACTGATATTTGTCAGTAGAAGTTTCTAATGGAGAAACAATTCCCATTGGTAATGATTGTGATTTCAATTCTATCAATTCATTATCTCTTAAAATGTATGTTGGACATGCACCATATTTAACCAATACTGCTTTTCCTAATACCAAATTGACTTGAATCAAATCTAATGTTGTAAACATATCATTTCGATTTTTAATCTTCAACAAAGCATTTACAGACTGTACTGCATCCTTTAATGAAATCCCATTAATAATCAGCTGTTTCATAATATCCAATGTTAAAGAAGAATCATCACTTGCCTTTTGACCCTGTCCCATACCATCACTTAATGCAAAATATTGATTTTCATTCATTGAAAACAATGCATAACTATCTCCACAAGCCACTGGATCTTTAGAACTCTGAGAAATCCCATATTGAACATAATAACGCGTACAATGCTTTAAAACAAGATATGTATAGCCCAATTGATGCATTGGTGTTTTTAATACTTCTATATCCAATGTCTCATTTAAATATGTTTCCAAAATAGGTACAAATTCATTTTCAATTTCTTCTCTTGTCACTTCATATAAACCAATTTCTATGTAATAAACAGATTGTGATTCATAACATTTTTTCAAATGAGCTATTTGGAAATGATATCCACTCATATGCTCATAAATATGACTTTCTTCAATATTACCAATCTTTAATTGGGTTGAAAATTGATTAAAAACATCGTTTAGCAATGAAAATTGATGATAAAGATCTCTTTTCATAGTTTGATATTCTTGTTGAACTCGATAGATTTTATGGTAATCTTTATGATAAGAATGAACTATATCTAAGTATTGCTCTGGTTTTAAACAATAATTAAAGATAAATTCTTCATCATCTTCACTATATGTTTCTTTTAAACCTTTATTCATTAATTTAACCAAACGATTTGGTCCATATTTCTTATTAAAACAGGTTTCTTGACTCGAACAGTTTTGACACATATCTTCATAAACATATCCAATATATTCTAAAGAATGATTATGAGAAGGTGTTTCATTGAATAATGAAGTCATCTGTTCAAACAGCCTGCAAAATGAATCTACCTGCTTAGATAACTGTTGTTTCATTGTTACTTCCTGATAGGAAGAAGATAAAATCGGCTTATTCTTAAACATTGGTAAAATGAGGAATATAAGACCACTTAAACTAATAATAATTCCATGATACATATAAGAGAATTCTAAAAAGAAAGGCAGAATTAAATGGGCTACAAAATACATACTTACAATAGTAAGCTTAGTTTGACATTTTACCATGTAAAAGAAAAACAATGGAATTAAAAAGGCAAGTATATCATCTTTATATCCCAAATCCATCAATAACATCAACATTGATGCATAAAACAGTCCTGGCAATAAATCATCTAAGCATTCATGATAAACCATTACCAAAATAAATACACGAATAATAATCATAGTGACAATTTGTGAATAAGGCAATAAACTCATCATACAAATCAAGATCACAACAGCTAAAGATTTTACACGCTCATGTGTTAATAATTCAGATTCCCCGTGAATAAATAATGGTGCCAAATATGCAAAGATAATTGTATTGAAATATGTAAGAACTGTTAATAAAAGTGTTGAAAGAAGATCAATTTGAATATATGCATAATAAACGCCTGCAATCAATGTTAACAGATAAGGAACATATCTTGATTTCATTGATTGGAAAATCAAACAAAATTCTAAGAGTATAAATGAAAAAAGACTAATAACAAGGATCTCATAGGGGACATGCAATAACAATACACCAGCAGATATCCCTACAAGATAACTTAATAACGCTTGATATCCACACATAAAGCATAGATAAAATAAAGGTAACACAAACAACAATGATGTATGATCAATGTTGACTAATGAAACCAAAAAAGAAATAAGCGTTATGTAAAAGACAAATTGAATTTTTATTTTTTTAGTACGACTCGGATTGATAATCAGTTCCATATTTTCACCTCACATGCCATTATAGTCTCTCTTCTTTAAATTATTTGTCACTTTAAGAAGGCAAAAAAAGAATATCATTCACGATATTCTTTCTTGTATTTATAAAAACTTGTGCGACTAATATGTAAGTGTGTAATCGCTTCTCTTTCACTGAGTTCTTTTTTATTAAAGGCATCAACAACATATTGGAAATCATCTGGCAAAGATAATGGGCGTCTTCCAAAAATAACTCCCCTCTTTTTTGCAGCCTCAATTCCTTCTCTTTGTCTTTGTTTAATATTTGTACGTTCCTCATGGGCACAAAAACTTAAAACCTGCAAAACCAAATCAGCAATAAAAGTTCCTAAAATGTCTTTAGATAATGTTGTATCTAATAAAGGCATATCTAAAACTCTTATATCAGCTTTCTTATCTTTTGTTATAAGTCTCCACTGTTCAATAATTTCATCATAATTTCTACCCAATCGATCAATAGATTTAATAATAATCAAATCACCTTCTCTTAACCTTCTGATCATTCTCATATAACTTGGCCGGTTAAAATCTTTACCTGACATCTTATCAATAAATATCGATTTTCTTTCCAAATGAAACTTCTCTAAAGCAGCTAATTGTCTAGCAACATTTTGGTCTTTACTAGAGACTCTCACATATCCATATACTTTTCCCATTATTTACCTCCTTTCAAACTTTCATTTTCTCAAACTTTTCATAAAAGTTCTACTGGTAATAATTGGAAATATGACATTATCGCTAAAAAGATAATATTTTTCAGTTAAATTTGATTAAAACTATGCTTTTTTTGTCTATGCTTCATAAAAAAATAGAAACCTCCCAAAAGAAAATTCCTATTCTCTTTCATAATTAAATTATTCCTGATAGAAAGAGTATTGTTTTCTACCAGATTTTTTTGCACTATATAAAGCTTGATCCGCATGCTTATAAATGTCTTCATAATCATCACCATTCTCTGGATATAAAGCAATTCCCATGCTTAATGAGATTGGATATTCTTTATAACGACAAGATACACAATCATGGATTTCTCTTACCCTTTTTTCTACATCACCCTCATATTTAATGAAGACCATAAATTCATCTCCACCCACTCGTGAAATAATACTTTTTTCTCCTATACAGTCTAAAAGTTTCTTTGAAAAATATCTCAATACTTCATCACCGAACATGTGACCAAAGAAATCATTAGCATTTTTAAAATAGTCTAAATCTATCAGAATCATAGCATAATGTTCATAAGGATGTTTAGACATAATCATTTCAATTTGTTGACGAGCCGTCTTATGGTTAGATAATTTGGTTAAAGAATCTTGTGCAGCAATTCTTTTTAATTTATTCATCTTGGTATATTCATCATGAATATCAACACATTTACCAATAACATCAGTTATTTCAGGAATATCATTTTCAACCCATAAAGGTCTTGCAAGTATTTTAAACCAGCGCCAATCTTCTTTTACTTTTATTTGTGTAATGATTTCTACAATTGGATGATCTATAGAAACAGATTTAACTTTATTTTGAAATTCATTTAAGGAATCTAATGAAATAATCTCCAACATTGTCTGATTCTCTATTGGGGCAATAATAATCTCTGGCATATTTAAATGATGAGCTCCCCATTCTGATACTGTTAAAATATTAGATTTTATATTAAATTCAAATTGTATTTCACCAGACATGGATGCAAAAAATTTATATTTAGTTCTTTCCTGCTCTAAAAGTGCAAATGTTCTGTTAGAGACGCTAGTTTTTTTAAATATATGTTCATTCATACTTTGAGATTCTAAATTTAAAAGAGAATCTTCTGTTTCATATATTGTTAATCTTTCATTTAATTGTTGACTCCCATGAAAAAGACAATCTAATAACTCTGGATGAAATGCACCACACTGTCCTGCCATGATCATTTCAACTGCTTTGTCATGTGAATAGGGTGGCTTATATGCTCTTTTGCTTGTTAAGGCATCGTAGACATCCGCTAATGCAACAATCTGTGCACTAATAGGTATTTGTTCACCAGTTAAATGATCTGGATAACCGCATCCATCGTAGCGTTCATGGTGCCAGCGACAAATATCATGTGCTGTTTGAATTAAACTTTCTTGTTTAAAATATGGGATATCTTTTAAAATCTGAGCTCCAAAAAGAGTATGTCGCTTCATAATTTCAAATTCTTGTTCAGTTAATTTTCCAGTTTTATTTAGCAAAGTATCAGAAATCATAGTTTTACCAATATCATGTAATGAAGATGCATTCATGACTTCGGCTATATAACTATCAGAAAAATGATAATTTTCTGACCTTTGAGAAAGTGAACGCATCAAAAATTCAGTAATAATACGAATACGTAAAACATGCATACCACTTTCACCATTACGAAACTCTACAATATGACTCAAAATTTCAATCATTAAAAGATTATTCTTCTCTTTTTCAAGTATTTGTTCTGTAATCATATTTTCTAGTTGTTTATGTTTAGCATTGAGTAAGATTGTATTTTGAACTCTTTTTTGAACAATTAAATCATCAAATGGCCTATTGATATAATCACAAACACCTAAATCATATGCTTTATCAATAGATTGAGAGGCCGTATCAGAAGTTATTGTTATGACTGGTAAATATTGAATCCAGTTATTCTTATTCATTAACATTAAAACTTCAAAACCATTCATTACTGGCATTACTATATCTAACAAAACAAGTGAGATACTCTCAAGATTTTTTTCTATATACCCAATAGCCTCTAATCCATTTTCTACTTCTACAATATCATATTCTGGAGATAGAATATCAATCAATAAAGAGCGATTTATAGGTGAATCATCAACAATAAGTATTTTATTTTTACTTCCCATATTATATTCTTCTTTCTCTTTATTCTTCTTCAAGACAACGTATAGCCTCTATAATTAAATCATAATCTTCTTTAACATTGTTATAGAGGTCTTCAACATCTGTCTCATTGTGACGCAATGCTTCAGTTAATTCACAACTTGAAACAACTAACCTTTCCATCATAAGATTAGTACTCACACCCTTTAACGTATGTGCATAACGGAAAGCATCCTCATACCTTTCTTCTTTCAATGCTTTTGTTAATTCTTGCATACAAGTATCTTTTCTAAATTTTAAGAGATATTTAATAACTCTTGCCTCTGTCATGAGTAATCGCATGATTTCCTCATAATTCCCCCCAAACATCTCATAACATTCTTTTACATTCATCATATATTTTTCCCCTTTGCTTCTTTATGAATTTATTTTGTTATCATATATATTTTTCTAAAATACTTGTTAAATTATCAATATCGATTGGTTTTGCAATATGGTCATTCATTCCTGCACGTTGTGCTTGTATAATATCATCAAAGAAAACATTAGCTGTTAAAGCTATAATAGGTATTGATTTTACATCTTCTCGCTTCAATTGTCGAATATGCTTTGTTGCCTCATAACCATTCATAACTGGCATCTGAATATCCATAAGAATAGCTGTATAATAATATTCAGGTGAAGTATTATACATTTTTAAAGCTTCTTCGCCATTCGCTGCACTTTCAACTAAGACACCTTTCATTGATAATAATTCCTCTGCAATTTCACGATTCAGTTCATTATCTTCGACTAATAGAATACGACTCCCACATATATCTGAATAACGTTCTCTTAATATATCCTCTTTGGAATTCAATATTTCATTCGTACAAAATAAACTTAAAACATGAAGTATTTTTGACTTAAATAATGGTTTTGTAATAAAGGCATCTGCTCCAGCACGTGTAAACTCTTCTTCTATATCAGACAAATCATATGCTGAAACAATTATAATAGGCACGTTTTCATCCATTTTTTCACGAATTGCTTTGACTGTTTCCAAACCATCCATATCTGGCATTTTCCAATCAATAATAACAGCAAAATATCCTTTGTCTATATTGTGAGCATGAGTAACTCTTTCTAGTGCTTCCATTCCAGATAACACCCATTCTCCCCGCATCCCCAGTTCATTAATAAGCATAACAGCACTTTCACACACAATTTGATCATCATCAACAACCAAAACTGATTGTCCCACTAATTTCTCTTCATTTTCCTCTTCTTCTAATTGTAATTGAAGGGGGATGGAAACTGTAAAGATTGTCCCTTTCCCCAATTGACTTTCGACCTCAATAGTTCCATTCATCATATTCACAATATTTTCAGTAATGGCCATTCCTAGTCCTGTTCCCTGAATTTTATTAATACGTGTATCTTCAGCACGACTAAACGGTTCAAAAATATGTGGTAAAAAGTCTTCAGACATACCGATGCCATTATCATAAAACTTAAATTCAAATCTACCTTTATCTAAAATCAATGAGTCCAATTCATTAATAACTAAAGAGATCTGACCACCTCGTGGTGTATATTTAACAGCATTAGAAATAAGATTCATAAATATTTGTTTTAACCGATCTCCATCAGCAACCACTTTTTCATGTTTAATTCTACCAATGACTATACTAAAATCTTGTTGTTTTTCATCAATAAGCGCTCTACACATATCTGAAACATCATCAATTAATTCTGGTAAATTTACATCTTCAAGCATTAAATCAATTTTTCCACTCTCAATCTTAGACATATCTAAGACCTCATTTATTAAACTCAATAAATGACGACTAGAAATTTTAATTTTATGAAGACAATCAGAGACTTTTTCTGGAAAATTTATATGAGCCTGTGCAATTGATGCCATTCCTACAATGGCATTCATTGGTGTTCTAATATCATGTGACATTGAAGACAAGAAATCAGTTTTTGCAGAATTTGCAATTTTCGCAATTTGGTAGGCATCTTCTAATGCTTGACGTTGTCTTTCTTCCTCTCGCCTTGCTTCAGTCACATCAAGTCCTACACTATAATATGATGGAATTCCATCCCAACTATCTTCTACACTTAAATAACAAAGTGTAACTGTTAAAATACGTTCTTCTCCATCACGTCTATTCATTTTCACTTCAAAAACTGCATTATCCCCTGTTTTTGTAAGGGTCTGAGCAATCACTAAAGCTCGTTTTAAATCATCTTCTTGTATATATCGACATTGTGACTGAAGTTCATTTTCAAATTGTTCTGCAGTATAACCAATTAACTCTAAAAATTTTTCATTATACCATAATATAGTACTAAAATCTCGTGTATCTAACCTTGCCAACCCACCTGGTATTGATTTTAAAATGGCTTCTCGTTCTTGATCTTTCTTAGATAATTTATATTCTGCACTGTACATATCGTGAGATAATTCTATTCTTGTTCTATGTCCTTCCCAATTGATTTGACGATTTTTAATCATAAAAGTACGTTCAAGCGTCGGATTATAAAATTCCCAATTATATGATTCATCTTCTTTTAAAATATGATTTGTACAAAAAGGACAAGGTGATGTCCTTCCCTGAATGACTTCATAACATTTCCTTCCAATCACTTGTTCTTTTGTAGCTTTCAAAGTTTCATAAGCTGTTTTATTAAGATACAACAATTCATAAGTATCCATATCACTCAAATAAACATTTCCTTCATATTCAGACATTAACCACTCAAAATTACGCTTTCTCTCTTCTTTAAGCTGATACAAAGTCTCTTTTTCATGCATAATATCATCAATCTGTGTATAAACAATAGATATTTCAACTTTCTCTTGAGTTTTTATGATTGTTACTGTCATACGCATCCATATAGACTGACCATTATTTATAGACAAACATGTATCATATTCTAACATTTGCTTATTGTTCTTTACAGCATCCATAAGACTTGCTTTCATCTTTTCATAATCTTCTAAATGATTATATAAATCTTTAAGATTATACTTTTCTTCTCGCTTCAAGCCTAATAACTGATAAAAGTAATCATTAGCCCAGATTATACTTAAACTCTCATCTAACAAATTCTTACTCATTGCGATACAAATATGATTAAGTTCAAAAGAACTTCCCTGTATACCTTCTCTCATTTCCTTTGCCTCCATTTGTATATATCAAATCCAAATAACCCCTTGTTCATATATATGTTTATTATATCATATACGATTTGGAAAAAGAATAAGTTTTGATTTTTGTAGAAAAAGAATGAATAAGTGTATGAAATCACATCAAAAAGGTGTTAGAATAAGAATATCTAAACACTTATCATATGTAGAAGGGGGCAACCATTTTGAAAAGTAATCATGATTTACAAAATGTTATCTATCATATGCTAGTGACTCAAATAAAACTAGGTGTCTATCATTTCAATGATCATCTTCCCTACATAAAAGAAATGAGTCTATATCTCCAAGTCGCACCAGAAACCATTCGATATGCATATAATAAATTAAAAGACAATCATTATATCTCGTTATCAAAAAATACAGGTGCGAAAATCATTATCGAATATAGTCAAGATGAGATTCAAAATCATATACAAGAGTTCTTTATAACAAGAAAAGATGCATTAATCGATTTAAGTCAATCAATGCAACCACTTTTTAGTCATATTCAATGGCTCAGTTTAAAAAATGCTTCTGAAGAATCGTTAAATGAATTAGAGCAATTGATTACAAAGAGAGAAATATTTGTCTCTTATAGAGCTATTCATATTTTCCTAAAATTATTTAGTTTTTTAAAAAATGATATATTAATAAGATTAATCTGGTGGATTTATATATTCTATCAAATTCCTTTCTTTAGTGTTTATAAAGAAATCTCTATACTAGAAAAAAATGGATATTTACTTCTAGAAATAGTCAGACTATGTCGCCAGCAAGACTGGGACAAATTAAAAATAGCTATAGATAAATCTCACGAACAGATTCATACTAATCTTATGCAATTCTATAAAAGTCATATTCACTATGCTTCTAGTCATGAAAAAATTGCATTTTCTTGGGATGTATATAAGCGAAATGAACAAAAACAGTATTCTTTAGGAACTGAAATCATTCAGGATTTGAGTCGTGGTAACTATCGAGAAGGTAGTTTCTTACCATCTTTAGACTCATTAGCAATTCAAAAAAATGTATCAGTGAGTACTGTTCGAAGAACATTGACTTTACTTAGGCAAATTGGTGCTGTAAAATCAATCAATGGTGTTGGCACTCAAATTCTACCTATAAATAAAATTGCTGAAAACTGTGACTTTTCTCAAAACTCTACCAAAAAGAGACTAAGTGATTTTGTTCAAAGCCTTTATATTCTTACAAACTCCTGTCAAGAAATTGTTCAATTAACTTTAGTACATATGGATGAAAGTGAAATTAATCAACTCATAATATTACTTGAAAAACTACGAAACATTCATCGCTGTGAATTAGCTGCATATTCTGTTTTGCATTATGTTGTGAAATACGCCCCCTATAATGCTATTAGTATAATTTATTCACAATTATTTGAACAATTACTTTGGGGATATCCTTTACGGAGTATAATGAAAGTTCTTCATAATATCACAATTCATATAGATACTCTTATTGAATGTTTACATATAAAGGATTTTAATCATTGTTCACATATAGTAGAACGCCTTATGATAAATGACCTCATTTCGGCTTCTCAATATTTAGAGAAGATAGGCTTGACTACACATATTGATATACAAACACTACAAATTTAAAATCCAAATGAAAAGCTAGATTATTAAAATCCAGCTTTTTTGATTTCTAAAATTTAAAGTAGAACAAAACTCCTTTATCAGTATTCTTAACACCATATTCAAAGTGATGTAAATCTAATATTGCTTTACATATTGCTAATCCTAAACCCGTTCCCTCTTCATTTCTCGCTTTATCGACTTTATGGAAAGTTAACCAGATTTTTTCAACTTCATCATTTGGAATCTGTGCTCCTTCATTTTCAACCTCAAAACAATGTTCATCCAAATGTACATATACACTCTTGCCATCTTCTGTATATCTAAGCGCATTACTAATAAAGTTATTAATGACCATTTCAATCTTAAAGTGATCAGCATGTATTGTTGCTGAATCTAATTCGGCATTCAAATGTATGTTTTTCTTCTCTAATAAATAGGCCATTGAATCTAAACTTTCATCCACAATATCAAGTAAATCAACATCTTCCATTGTTAATGATATATTTTGAGATTCTAACTTTGATAAATCCAGCATTGCTAAAACAAGTTCATTAATACGTTTAGCTTCATTTTGAATGATATCAATATATTCATTTCGTTTCTTTTCATCTTGTTCAAGTTCTACAAGTTCACTAAAACCATTAATAATTCCTAATGGTGTCTTAATTTCATGTGTAAAATTAGATACAAAATCTTTTCTTACACCTTCTAATTGAGTAACACGTTCAATTTCCTGATGTAAATTACTAATAGTCTTTTCCAGTTCTTTACTCATTATATCTATGCTACGTGCCAGATCACCTAATTCATCATGCCTTGTCATATCAATAGGATAATCAAACTCCTTACGAGCAATATGTTTTGCAGTTGTTTCAATACGACGAATTGGACGTACAATCATATAGGCTATAGATAAACAAATTAAAATAATTAATATAAATGCTAGAAAATATGTTGACGAATTATCAACCATAAATTGTTGTAAAGATTTCATGGTTAAATCAGTATATTCTTGTGTGACAAAGATATATCCTGCTGAAAGTAAATCTAACGATTCTTCTGTTGTATAGTCTAAACTTTGATTTGCATCTACGAGTAACGACCAGTCTTCTAATCGCATCATGACTGTAGAATAATATTTGCCATTGTATTCATATGGTGATAAAAGATAGTAATTAGAATAATCATTACCTGCAGAATGAAACTCTTTTCCAGAACTTTTAAATTTTTTAAAATTTCTTTGAATTTGATATTGTAACCCGTTCATAGCATTTTGATAGTCTACTACCAAAGCAGACTGCTTTTCTTCAAATTCTTTTGAACTATCTTGTTTTTCAGTCTGTTTTTGTATCTTCATTGTTCCAGATGCTGATGAAAAGAAGACAATTTCTTTATTATAACTTGTATAAGCACTTACTGTTCCTTGAAAGGTTTGGGTTTTTCCTTTGACATCTCCTGTATAAATAATTTCATCATTATAGACAAGGTTTTTAACTTGGATATCATTAAAACTCGCTTCTCCCTCTTCTGGCTGATGATCAAGTTTCACCTCTATTGAAATATTCCCCACTTCCTTTTGATGTTCAATTAAAAAATTTTCAATAGAATTGAGATCTTTTTTTGGCAATGATGTCAGATTAAAATAAAGAGGCCATGATTGGGAACCATAATATTCATCAGCGAAAATACACAACGTAGGACTTGAGACACCTTCCCTTGATGTCGAAACAATTTTCCCCTGACTATCAACTAAACATTTGATTTTCGTATTATCACCAGATAATGCACTGCTATATATTGATTGAAATGCATCTGATGTAATATCAACTTTATTCACAGCTACTGTTTCAATATAGGATTTAGCAAACTTATCTAAATTTCTCACAGTGACTTCAGCATCGGTTTCTAAAGTATTCTTTATATATCGATCAATTCCTAATCGAATTTCATTTCCTAAAACCACTGCAAAAGCTAAAAAAACAATACCAGAAATCTTAAGAATTAAGCTAAAACTTATTTTTTTCATTAGCTTCTACTCCTTTGGATCAAACATATATCCTATCTTCACAACGGTTTGAATATATGATGATGCTTCTAATAATTTCTTTCTTAGTTTTTTGACATATGTATCAACAATTCTCTGGTCCCCATAGTAATCATAACCCCAAACATGATCTAACAATTGATCTCTAGATAAAATTTTTCTCTTATTCTCTATAAAATAAATCAAAATCAAATATTCTTTATGTGATAATTGAATCTCAACGTCATTAACAAAGACTTCATGAGTATCTTCATCAATATGAATCATACCTACATCTAATGATTCATTTCCTTTATTCAATCTTTTCAAAAGAGCATTGCATTTCGCATACAACAATGAAGGAGTAAATGGTTTAGATATAAAATCATCAGCACCCAATTCATATCCTTTTAATTTATTCTCATCTTCACTTAATGCACTAATAAACAAAATAGGTATATCACTCTTTTGTCTAATTAATTTACAAACTTCATATCCATCAATTCCAGGCATCATAATATCTAACAATACAATATCATATGTTTCATCCAACAATGATAAAGCCTCATATCCATCACTTGCCTCTACTACGGCAGCACCTTGTTTACTAAAATACTCTACAATAAATAAACGAATTAATTTTTCATCTTCTACTAACAATACCTTCATCTATGACACCTCATTCCCTTTTCATTATAATATAAATTTGTGAAAAAATTATGTAAATAACAAAGAAAAGATGATTTCCTTTAAAGAAATCATCTTTTCACCCCTAGGAATCTACTCCTTCTTTTAAAATAATAGAAATATTTTTTTGACGAAGATTCTTCATTTTTATAAATAAGACAATAATATATAAACTATAACAAACTATAATATATCCTAATATTCTTAAATAATTTATATCTTGATGAAGAAAAACAAACAAATTTTGTTTCAACAGTAAAAGATACATTATCTAAATTAAGTGTGGCTTCACAAAAAGGATTGATTGAAAGATTTGACTCTTCAATTGGTAATGGAACAGTTTTATCACCATTTGGGGGAATTAAGTATCATAGTGAAACTGAAG
>OGQT01002312.1_pt1 | contig 13724 bp, 12 predicted proteins | sample 1553261 | NCBI WGS metagenome assembly OGQT01 (sample SAMEA2579992, study PRJEB22360) | human gut metagenome | biome: human gut; feature: human-associated habitat; material: faeces | place: Denmark | collected 2008/2010
GAACACCCGGTGTACGCATTTTCATTAATTGGATACAACTATCGGCAAGTTCTTTTTCTGCTTGAATAAAATAACGACCGTCTGTCCATAAATAAGCTTCATCTTCTCTTACGATAAGAGTTCCAGCTGAACCGCTAAATCCAGACATATAATGACGAGCTTCAAAGTAACTTCCTACGTATTCACTTTGGTGAAAATCGCTGGTTGGAATGATATAAAGATCGATTCCTCTTTCTTTCATAAGTTGTCTTAATTTTGTAATTCTTTGATTTATCATAATGACCTCCTAAGTTCTTTCATTTTAACATTTACCTTCAAGAATGAAAAGACTTAGAGATAAATAAAAAATGAGGAAGGAATCTTGCTGAAAGTGGCATGACGCTAAGGCTTTGGCGGATTTATGCAAATGTGAAAATTTGTCTATTGACAAATATTGAAAAGTGGGAGTAGAATAACGTGCGAAATAAAGAATAAGGTATGTATTGCAAGCGCCACATCTCTAGGAAGTGACATGAACAACACAAAAATAGGGGAGGTGCTTTTGTTTTTACATATATTCTTTAAAGAGGATTTTTGATAAATTCTTATAAATTCGTCATAAATTTATCATAAAAAGTGCTTTTGAAAGCTATATCTGTTGAATTTTAAAAGAATGAGAGTACAATAATCCTCGACAAGAAGAAGGGGGAAAATAAGATGGATGATATTATTCAAAAGTTGATAGAATTCGATCGCCAATGCGTAGAAAAAGTAGAACTTGCGAAAAAGAAAAAAGCAGAAGCTCAATCAAGTATGATGTCGCAAAAATCTACAATTTATAGTGAGTATATTGATAGTCAACAAGATCAAGTTGAAAAGCATAAACAAGATCTATTGAATAAGAATAAAGAAGAAGCACAATTACAAGAAAATGAATTTCATAAATCAATGAAAAATATGGAAGATTTATTTACTCAAAATAAAGATAAATGGGTAGATGAAATCTTTACGAGATGTACTAAATAGAAGGTGTAAAGATGTCTTTATCTTCAAATGCCTTATGTGCAAAAGCTAAAGCAATGTATGGTGGGCGTTTAAATAAGAATGTTTATCTTGATTTAACAAGAAAACAAACAATTGGAGAAGTTGTTTCTTATTTAAAATCTCAAACAAGTTATGCAGATGCTTTAAAAGATATTAATATTAGACATGTTCATCGTGGTCAAATAGAAGATTGTTTAAATCAAGAATATTATCATCGTTGTGCGAAGTTGATGAAATATTCACCTAAGTCTGATGAAGATTTTTATCTATTTGAAATTATTGGAGTAGAAATTAATTTAATTATGGATAAACTTGTTTCTTTACAAGCAAAGGAACAATATAGTTTTAATTTATCAATTCCTACTTATTTAGCGAAAAAGACAAGTTTTAATATTGATGGATTAGTAAACATTGAATCATTCAAAGATCTTTTACAATACCTTTCAAAAACAAGATATTATAAAGTTCTTAAAGAAATTGATTTCTCTGTCCCATTTGATGTTAAAGAAGTTCATATGTGCTTACAATCACTTTATTATGAAAACATTGTTGAAACAATTAAAAAACACTTCAAAGGAAGTGTTCAAAAAGATTTATTAAATATTCTCTATACTTCTATTGAATTAAAGAATATTTCAAAAATCTATCGTTATAAACAATATTTCCATGAATCAGAAGATTCAATCAGAAGTTCACTCTTTTTACAATATTCAAGATTGCCAAAAGATATGATGAATCGTTTAATTAGTGCAAGCGGTCCTAAAGAAGTATTATCTTTATTATCAACTTCTAAATATAACTTCTATATGGATGATAAAGAATTTGCCTATATCGAATATTATGCAGATAGTATTCAATATAATATCGCAAAAAGATACATGCGTTTTTCAAACAGTGCACCACTTGTTTATATGACTTATAGTATTTTACAAAGAATTGAAATAGATAACTTGAAGCATATTGTTGAAGGTATTCGTTATAATCAACCTGTTTCAAAAATTGAAAATACATTGATTTATGCATAGGAGGGAAAAAAATGATTAAGAATACACATTTATATAACATTGTTTTCTCTAGAGATGATTATATGGAAGTTTTGATGAAACTTGAAAATCATCAAGATTCTATTTATCCAGTTAAAGCGAAGAAAGTGATTTCTAATTTAGATCATGCAACTTCTATGGAAGATAGAAATCCATATAACGAAGTATTAGACGAACTTTATAATGTGATGGATGTCTTACATATTGAAAGAGTAGATAGACCCGTTCAAAGTGCATTTTTAAATGTTCGTGAAATTTTAGATTATATTTCAGAAATTCATCAAAAGTTAGATGATATTAATGAAATTAAAAGAGGAATTGAAAAAGATTATTATGAAAATCAAGAAGCAATTGAATTGATTTCATGTTTAAATCGTGATCGTATTTCTATCGATGATATTCATGAATTAAAATATGTTGCTTTAAGATTTGGTAAATTACCATTATCACAAATTGAAAAAATTAAATATTTTGACAGTTATCCATTTGTTTATCAAGAATTATCACATACAGATCAATTTGCTTGGATTGTTTATGGTGGCGTTGAACATAGTATTGGTGAAATTGATAACATTTTCTCTTCAATGAACTTTGAAGAAGTAAAACTTCCAAAATTTGCCCATGGTAAAATGGAAGAAGCAGTTGCTGAATTAAAAGCAGAAGATAAAACAATGGAAGCGTATCTTCAAGAACTTGATCAACGTATTGAAAAAGTGAAAGAAGAAAATGAAGAACAATTACTTGGTGACTTTTGGAAAACATATCGTTTGAAAGAGTTATACAAGAAAGGTAAATATGTAGTTGATTTAAAAACTAAAGCTGCAATTTATGCATTTAGTTCATTTAATAAAAATGAATTAGAAGATATTGTAAATGTTCCTGGAATTACTATTCATGAACTTCCTATTGATACATATCAAGATCAAGGAATTGAAGGTCCTGTTTATGTTGAAAACAACACATTTTTCCAACCATTTGAATGCTTATTCACATTTAAACCTGGTGAAAAATTTGATCCAACAGTGATTGCTGGTGTGGTTATGATGCTTTCAGCACTTGTTTTACTTGGTGATTTAGGAGTAGGTGTTTTAGCTATTCTATTATCATTTATTATTAAAGGTAACATCAGTAAGTTACTACAACGTGTAGGAGCTGCTGTTACAATAGGAGGACTATTAAGTGGAACAGTCTTCTATAGTATGTCACTTTATAATTCAATCTTTGTTGTAGGTACAAACTATGCAATGCAAATTGGATTATTCTTTGTTATAAACATTGCGTTATTATTAGTTTGTAGCTTAGTGAAAAAAGTGACAAAAAGATCAACAAAGAGTAAAGGGGGACTGTCATGGCAATAGCGAAATTAAACTTGGTTAGCCTTGATTTTGATAAAGACAATTGTAATGATGTGTTACTTGAGCTTTATCAAAGAGATGATTTTCATCCCGAGCTAGCAAGCAAGTTTACGGATAGTGTTGCTGGTCTTTCAGCTTACAACAATGACAATCTTTATGAAGAATTGTTATCAAGAATTGAAGAAATGAAAACAAAATATCATTTTGAAGTTCCTGAAGTTGAAACAGATTCGCAACTTAATGTATTTAGAGCTAAAGAATTTTTAGATGATTTATTTTTAGATATTGACCGTATTGATGCTGTTAAAAAAGAATTGACAAAGATGATTGAAGAAAATGAGGAAGCCATCATTACTTTGAATCATGTTGAAGGTTCTAATATTGACTTTGATCAATTATTTGGAACACAATATTTAAAAATAAGATTCGGTAAACTTCCTCTCAATAATGAAGGAAAGTTAGAGTATTATGAAACATTACCATTTGTTTATAAAGCATTTCAAAGAGATGATAAATATGTATGGTGTATGTATATGACGACACCTACAGATGCTCCTGAAGTGGATAATGTTTTTACATCACTTTATTTTGAAAAAATCCATATTCCTGAATTCGTTCATGGTTCATGTGAATTAGCTGAAAAAGAAATTCAAAATGAATCTGATTCAGCTAAACAATACAGCCAAGATTTACAAAATAGAATTGATAAAACAATTTCAGAAAATATGGAAGAATTAACACGTATTTATAGTGTTGCTAAAAAATTAAATTCAGTTTATGCAATGCAAAAATATATTGTTAAATTAGGTGATAAATTAAATGTTCATGGATTTGTCCCTAAGAATGATTTAGATAATTTCAAAAACACTTTTGAAAGTATCGATGGTGTTAAACTTGAAGTTTTACCTGCTACATCAGATGTACGTCTAGAACCACCAACAAGACTTAAAAATTCATGGTTTGCAAGACCATTTAGAATGTTCGTCGAAATGTATGGTGTACCTCGTTACAATGATGTAGATCCAACATTATTAGTTGCTATTTCATATACTTTATTATTTGGTATTATGTTTGGTGACTTAGGACAAGGTATTATTCTTTCTTTAGTAGGCCTTGTTGCTGAAAAGAAATTTAATTTAAAATTAGGTGGCGTGGGAGTTCGTTTAGGTATTTCCAGTGCAATCTTCGGTGTATTCTTTGGTTCATTCTTTGGAAATGAAGAAATCTTATCTGAATATTTCAAAGGTTTCTCATTCTTTAATGCAATGTCACCAGAAAATACAATGACATTATTAATGGCTGCCATTGGACTTGGTATTGTCTTAATTCTTATTTCAATGACATTCAGTATTGTTTTGAACTTTAAAAAGAAAAATATCGGTGAAGCGATTTTAAGTCAAAATGGTTTATGTGGGGTTACATTCTATGTTGCTGTTATTGTTGCAGCACTTGGAATGCTTACAGGACAACATTTTGTAAATATTTTCTATATTTTAATTTTAATTGTATTACCACTTATCTTAATGTTCTTAAAAGAACCGTTAATTAGAAAATTAGAAGAACATGGTGAAATGTTCCCAAATGGTTTTGGAGCATTCTTTGTTGAAGGATTCTTCGAATTATTTGAAGTAGTCTTATCATTTATTACAAACACAATGTCATTCTTGCGTGTCGGGGGATTCGTTTTATCGCATGCTGGTATGATGCTTGTTGTTTATACTCTTGCTGAAATGGTAGGAGGATTTGGTGAAATCATCGTCTTGATTTTAGGAAACGTTTTTGTAATGTGTCTTGAAGGATTGATTGTTGGTATTCAAGTATTACGTCTTGAATTCTACGAAATGTTTTCACGTTATTATGAAGGAAATGGAATTCCATTTAAAACTATTAAGGAAGATTAAATTCAAGGAGGAAATTTATTATGACAGTATTAGAAATTTTATTACCATTAGTTGCAGTAGTTTTATTAACATTACCATTAATTAAAGTATTTACAGGAAAAGTATCAGCTCAAAGCGCTAAAAGAAGATTAGGTGTTCATATCAGTGGTTTCGCTGGTGCCGTTGTTTGATGCTTATTAGTTGCTATGTCAAATTCAAGTGTATTTGCAGCAGGTGAAGTTGCTACAATCACTGGTACAATTGCTCAAGGTTTAGGATTCTTAGCAGCATCTTTATCAACTGGTTTCTCTGCTTTAGGTGCAGGTATTGCCGTTGCAGCAGCAGCTCCAGCAGCTATCGGAGCTTTCTCTGAAAATGAAAAGAACTTTGGTAAATCATTAATCTTCGTTGCCTTAGGTGAAGGGGTTGCAATCTATGGTTTATTAATCTCTATCTTAATTATCAACAAAATCTAATTTAGAGAGTGATTTTTTATGAAATTTTATTTAATAAGTGACAATGTCGATACTGAAATGGGTTTAAGACTTGTTGGTATTGAAGGAGAAGTTGTTCATAAAAGACGTGATTTTCTTGAAGTTTTGGAAACAAAAATGAAAGATAGATCCATAGGTGTGATTTTAATTACAACGAAATTAATTGAATTAGCTCCTGATGTTATTTCTGAAATAAAATTAAAACAACAAAAACCATTGCTTGTAGAAATTCCAGATAGACATGGAAATTCTAAAATTGGTGAAACGATTGATAGATATGTTTCAGAAGCAATTGGAGTTAAGTTATAGGAGAAAGTGCTATGCAAAAAAAAGATCAAGTCTTTCTTTATATCAAAGATGAAATTGAAAAAATTTCATCTGCTGAAGAAAAAGAAATTTTAGATGAAGCAAAAGCAATTGAACAAGAAGCTTATAACCAATTAAGAGGTGAAGCTGAAATTGATGCTAAGCATCAATTAGATAAAGAATTAGCAGAAATTTCTTCTAAAGCAAGTATTGAAGCTTCAGCTCAATTAGAAGAAAGACTAAAAAAATTAGTTGAAAAAAGAGAAGAATATGTTAATACAATTTTTACAGAAGTAAAAAATAAACTTATTGAATTTGTAAATAGTTCTAATTATCTTGAATATCTTACAAGTCATGTAAAAGCAGTAAGTGATGAATATCAAATGACTGATTGTGTTTTATGTGTAAGAAAAGAAGATTTAAAATATGCTGATGATTTAAAGAAAGCATATGCTTTACCAATTGAAGTTGAAGAAGGTCAACAAATTCAATTAGGTGGATTCATTATTGAAAATAAAACAACAAATGTTGTCGTAGATGAATCATTAGACTCAAATTTAGAAGCTCAAAAAGATTGGTTCTATAAGACTTCTGGATTGATGATTAAATAGGGGGATTAAAGATGAGTGAAAATGTAATTTATTCTATTAATGGTCCCGTTGTTAAAGTAAAAAATGCCAAAGACTTTTCAATGTTAGAAATGGTTTATGTTGGTCATGCTAAATTAATGGGTGAAGTTATCTCAATTTCTAAAGATTTAACAACTATCCAAGTATATGAAACAACAACTGGTTTAAAACCAGGAGAACCTGTTATTTCTACAGGATCACCAATTTGTGTTACATTAGGTCCTGGTATTTTAAGAAATATCTTTGATGGGATTGAACGTCCATTAAAAGCCATCGCTGAACAATCAGGTGCTTTTATTGAAGCCGGAAGCGATGTTGATTCACTTGATGTTGAAAAATTATGGGACGTTACAATGAAAGTAAAAGTAGGAGATGTTTTAAAAGGTGGAGACATCTATGCAACATGTCCTGAAACAGATTTAATTGAACACAGATGTATGCTTTCACCACTTTTAAGTGGTAAAGTTGTTGAAGTAAAAGAAAATGGTCAATATAAAATCAATGATGTCGTAATGAAAATTGAAGATGAACATGGTCAAATTCATGAATGTACATTATGTCAAAAATGGCCAATTAAACAAGCACGTCCAACTCTAGAACGTTTACCAATTTCTATTCCTTTAGTAACAGGACAACGTGTTATCGATACATTATTCCCAATCGCTAAAGGTGGAACTGCTGCTATTCCAGGTGGTTTCGGTACTGGTAAAACAATGACACAACACCAAATTGCTAAATGGTGTGATGCCGACATTATCATTTATGTTGGTTGTGGAGAACGTGGAAACGAAATGACACAAGTTCTTGAAGAATTTAGTGAGTTAATTGACCCTAAGAGTGGTAAACCATTAACTGATAGAACTGTCTTAATTGCTAATACTTCAAACATGCCAGTTGCCGCACGTGAAGCAAGTATTTATACAGGAATTACTTTAGCTGAATATTATCGTGATATGGGATATCACTGTGCAATCATGGCCGATTCAACTTCACGTTGGGCAGAAGCGTTACGTGAAATTTCTGGTCGTCTAGAAGAAATGCCAGCTGAAGAAGGATTCCCAGCATACTTGCCATCACGTTTATCACAATTCTATGAACGTGCTGGATACATGAAAACTTTAAATGGACAAGAAGGTTCTGTTTCAATCATCGGTGCCGTATCACCACAAGGGGCAGACTTCTCAGAACCAGTTACACAAAATACAAAACGTTTCGTAAGATGTTTCTGGGCCTTAGATAAAGCCTTGGCTTATGCTCGTCATTATTTCGCAATTAACTGGACACAATCTTATAGTGATTATGTTTATGATCTTGAAAAATGGTATGACAAAAATGTTGGTTCTGATTTCGTCAGTGATCGTCAACAACTTTCATTCATTCTTGCTGAAGAATCAAGATTAAATGAAATTGTTAACTTAATGGGACCTGATGTTTTACCAGAAGATCAAAAATTAGTGATGGAAATCGCAAAAGTGGTTCGTGTTGGTTATTTACAACAAAATGCCTTCCATAAGGATGATACATACGTACCACTTGCTAAACAATTAAAGATGATGGATGTTATCTTATATTTAAATAAAAAATGTCAAGAAGCTGTTGCTCAAGGTAAAGTTGTTCGAGCAATTAGTGAAACTGGTATTTTTGAACAATTAATTAAAATGAAATATGATATTCCAAATGATCATATTGAAAAATTAGATACTTATTATCAAGATATTGATAATGCATTAAAATCTGTAGCGTAGGAGGAAATAAAAATGGCACTACAATATGTAGGATTAAATGAAATCAATGGATCATTAGTCGTTTTAGATCACGTAAAAGGTGCCTCTTACGACGAAATGGTTGAAATTCAATTAAAAAATGGTACAACACGTTCTGGACGTGTTGTCCAAATTGAAGGTGAAAAAATCGTTGTTCAAGTATTTGAAGGAACAAATGACTTATCACTAGAAAATACAAAAACTAAATTATTAGGTAGACCAATGGAATTACCTGTTTCTAAAGAAATTTTAGGACGTGTATTCAATGGTGCTGGTCGCCCAATTGATGGGTTAGGTGAAATTTATGCAGAAGAAATGATGGATATCAATGGTTTACCATTAAATCCAGTAAGCCGTGTTTATCCACGTAACTACATCAATACAGGTATTTCATCAATTGACTGTCTTGCTACATTAATTCGTGGACAAAAATTACCAATCTTCTCTGGTTCAGGTTTACCACATGACCGTTTAGCTGTACAAATCGTTAAACAAGCAAAAGTTGCTGATGAATCAGGAAAAGGTTTCGCCATTGTCTTTGCGGCAATGGGTGTTACAAATGACGTTGCAAACTACTTTAAACGTAGCTTTAAAGAAGCAGGAGTTATGGAAAGAGTTGTTATGTTCTTAAACTTATCAAATGATCCAATCATTGAACGTACATTAACTCCACGTTGTGCTTTAACTGCTGCTGAATATTTAGCTTATAAACAAAATATGCACGTATTAGTTATCTATACAGATATTACTTCCTATTGTGAAGCGTTACGTGAATTCTCTTCAAGTAAAGGAGAAATTCCTGGACGTAAAGGTTATCCAGGTTACTTATATTCTGACTTAGCTTCTTTATATGAAAGAGCTGGTATTATTAAAGGGGCAGAAGGTTCTGTAACACAAATTCCTATTTTAACAATGCCTAACAATGATATTACTCATCCAGTTCCTGACTTAACTGGATATATCACTGAAGGACAAATTACTTTGTCACCTGAATTAAACTCAGCAGGTATTTATCCACCAGTTGATGTTTTACCATCACTTTCACGTTTAATGAAAGATGGTATCGGTGAAGGATATACACGTGGCGATCACCAAGACATTGCTAACCAATTATTTGCATGTTACGCTCACGTACAAGATGTTAAATCATTAACATCAGTTATCGGTGAAGATGAATTATCTCCATTAGATAAACAATATTTATCATTTGGTAAACTATTTGAACAACATTTCTTAAATCAAGGTTTCGATGCCAATAGATCAATTGAAGAAACATTAGATTTAGGATGGGATTTAGTTTCTGTTTTACCAAGAGAAGCACTTGATCGTCTAGATAACAAATTATTAGATGAACATTATGATCATGATCGTGCTGTAAAACGTTTCCATATTAAAGAAAAATCAATCATCAAAGAATTACAAGAAGCAGGTGATTAATTATGGCTTTAAAAGTTGTTCCAACAAAAGGAAATTTAATTTCTACAAAGAAACAATTACAATTAGCTGTTCTTGGATATGATTTATTAGATAAGAAAAGAAATGTTCTTATTAAAGAAATGATGTCATTATTAGATGATGTTAAAATGGTCAGAGATGAAATTACGGAAGCTTATCAAAATGCTTACGATGCTTTACAAGAAGCAAATATCTCTTTAGGGTTGATTAGTGACTTAGTTACAGCAACACCTATTGATTATGGAATCAGTATTGCTTATCGAAGTGTTATGGGTGTAGAAATTCCTAAAATTACTTATCATAAACAACCAATGGTATGTAGTTATAACATGGATCGTTCTAATTCAAAAGTAGACTATGCTTATGAATGTTTCTATCGTGTTAAAGAATTGACTGTTGTTTTAGCAGAAGTTGAAAACTCAGTTTATCGTCTAGCAAATACCATTAGAAAAACACAAAAACGTGCGAATGCCTTAAAAAATATTTCAATTCCACGTTTTGAAGAAACAATTAAATTTATTAGTGAATCTCTTGAAGAAAAAGAACGTGAAGAATTTTCAAGACAAAAAGTTATAAAAAATCAAAAGCATTAATTAATTTTAATGCTTTTTTTGCAAATTATAAAAAAATTAACACTCTAATAAAAAAATATGATATTATTATGCTGTTGAATTATTAAATAATTAAAGAAGGTGTAAATATGAGTATTGAAATTAAAGGAGTCATCATTGGAGAGGGAAAACCTAAAGTATGTGTTCCTATCGTAGAAAGCCATGATGAAGCAATTCTAAATAAATTAAAAGAATTTAATGAATTAGAAGTAGATATGATCGAATTAAGAATAGATTTTTATGAAAATATTCATCAAGAAGATGCATTAAGAAATTTATTTTTAAACATTGCTGCCTTACAAATACAAAAACCAGTTATTCTAACAATTCGTACAGCTGCAGAAGGTGGAGAAGTTGAAATTGATCCTAAAGATTATTTTAATGTTTATAAATTAGCAGTTGAAGCAAATGCATTTGATATTTACGATGTTGAATTAGCGTTAGGAACAAATATGGCAATTGAATTAAGAACACTTATTCATGATGCTGGTAAATATATGTTGATGTCAAGTCATAACTTTGATAGAACACCAGAAGTTGATTCATTGATGCAAAAATTTAGATCAATGGATTCTTTAGAAGCAGATATTATGAAGGTAGCAGTTATGCCAGAAGATTATCAAGATTTATTAAATCTACTTTCATTTACAGTTCAAGCTAAACATGAATATGCTCAAAAACCAATTGTGACAATGTCAATGTCATCTATTGGACTTACTTCACGTTTAGTAGGGGAACAATTCGGTAGTGCAATTACTTTTGCTTCTGTAGGAAAAGCAAGTGCTCCAGGACAAATTGATTATCAAGAATTGAATCAAATGTTAGATATTATTCATAAAAATATTCAAGAAGCTTAGGCTTCTTGATTTTTTATACATATAATAAAGTGGTGAGATTATGAAAATTGATGTAAAAACTTTAGAAAAACTTGTTTGGATCATTTATAAACGATTCTTTATAGAAAAAGGAAAGCTAAAAGATATCCAAATAAAAATAGATCAGTATATTCAAATAAGAATGGTTTTAGTCTATAAAGGAATTGAAACTAAAATACACATAGATGCAAGACCTTATGTTAATGAAGATATTATTATTGATAGTCAAGGAAGTATACGTTATGGTTTTTTAAAGCTTAACTATGCTAAAATGTTACAAGAATGGGTTAAAGACATTCCTCAAGTATCTGTGAATAATACACAAATAAGAGTAAAAAACGAATATCTACAAGACATTCGTTTAAATAGTCAAGAAATAGAATTAGAGCTTTATTAAAGCTCTAATTCTACATGATATATTTTACCCCACATATAGATTTGATAAAAATAGGCAAGGAGTTGTGGTCCCATCATGAGTTGACCAAACCAAGGAACTTCAATGCTTTCGCTGTTTTCAATAAAGTGTTTAAGTTTTTTAATATCAAAAAGTTGATAAAGAATGTTATTTTTATCGTTAAGTGTTTCTAAGAGAAGATTTTTAATGTAAGTAAGGAAAAATGGAGAATGAGTTTTAGGGTAAGGATTTTTCTTACGATTATAGATTTCTTGAGGAAGGAAGTCTTTGAAAGCATCACGTAAAACAGCTTTTTCTTGTTGATCTTTAAACATATAGGTCCAAGGGACATTGTACATATATTCAACGATTTCTTTTGAAGCGAAGGGTACACGAAGCTCTACAGCGTTATACATAGATTGGCTATCACTCCGTGTTAAGAGTGTTTGCATAAACCATTCAATGTTTAAATAAATCATCTTTCTTTTATTGGTATCGTAAAAGCTTTGATCGAGGTAGTCTATTTCATTAAGTGATTGATAATATTTACTTTGAACATATTCTTTAATGTTCAATTTTTTTATATTTTCATTAAGAAGTTCTAATCTTTGATCAATATCTCTAATCCATGGAAATGAATCTAGACTATAAAGTTCTTTTTTATAAAACCAAGGATAACCTCCAAAAATTTCATCTGCACATTCACCAGATAAAACCACTTTATGATTTCTTTTAATTTCTTTACAAAATAATAGAAAACTAGAATCAATATCAGCCATTCCTGGAGCGTCTCTAGCCATTAAACTTTGTTTTAAAAAAATAATTAAATTCTTTTGTGATAAAACGACATTACTGTGGTGACTATGATAACGATTGACCATTAAATCAATATAATCACTATCTTTTGTAAGTTGATAATCATAGGGTTGGAAATATTTATCTTGGTCTAAGTAATCAATACTATAGGTTGAAATATGATTGACGTATTGACTGCTTATAGCTGTAATAATACTCGAATCTAAACCACCAGATAACATACAAGAAATAGGTACATCACTTAATAATTGTCTTTGAATACTTTTATTTACAAGGAAGCGTACATCTTGAACAGTTTCTTCATAACTTTTTAGATGTGCTTTTTTTTGTAAAGACCAATATCTTTCAATCATTAAATGCTCACCATCAAACCTTAAATAATGAGCAGGTCTTAAACTATAAATATCTTTATAAAGTGTACTTCCTGGTGATAAACTAGGACCTAAACCTAGTAATTCTTTAATTCCTGTTTTATCAACAACACATTTTCCAATGTACATTAAAATAGCTTTAATTTCACTTGAAATGACTAAATCCTCATCTTTTAAATAATAAAAGAGAGGCTTTACACCTAAATGATCACGACAAGCAAAGATTTTATTTTCATAAGATATAACAAATGAAAAGATACCATCTAACATATTTAAACATTTTTCTTTATAAGCAATAAAACTGACAAGTAAAACCTCACTATCACTTTGACTATAAAAATGGAAACCTAAATCAATAAGATGTTTCTTTAACTCATTCATATTATAAATTTCACCATTAAAAATAATGCGATAAGTAATATCTTGATAAGTATATTCTAAAGGTTGCATACCTCCTTTTAAATCAATAATTGCTTCCTGAATCATTGGAAGTTCTTCCATTTGATCTGTGCGTACATCTTCATAAAAACATTGTAGTTCTATGTAAGCACAGTTTTTTTCCTGTCCTCCTGTACCGGCCCGAACAGAAATAGACCTATCTGAGACAGATAAATATCCCTGCCTCAATAGATTTAAAACACCCAACTGCATGTTTGTTAATTGTTCCATACCGTTTAAGGTATCATCTGCAATGATACAAGACAACGTA
>OGQT01002314.1_pt1 | contig 13714 bp, 9 predicted proteins | sample 1553261 | NCBI WGS metagenome assembly OGQT01 (sample SAMEA2579992, study PRJEB22360) | human gut metagenome | biome: human gut; feature: human-associated habitat; material: faeces | place: Denmark | collected 2008/2010
CAGGGCTCGAAGTTGATGACGACATCGCCGAACTGGCCGTGGCCGCCGGTCTGCTTCTTATGTCTGCCCTGTACGGAAACGGTCTTGCGGATCGTCTCGCGGTACGGAACGCGCGGGCTGCGCAGCGTGACATCTACGCCGAACTTCGTCTTCAGCTTGGAGACGATGACATCAAGGTGCTGTTCGCCCATGCCGCTGATGACCATTTCTTTGGTTTCTGCGTTATTTTCAAAACGAATCGTCGGGTCTTCTTCCGCAAGACGCATGATGCCCTGCGCGACCTTATCTTCGTCGCCCTTGTTCTTCGGGACGATGGCCATACGCATCTCTGGGGTGGGGTATGAGATGCCGTCCAGTGTGACCTTGCGTGCGGGTGCGCAGAGCGTATCGCCCGTGTTGACACCGGCAAGCTTCGGGATGGCGCCGATATCGCCCGCAGTGATGGCTTTTACATCTTCCTGCTTTTTGCCGCACATCATGACGGTTTTGCCGACGCGCTCCGTGTTTCCGGTGCGCATGTTGATGAGCGGGGTCTCTGTGGAGATTTTGCCGGAGAGCACCTTTACGTAGGAGAGTTTGCCGATGAACGGGTCTGCAACGGTCTTGAAGACGATGGCAGCCGTGGCGGCATCTTCCTTAACGGCAATCTCAACGGGGTTGCCGTCTACGTCTACGCCGATTTCCGCGCCCTTATCCGCCGCGCTCGGGGCGAGCCAGCAAAGGCCGTCCATAAACTGCTCCATGCCGCGCATGAGCATAGCGTCGCCGCAGAATACGGGCGAAATGGTGCCGCTTTTAACACCCTGGGAAACACCGACGATAACCTCTTCCGGCGTGAATTCTTCGCCGGAGAAATATTTCTCGAACAGCTCGTCGCTCGTTTCGGCGACGGCCTCGTAAATGGCGGTACGCAGACCCTCAAGACGGGCACCCATGTTCGGCATATCTACCTGTACAGGCTTGCCGCCGGAGTAATCGTACGCCTTATATTCCAGCATATTGATATATTTATCTGCCTTGCCGTCCTCAAAATACGGCACAACAATCGGGCAGACGGACGGGCCGAAGCTCGCCTTTAAATCTTCGAACACTTTATAGAAGTCGGAACCTTCATCGCACAGGCCGTTTACGAAGAAAATCTTAGACAGGCCGCGCTTTTCCGCTGCCGCAAAAGCCTTTTCCGTACCGACGGAAACGCCGCTCTTGCCTGCAAGCACGATGACAACGGATTCTGCCGCGCGTGCGGCTTCATACAGACCGCCCTGGAAGTCGAAAAGACCCGGGGTGTCCAGCAGGTTGATCTTTTTATTTTTCCATTCAAACGGTGCCACGGCCGTGGAGACAGACGTCTTGCGGCGGATCTCCTCCGGGTCGGAATCACAGACCGTGTTGCCCTCGCCTACTTTACCGCGACGATCGGATGCGCCTGCAAGATAAAGCATAGCTTCCGCGAGGGAGGTCTTGCCGGCGCCGGAATGGCCTGCCATAGCAACGTTGATGATGTTCTTAGCCGGATATGTGTTCATGGAAAACACCCCTTATATGTATAATTTACAATTTCAATTTGAGATTGCTTCTTAATTATATATCATATTGCCAGATATTGCAATGGTGAATTGCAATTTATACAGATATTCTATTTTGCGTATTTAAAGTTTATGCATGTTGTATATCCCCAAAAATGCTTTTTGCAATAAGCTTTCAAATTCCTTGTGAAAAGGATAGAATTCGGCAGGATTTGAGAAATATATAGCAAACTTCTTCTGATGAGGGAGCTGTCAACGAAGCTGACTGAGGGAGAAATACAGCGAGCTAACGAACCTCACAGCACCTTTTCATATTATAGAGAAATCCTCTCCCGGTTACGCCGGGAGAGGATAAATTATATCAGTCGGCAAAAAGATTTCGCTTTCTGCAAAGCTCGACCAAAGGCGCTGCCTTTGGAAACTGCCAAGTTTTTGAAAAAAGTTGGATCAAAAGCTTTCAGCGACTCTTTCCATGTTACTCGGCTGTTTCGCGGCTTAAAAAATCGGACGCGAGCTTGCCGAGCCGCAAATGCTCCTGCGTTTCGCCGGGCTTTGCATCTTCGTCTTTAATGAGCAGGAACATGCCGCACAAATCGCCCGCACAGGAGATGGGGAACGCTGCGTTTGCGGTGCGCAGCCCGCCCTCTGCCGCCAAAACGGTGTCCTCGCCGGAGGAGATAAATGCCTTTTTGCGGCGCATCAGCTCATCCAATTGCTTGGAGACAGGCTTATCCAGCAAATCTTTTTTCGGGATACCTGCCGTTGCGATGATGCGGTCGCGGTCGCACACGGCGGTGCCGATGCCGCTTGCCGCCGAGATGCACTCCGCCATGTTTTTGGCGCTTTCGTTCAGTTCTCCCACGGGCGAGTATTTGCGGAAGATGATGCTGCCGTCTTTGTCGATGAAAATTTCAAGCGGCGTGCCCTCGCTGATCTTCATGGTGCGGCGCAGCTCTTTCGGCACCACCACTCGCCCGAGATCATCCATACGTCTGACGATACCGGTTGCCTTCATATCTCAAATCTCCCTTGTTTTCAAAGTTTCGGTATGGGTAGTATTTGAGAAATGCGGGGAATTATACACGTTACAAAGTTTTACGGAAATACACAGTGGCGCGTCCGGTATCTGCTTTGACGTGAAAAGCGGCATGGTTCGGAAAGGATTGTTTTCTGTGTTGCTATATAAAATCAAGCGTCATGCTTGAATGAAAGCACGGCGCTTGACTTATTAAAAATAAATTTTAATCTTCCACAGGCGTTTCCAAATTGTTCATTACAAGCCCTGTGATAAGCTTCGGGTAAAAATACGTGGACTTCTGCGGCATCTTTTCGCCCGCAGCCGCTACCGCGCCGATCTCCTCCACGCGCGTGGGGTTCAAAATAAATGCACACTGCATCTCGTCGCTTTCAACCGTGGAAAGCGCTTCGTTCAAATCGCGCGTATACGTCAAGTTTTTCTGACTCGCCATATTTTCGCGATCAATCCCGAGGGCGCGATCCAAAATGAGCGTGTGCAAAACGCTGACGTCCAGCCCGCGCGAGGCCTCGCTCTTTTCGGGCATAAATTCTTCCATAACCGCCGCGTCTTTCAAAATCAGCAGCGCGTAGTTCATTCTGTCCCCGTTTTTATACACGAATACGAACGCCTTTTGCCCGGCATCATACGCATTTTTCATGCGCGGCTCAATCTCGCTTTTGTCCGCAAGCGTCTCGATTTGAAAGTATTCCCCGCAGCTTTCAAGTACCTTTTCGGCGGAAAAGCCCTCAATGCCGCGCACAAGGCGGTGCGTTGGGAATACCACAAGCCCCGGGTGTGCCATATCGACGAGCGTCATCATGACGAATTCGCTGCCCGGCGCCCAAACGGCGTTTTCGCGGCAGTAATCGCGGTAATGAATTGCGGTTTCATAGCGGTGATGCCCGTCCGCAATGTACAATTTGCGCGGCGCAAAATCGGCGCGGAACGCTTCAAGCGCCTGCTTGTCATTCACAATCCACAGGCGGTGTGTGACAAGTCCGTCTGAAAATTCGCAGTACGGCGTGCCGGCGGAAAGGCGGTCGATGCGCTTTTGCGTCTCGCCCTTTTCGTCCTGATACAAAGAGTAAATCGAGCTGAAGTTGCAGTTCGTCGCCTTCATCAGCTCAAAACGGTCCTTTTTCGCCTTAGAGAGCGTCTCCTCGTGCGGCAGCACAACGCCCGCGGAAAAATCCTCCACGCGCACAAGGCACACGATGCCCTTTAGGCTGCGCACCTCGCCATGGTCTACGTCGGTTTTGAATTCTTCCTCGTAGATATAAAGACCTGCGTCCTTGTCACAGCGCAAAGTGCCGTCGGAAAGCCACGCGTGCAACGTCTTGCCGGCGGTCTTATACGGTTCTTCGCCGCGCGGCAGCTCCAGGCGTATGACGTTGTGCGGGTTTCTTTCCAAAAACGCCGCGCGCTCCGCTTCACTGATGATGTCATACGGCGGACAGGTCAGTTCTTTCGCTTCTCCCGCCGATTTTGTGTACCGCATGGCATGAAATGCCCGAATGTCTGCCATCGTGGTGCCCCCCTTTAAATTTCACTTTTTCTCATTATAACGGCAAAGCGCTCTTGCGTCAAGAAAAAAGCGATACAACATGAAACATCCTCGCCGCAGTTCAAGTCCGAAAACACTTCACAGCCCGGCTGTTTTGTCCGTATTCCCCGATCGTTCGAATCAAAACCTGCTTCTTAAAAGCGCAAGAACAAAACGCTGTGCGGCGGCATTTGCAAGGTTCCGCCCGCAGCTTGGTCCAGAACGTTTGACTGGGTAAATGAGGAGGGAGGCAACACGGTGTCACTGGAGAAGAGCACCGCCTCGCTGCAAGGTCCAAAGGAAGAGAAGTCCACCGGCTTTTTGCGGTGAAATGCGGCGTTCACCACCGTGGCGGACACCCGACCCTCTCGATCCACGGTAATAACGGCTTCTTGAGACGCGGAGCACAGACGATTACCCATGTGCCAGCGATTCATCCAGGAGAACACTTGTCCTTGCGCTGTCAAGCTCACGTGATCCGGTTTCACACACAGCATTCCCTCGTTGATTGCCTGAAAGTGACACGCAAGGGCTATCCCGCTTTTTTCCGCCTCTTCCATCAACATGTGCAGAACCAGCGCCGCATAAATACCGTCGGTAACACTGGAAGGACGGTACCAGGCATACCACACATTCCACTCGTCCATGGAAATGCGTATAGAAGGCTCCAGCCACTGCCGGGACTGGTGAATCAGCTCCCGCATCCGGGAGACAGAAGCCATGCACCGGTTATATTCCTCCTCTACGGTGGAAAGGTCGGTGTAATGAGGGTCGTAGCCATAATAGTGCTGGGAAATCATCTGAGAAATCCCGGCAAGCGGCTTGGCTGAAAATTCTGCCCATTCCTTGTTAGGATAGGGTCCCGAGGAGCACAGGCTGAGACCGGGTGAGGCCTCCAGCATTTTTTTGCCATTCTCCAGTGCGATCTGACAGTATCCGGCAGGAGTGTTGTCGCCCTCCATATGACCATAACCGAATTCGTTACCCAATGACCAAAACTGCACATTGTAAGGCTCTTGGTGACCTCGATTGGCTCGGAGTTTTCCGTAGGGGGTTGAGACATCGCCGTTGCAGTATTCCACCCAAGCGGCGTTCTCATCGGGGGTGTTCCAACAGGGGTTGATGGTGATAAACGGCTCGGCACCGATTTCTCGACACAGGGCGATAAAGTCATCGGTATTAATCTCGCTGAAATCGTAGCCCATGGTGTGAGGTTGAGTCTCCAGGCCCAAATAAGACTGGAACGGCGCACGCATATCCGCCGGCAAAAGGCCGTCCATCCAGTTGAATTCCCCGGCAAAATTGCCGCCCGGCCAGCGCAGCACCTTGATGCCCAAATCCTTCATGGCTTCCACCACATCGCGGCGCATTCCGTGGAAGTGATCCTTGGGCAGCAAAGAAACGGCTCCTACGCAGACATAACCCGCATTCTCCCAGCAGATTCGCAGGTCGGCATCAGAGTCAGCGGCCTGCGGGGTGAGCTCCACCTCTAAACGGGTCCAATCGTCGCCGCCACCTACAGATGTGGCACGGCAGTAGACGCTCTTCCCGGTCCGATCTGTCAATGAAACCGTAAACTTCACCGATTCTTGGGTTTTAACCACCATTCCGAACAGATACGGCTGCCCCTGGGATATTGTGATGCCATGCTGACCCATGCCGACAGCTTCCCCGCAGTAGGGATTGAAGATACCGACGGAATTACATTCGAGGGTCCGCTTCATGTGGTAGCCTTCTCCGTGGCGGGTGTAGGGTTCATCCAAGGCAAACACGCCACGTTCCCCCAAGGGAAACCATTCTATGGCGCAGCCCTCGCAAGCCGTGGGCTTCCCGGCGAACTTTCGATTGCGAACCATCTGGGCGGATAGGCCGGCATAGATACAGGAGCGAGTGTGCTCCAGATTGCAGCCGAACAAGTAGGGCGAAACCAGTAAATCCGCAGGATCGTCCCGGTGTAAGGTGAGAGGTGTGGCCTGAGCTGCTTTTCCATCCCAATCGACGGCCTCGTCCAGATTGCTGCTGCGAACCACGTTCATGAGTTCGCCGCTGAGAAGCTCCACAACGCTGACGCGCAACTCCGCAGCCACACGGCTGAAGAGCGTCACGTCGGGCAGACTTTTGCCACGTTCCCACTTAGAGACCGCTTTGTCGGTTACATTCAGTCGTTCGGCCAGTTGAGCCTGCGTAAGACCCATGGCCATCCTGCGCCGGCTGATAAACTGTCCTATTTTTGATAAATTCATAAATTTTCCTCCCCTTAGAACTTTTCTTTAGCATACCATAGCCCACCCGCACAAGCAACCGACCGACAGTTGAGTAACATGGGGCGAAAAAGATTTCTCGGACACTTTTATGAAACGCTTCTTCTGTCACGTCGGAAAAGAAAAAACGGGAGTGCTCCCGAACATCGCCTCGCAGTTAAGGTAGAACGTGGTTGCTTATTTTGCACTTATTTTCAAAGGGCTGTACCGTATTCTGCTTCGTTTTTTCGCCCGGGGGTACCTCTTTACCGCTTTGCAAAAATAAAAGCTTTTCCGTGCGCAAAAAGCTTGAAACGCAACGGGGGATTTGGTATGATGGACGTAAATAAGCCTTGAGGGGAAGGGCTACACATTGTGTGCGGCGTGCGTGGCGGTGTTCGGCATTCTGTTTGCGCTGGTGCGCGAAACGATGCTGCTGTTCCTTTTAAACGGCTGCATCATGGGGTTTATCTCATCGCTTTCGCCGGTGAGCGAGCGCATGGCAACCTCGACGAAGTACCGCTACGGTACCATTCGTATTTGGGGCACGTTCGGTTATGCGGCGGCCGTACAGGTGGCCTGCGCCATGATGGAATTTACGAGCCCGCAGCTGATTTTTGTTTCGGTCTCCGTTTCGGCGGTGCTGGCCATTGTGGGTTTCCTCGGCACGGACGACATTTCGTTTACGGATACGGAAGCGGCAAAGGCTGCGGCGGGCAAGCAGTTTTCATTTCTCTGTGCGCCGATGTACATTTTGTTCGTCATCATCGGGTTTATTTTTTCGGGTTGCTCAAATCTCAACATGACATACAGCCCCATTTTATTGCAGGAGCTCGGCATGCCGACGGGTGCAGTGGGCACAGTGCTGTTTTTCAGTACGATCGTTGAGCTGCCTGTCATTTTGTTTTCGTACAAATTTATGGATCGCTTCTCAGGGCGCACGCTGATGCTTTTGGCGTTTGCTATTATGGTGGCGCAGTTTTTGCTGTACGCCACGGCGCCGAACGCGTTTGTTGCGGTTGTGACCATGCTGGTTTTGCGTGCTATCGGTTCTACGCTGTTCGGGATGATCTTATTGAAGATCGTGCGCGGCGTTGTGCAGGTGCGTTCCGTTTCCACGGCGCTGGGCGTTATCAGCGCTACGGACGCGATGAGTGCCATTTTAATGCAGAACCTCGGCGGCATTCTGGTGGAAAACACGAGTATCCGCATCTTGTATTTTGCCATGGCGGGCCTGATGATGCTCGGCATGATCCTAACGCTGTTCCTGCGCGTGCAGAACACGGAAAAGGTGTTTTCGTAAAAATTTCCCCGCAATTTCACTAAATTTCTGACAGTGAATTTTACGGGGGGAATTTTCTTTTTACTGGAAACGGGCGGGCGGCTGTGCTATGATTAAAGTATCAAACGGAAGGTGGTTATATTTATGATATTGGAAAGAGTCACGCCGGAAAGCGTGGGTATTCATTCCGAAGGCATATTGAAATTTATCGATCTTGCAGAAAACAGAGGGCTTGAGCTGCACAGCATGATGCTGCTGCGCCACGGCAAGGTGTGCGCAGAGGGCTGGTGGAAGCCGTATAACCCGGCGTCGCCGCACATGATGTTCTCCTTTACAAAGGCGCTGACCTCCACGGCCATCGGCTTTGCGTGCCAGGAGGGAGCGCTGTCTCTTGACGATCGCTTGAGCGAGCTGTTCCCGGACAAGATGCCGGAAAATCCGAGCGAAAATCTGCTTGCCTGCACGGTGCGCGATCTGCTCACGATGTCCTGCGGCCACGAGACGGAAATCAATACGTTCGACGTGAACGAACCGGATTGGATTAAGAATTTCCTTTTGCACGAGTTTAAATATAAGCCCGGCACGTGCTTTATGTACAACACCGCCGGCACGAACATGCTGTGCGCCGCGCTGAAGCGCCGCACGGGTGAGAATCTGTTCGAGTACCTTACGCCGCGTCTTTTTGAGCCGCTCGGCATTGAGAATATTGAGTGCTTCTGCCTGCCGGACGGCATTGAAATGGGCGGCGCGGGCAGCCGCCTGAAGACCGAAGACATGGCACGCTTTATTTTGTTTGTTTCCCGGCACGGCAAGTGGGAGGGCAAGCAGCTTTTAAACGCCGAATGGTTCGACATGGCGAGCGCAAATCAGGTCTCGACGATCAGTCCGGCGAATAATGCGGATAACCCCGACTGGCGCTGTGGTTACGGCTTCCAGTTCTGGCGCTGCGTGCCGGAGCATGTGTTCCGCGCGGACGGCGCGTTCGGCCAGTACGGCGTGGTGTTTGAAGACAAAGACACCGTGCTCATTTTGCAGAGTTCCTCCTCCGATCAGCAGGAGCAGCTGACCTGCGCGTGGGAGGCGCTGCTGCCGGCCATCACGGACGAGGAGACGCTGCCGGAAAGCCCCATGGCGCACGTTTTGAAGAAGCGTTTGGAAAAAGCGGAGATCACGCCGATGCTGTCTTCCCGCAACCCGTGGTCCGAAAAAGAGATTGAGGGTAAGAAATTCGCGTTTACGGAGGAAGTTCCGGGGCTTGTCGATTTCATCGGCGGTGTGTGGATTGTGGCCCCGCAGGGCGGTGTGACGAAGACGCTGCGCTTTGAATTTGCGCCCGAAAAAGCAAATCTCGTTTTCGAGCAGGATAACGGCGAATTTACGGCGGAAATCGGCCTTCAGAGCCACTTCACGAGCTTTACGCTCGGCGGCCGTACCTACGGCGCTGTGGGTCGCTGGCGCAGTGACAAGCGCTTTGAGCTCGAAGTTCGCTGTGCGGAATCCGCAGGCGGCAGACGAATGATCTTCACATTTGAGGGTGACGCGCTCACACTGGAGACGGAATCTACGATGGCAATCTCCGGCGGCATTGCAGACCGCCCGTACAAGCGCTACACGCTGAAAGCGGAATAATTTCAAAGAAGGATATGGAGCCGTGCGCAGAAGGAAAAACTGTTTGCGCGCGGCTTTTCTTTGCTTAAAACGTTTGACTAACGGCCTGAAATATGCTATACTCTTGGGGTATCGAATATTGGGCTGTCGCCAAGCGGTAAGGCAACGGACTTTGACTCCGTCACCTCGTGGGTTCGAATCCCGCCAGCCCAGCCAGAAAAAAGGACTTTGCGTTTTGCAAAGTCCTTTTTTCAACAAGATAAATCCCTTGGGGATTTGTGAAACTGCCCTTTGGGCGGTGAAGTGTCTTAGGATGTTTATAAAAAGGAAAACCGCCGACCTTCGCAATCATCTCGCGCAGCAGCTCCGGGTTTTCCAGCATGGGGCACGGGCGCAGGTGGTTCTCGTTGAACGGTTGGCCATCGTGGTACGCCATGAGGAGCGGAGACTGCAGGACTTCGAGCAGTGTTTTTTCGCGAATGTTGGAATCGGAATAGTGGATGAATACGCACGAGCGGCTCGCCGCCGGTGTAGATATACAGGTATACGCCGAGCTCTTTGCCCTGCGTGATGGCAGAAATTATAGAGAAAACAAAAGCGCCGGGCTTCCATAAAAGCTCGGCGCTTGATTTATTGATGAAAATTATACGAACTGGGACGGGTCTACACGGGTGCCGTTTTGGTAGACCTCAAAGTGGCAGTGGTCACCGAAGGAATAGCCGGTATCGCCGACATAGCCGATGACATCGCCCTTGTTGACCCACTGGCCCTCGCTGACGGCGACGGAGCTCATGTGTGCGTACAGGGTGGAATAGGTGCTGTCGTGGTAAATGGAGACGTAGTAGCCCCAGGAATAGCCCCAATCATCGGAGCCGTTTGCGGTCATGACCGTGCCGGAGCGGGATGCCACGATCTGTGTGCCGCGGCTTGCGGGGATATCCATGCCGTAGTGGCCGTTGCCGAATGCACAGCTGACGCCGGTCCAGCCCGGAACAGGCCATGCAAAGCTTTCACCGGAATAGTCATCGTCATAAGATGGCTGCGGCACCGGGGTCGGGGTGGGGGTCGGCTTTACGGTCGGCACCGGGGTCGGTGTCGGGGTAGGCATAACGTTGCCGTTATCGTCCACTTCTTCTTCAGGCACCGGGGTCGGCGTAGGTGTGGGCTCTACGGTCGGTACCGGGGTCGGGGTGGGCGTGGCTTTTGCCTGTGCCATCTGCTGCTGCATTTCGGCGATCTTTGCCGCCATCATGTTTGCGAGCACGTATTCTTCTTCCTCGGTACGGGAAAGCTCGGTCTCGGCACTGCTCTTATCGGAGCGAATCTGCTCGAGCAGGGCGGTGTTGTCGCTTTCGAGCTGCTTTAATTCCTCTTCGCTTGATTCATACAGCTTTTTGGCATCGGCGAGCGCGGTCTTTTCTTTTTCAAGCTCTTCGCGCTGTGCCTTTGTCTCGTTCATGTACGCTGCAACCGTATCGATGAGCTGCTTATCGTGGCGGGTGATGGTGGAGACGGCCTCTGCACGCATGGAGAAATCATGCAGGCTTTCAGAATTGAAGAGAATCTCCAGTGTGCCGACGGTACAGCCGGCGGAGTACAGCACGGCGAGACGCTTTTTCAGAAGCTCCATGGTATCGGAGATCTGATCTGCGGAATCGCTGAGCTCTTTTTCGAGCTTTTTAATGCTGGTGTTCAGCACGGTGATGTCACTGTTTGCGGTATCGATCTGCTCCTTGATGGTATCAATCTTTTCGGAGAGCAGGGTAAGATATTCGGTTTTATCGGCCTCCTGAGACTCCAGAGAGGAGATTTTATTTTCGAGGTCGGCCTTTTTGTTGGCGAGCTCGGTCTGCTTGGCTTCCATATCGGCTACGGTATCGTCGGCGTAGCTGAGCGGTGCGGCACAGAGCAGCAGGGCGGAAAGCACGGCTGCAGTGATGCGCTTCATGTTTTTAGAAAACAACTTCAACGGAAAAACTTCCTTTCAGCAATAAATTTCGATTTCATAAAAGGGCATACGAACCCCTTTAATATACGGGACTATTCTACATGATAACTTTCAATTTTTAATTCCATAAAAGAATTAAAATGCAAATTACTACGGAAAAAGAACAGATTTATTTCAGAATTCTTACAAGGGAGCCCAAGTTGGTATCAGCTTCGAGATAACTTTACGGGGAAAAGGAGGGCACTTCAAAGGAAAAAGAGGATGCGCGAAAGCGTTTTACTTGACATTTTGCCGCGAAACGAGTACAATATCAGCGGTTGTTCGTTAGTTTGTTTAACTAAATTTATCGAAAAACGGCGCAAATGGGCGAAAGGAGTGTGCAGCATGTCCGGCTTTTCTGCGAAAGCAAACGAGCTTCTGGTGGAGATCTATCGCAATGTGCAGATCTTGGAGCAGAACGAACTGAAAAAACAACGGCTGAACATTTCCATCAATGAGATGCACATGATCGAGCTCATTGCCAAAGGCAAAACCGGCATGACGGTCAGCGAGATCGCCCAGCAGCTCAAGGTGACAAAGCCCTCCGTTACGGTGGCGGTGAACAAGCTGGTGCAGAAGGGCTACTGCGAAAAGCAGCGCCTGCCCGGCGACGGCCGCGCGGTGCAGGTAATGCTAACGCCCGAGGGCAAAAAAGTGGAGGCGTTCCACCGCCGCTGCCACCGGCGCATCATTGCGGAAATCTGCGAGGATCTTTCGGAAGAGGAGCGCGAGGAGCTTCTGCGCACCATGACGCGCATCAATTCTTATTTTCAGACGAAATTGTGATTTCTTTAAGTTCCTTTCAATGATTTGCGCGGCAAATCATTGGGGAACCCCTTGATAGGGTTCCCGGAGTTCATCGTCCGCCGGACGATAAACTCTCCCCTCCTGACTTTCTCGAAGAAAGTTTAATCAAAGACTTTTAACAAATATTCACTTTAACAAGGTTATTATATTGCCTTTACGGCGCTGCCGAAATTTTTTCGGCCGGAAAGGAAAGAAAACTATGAGCTTTAAAATTTTAGGTACAGGCAGCTACGCGCCGGAGCATGTTGTGACGAACGACGACCTCTCTGCGCTTGTAGACACCAACGATGAATGGATCACACAGCGTATCGGCGTGCGCTCCCGCCACATCAGCGAGACGGAAACGAATGTGGACATGGCGGTGAAGGCGGCCGAGCGCGCGCTGGAAAATGCGGGCATCTCTGCCGATGAGCTCGACCTCATCATTGCAACGACTATCACGGGCGACACGCTTTCTCCGGGCACGGGATGCATGGTGCAGAACCGCATCGGCGCGCACTGCCCGGCGTTTGACCTTGCGGCGGCCTGCAGCGGCTTCCTCTTTGCGTTGGAAACGGCGGCGGGCTTCCTTTCCCGCGGCGCGTATAACCGCGTGCTTGTCGTCAGCGCAGAGCGCATGAGCGGTATCATCGACTGGACAGACCGCGGTACGTGCTGTATCTTCGGCGACGGCGCGGGCGCGGCGGTGCTCGGCAAGGGCGACGGCCTTGTGGCCTCTCACCTGATGACAAAGGGCGGCGACGACGTGATTACAATCCCGACGCGCTATGACCGTTCCCCGTGGTACAAAAACGAGATCAGCGAGATTACGTCCGTACACATGAACGGCCGCGAGACGTACAAATTTGCCGTTATGGCGATGTCCGACAACATCAAGGATCTGATGGCTTCGGCGGGCGTTGCGGGCGAAGACGTGGCGCTTGTCATTCCGCATCAGGCAAATTACCGCATTATCAACGAAGCGCGACGCAGAATCCCCGACATTGCGCCGGAGAAGTTCTGCATCAACATCGACCGCTACGGCAACACGTCTTCCGCGAGTGTGCCGATCCTCTTAGATGAGATGAACCGCGCGGGCAAGATTCACGAGGGCGACCTCATCATTCTGGCGGCATTCGGCGGCGGCCTTTCTGCAGGCGCCATGATCATCCGCTGGTAAAAACACGACATACAGTCAAAAATAAAGAAAAATCGAAACGTTTTCAACAGGCAAAAGCCGGAAAGGGGAAAACATTATGATCTCAACACCGATTTGTGACATGCTTGGCATTCGCTACCCGATCTTTCAGGGCGGCATGGCTTGGATCTCGGACGGCAAATTAGCAGGCGCCGTTTCCGAAGCGGGCGGCCTTGGCATTATTTCCGCTATGAACGCAAACGCAGAGTACCTGTGCGAGCAGATTAAAATTGCAAGAGAACTGACCGATAAGCCCTTTGGTGTGAACATCATGCTGATGAGCCCGTTCGCGGACGAGGTGGCAAAAGTGGTCGCGGAGGAAAAAGTGGCGGTCGTAACGACCGGCGCGGGTAACCCCTCCAAATATATGAAAGACTGGCTTGCGGCCGGCATTAAGGTTATCCCGGTCGTGGCATCCGTCAGCATGGCACGTCTGATGCAGCGCGTGGGCGCCTGTGCGGTCATTGCGGAGGGCGGCGAAAGCGGCGGGCATATTGGGGGACAGACACCCATGGGCGGGTTCTTG
>OGQT01002315.1_pt1 | contig 13708 bp, 16 predicted proteins | sample 1553261 | NCBI WGS metagenome assembly OGQT01 (sample SAMEA2579992, study PRJEB22360) | human gut metagenome | biome: human gut; feature: human-associated habitat; material: faeces | place: Denmark | collected 2008/2010
TTTTATCAGCTGACCATATATCGGCTGTCCGAAGAAATTGCTACTTTTACTCATCGGTTATTCTTTTTTGTGTGGTAACTTAAAGATAACCGAAAAGGGCTGACTCCTGCAAATGGAATCAGCCCTAATTTTTATGCTGCTCTATAAAGTTTAGCGGACAGTAATAATATTATATAATAAAAGGACAGCGTTATACTCGCCAAGCGTCTGGAACTTATAGCGCATACCCACCATTTTGACGGTGTTGGCAACCTGACGCTTGATGTCGCCAGACGGCTCGACTTTCCTTATCGGCATATCCGGTGTGATTCTCTCGCGCTGTGCCTTGTGGAGATTATATTTTTCCTCCAGCTCAGTGGTGATTTTCTTGCTCCGACGGAACAGGAAGTCCTGATTGAGCCGCTTGCCCTGCTCGTTGACATTGACAGTCACTATATGGATATGGTGGCGGTCTATGTCCATGTGCTTGTAAATTATGAAAGGCTGCTCTCCGAAGCCGAGTTTCTCCAGATACTCACGGGCGAGGATTTCAAAATCCTGATCCGTGAGCTTATCATCAGGGTGCGGATTGAGTGATATATGAAGAACCGGCTTTTTCGTGCGCCCCATCATCGGCATGAACGCCCTGAAATTTTCGGCAATACGACCGATGTCGATTTGCCCGTCGGCAGGAAGTATGATTTTGTTGGCTCCCAACAGACGGCCTTCCTCACGGTTGATTTTCTCGGAATTGTATGCCAATGCGCCATAGAGTGATGAGCCTATCGAGATTTTTGCGACCATCGTTCATCGAATTTCTCAGACAGAGCCATGACATCTGTCATCACGGCAATCATGTCAATCGTGGCTTTCTCCAGCTTGTAGAGGGATGCCATTGCTTTCTTTTCGGTGAAATTGGCGCGAAGCTCCTTCACAACGAGGTTGTAATTGACCCCGATTGTGCGGTACTGGCAGAAAAACTCCGACAGTTTAGCGCAGTAGAGGGCAAGCGACTTGTCGGTGGTGAGAATCTTGAAAGGCTTGCCGAAGATGAGCTGCTTGATGAAAGTGGCCTTAACGGTCGCGTTGGCTTTATCCATCATACTGGAAAGTTCGTCCCATTCGAGGTCGTCAAAGCTGACTTTGACATGGTGGCTGCACTTGTTGGCAACCGGCGGTCGTCCGCCTTTACAGAATAGATTTGTCATAAAAATGTGGATTAAGTGGTGGTGCATCGCGGAGCCTCTGCCGCCGCAGGCTTAAACATGGGATGTCCGACTTCGGAGGACAGCCTCCACATAGCAAGGTTGTTTCGTGGGAACATCAGTGACCCGAAACCTTTTGGGGAACCCAAAAGACACCTTGCTATGTACGTGTGTACATCCTTCATATTATGAAACAGGAGATTAAATCCGTTATGACTGCCCGGTTTGCCATTCGGGGTGTACGAAAGTCGTACTTTTGCCTGTTTCATGTCAGCGGAGGACTTTGAAGCCTCCCGGTGCTTATATAAAGTTACGAAAATTTGCGTTTAAATCCAAACGACGAGAAAAAATTTTGACACCTTATGCCTGATTTCGAGGCTCTATAAGAAGCTGCAAGAAAAAAATTTGATGTCGGAATGTTAAATTTTCAGTCCCGTTTTGTGGACATACGTGGACATAACCGGACATAGGCGGACATAGGCGGACATAGGCGGACATAGGCGGACATAGGCGAATTTGAGGCATTTAACTGACAAAAGACATATAAAACTATCCGGAAATTTATTTGTATCTTTATGTAGAGATTGATTTACAGAACTGTCTTCAAGGAGTTCAATTTACTTGACTATATGAGGAACTGCCTTTTGAACTATGGATTTGGCAATCAATCTTGATTACATTCTTTTTATCTGCCTGTATGCCATACTCTCTATAAATCAAGATATAGATTTAGGTATCGTTCAAATGAGTTATGTATTTAAGGAACTGCTTACCTCCCTATTTCTACATTTGTACGTTTGTATGTTTACAGAAAGATAGAATTATAGATAATTCAATCGTACATACGTTTGAAGTTGTCAAGCCACATGGCTATTTAAAATAGTCAGATTGTTTCACCACTCTAAATCCACCGTTATGACAAACGACCTTCACCCCGATTCCTCCCGCTTTTGGGAAACGTATCTCCGCAAACGGGATACAAGTCAGTTCAGCCGCCGCTTCTCAGAAATCGGCATAGAGCCGGACTTCGTTCTGAACATCCGCCGAATCCTAAGCTCAGGATACCGGCCTCCCTGCTGCGTCCGGGACTTTATCAACAATGTCCTCGAACAATTTTTTAAGGACAACGAAGAAATCCTCAAAGAAAAGATTTAATCCGACCTCGTAGCCCTCAACCGTAAGATTATCGCTGCCCTCGCCCCCAAAAGAGGAACAGGACGGCGAGGAAATCAAACGCGATGACCAGCCACTGCAATCACATCAAGTAGAATCTCCGGCTCAATCCACCGGCTCAAAGGAGTCGATGGTAGCGGAGCCGATTCGATTATATAAAAGGGCTTATAAATCAAGTCATGTGGGAAGATAAGTGATGACAGGCAGGTTGATACTTCATATCAGCCTGTCTGTTGTTATTTGTTGCGCGACTGAATGTAATCGGTCGGAGTCATACCGGTTTCTTTCTTGAACATACGGCTCAGATGGGCTGGATATTCAAAACCGAGCTTATATGCCGCCTCCGCTACTGTAAGTCCGGATGCAAGTTCATTCTTTATCTGCCGGATAATAAACTGTCGGATTAAACGCCCCGGACTTTCTCCTGTCATTTTCTTTATCAGATCGCTGAAATAATTGGTTGACATACAAAGATGTTCGGCGCAGCTGTTCACAGTCGGTAGTCCCTTTTTCAGTTGAAGGCCGTCTGTGAAATATCCGTTCAGGAAACTGTCGAATCTTGAGAGAATATCGTTATTGGATAATTTTCTCGTTATGAACTGACGGTTATAAAATCGTTGACAATATTTAAGCAACAGAGAAATATATCCGACAAGTATGTCGTTTTGGAAGTCATCGTGCGGATCGTCTATTTCCGTTTTTATACGCTTGAATATAGCCACCACAATATCATGCTCCTTCTCATTCATGTGAAGAGCCTCGTTGACACTGTAATCAAAAAAAGAGTAATGCCTGATTTCCTTTTCAAGTTGGGTGCCATGTATGAGGTCTGGATGGAAAAGCAAAGCCCATCCCCCTATTGAGGCTCTTTCGCCGTTGTCCTCCTTGCCGCCAATCTGTCCCGGCGCGACGCAGATAAGCGAGCCGTCCCTGTAATCATATCTTCCGCACCCATATGTCAGGTCAAGGTCATTGTCCTCCTGTACGAACACGCCATAAACACCGTATCTGTTAAGGCTATGACGTATCGGCGAGATTTCAGAGAAGTCAATGACAGTTATCAGCGGATGCCTGTCTGTTACTCCATGATACCCGCTGTAATCGGAAGTTTTGTTGACTTTCAGTATTTTTGTCATAGTCATTGACTTGATTGTCAAGTGCAAAGTTACGAAAATTCCGCGAGATGATAAGTCGATTCAGTGTTTTTGATATGGATTCCCAAGAATTTGGATACCTCATTACCTTCAGGCTGTCTAATTTTGCAATGTCAAATTATAGAAACTATGGATAGCAAGATAACAGTACCGAAATCTGTATGTAGCGACGAGGTGATCGATTACATTGCCTCCCGCTACTCCATTACCCCGCAACAGGTCATCAGTCACTTTATGTGTCAGGAGGGCATCTTAAGTGACCTACAAAACGACAGTGACAAAGCTATTTTATTTGAAGAAAACGAAATGGCGATTTTACGGGATATGGGGATACGTCCGTCTTGTGTCGAGTTCGTAGAAACAAACAATTAAGACTATGAGTAAGAATATGTTTGCATCAGTTATTTTGTTTGCAGCTCTTTCGATTACTGCCTGTGGTGGCGGAAATGATGAGCCGGAGATTCCGACTCAATCGGAAACGACAAAACCATCGGAAGGGAACAATGAAGAAACTGACGAATCAATGGAAATGAATATCATAATTGGAGACAAAACCATTACGGCGACAATGGAAGATAATGCCGCAGGACGGGATTTTTTGTCCCGTCTGCCCTTAGAGGTAACTCTTGAAGATTTCAACAATACCACTGAAAAGATTTTCTATCCAGACCCAGCACTCGATATGGCAGGCGTGAAACGCGGATGTGCGCCGGTTCCCGGAGATATTACTATTTATGCACCTTGGAAAAACGTGGCTATTTTTTGTAAGAGCTGGTCTTATAGCAATGACCTTATCAAAATCGGTCATATTGAAGGCGACGGAATAGAGGCATTGAGAACCGCCGGGGACATAAAAGTAAAATTTGAACGACAATAATATGACAGCGGAAGATTTCAAAGAATTAGTAAAGACCGGACAGGCTCTTGATTCTGAAGACATACACAGCTTCATGGATAAGATGAGCAATGAGGCAAGACGCATTACGTTCTTGCTGAACACAGCTTACCGTACCCCCGACGAAGTAAGAGAACTTCTGTCTGAACTGTTCGGATATAAAGTATCTTCCTCGCTCCGTGTATTTCCTCCATTCTATACCGATTATGGAAAGAATATCAATATCGGGGAAGGAGTGTTCATCAACGCCTGCTGCCATTTTCAGGATCATGGCGGCGTAACCATCGGCGACGGCTGTCAGATAGGCCATAATGTAATTTTCGCCACCCTCAATCACGAATTAGAACCGGAATGGCGCAAGACCACGCGCCCGGCTCCGATAGTATTGGGCAAAAATGTATGGATAGGCTCAAACGCAACAATTTTGCCCGGAGTAACGATAGGCGACAATGCTGTCGTTGCCGCAGGTGCTGTCGTTACCAAGGATGTGGCACCGGATACAGTTGTCGGAGGTGTGCCGGCTAAGTTTATAAAGAGAATCTAAAAAAACAATGGATATGAAAAATTTTCTGACAATATTTGTTTTGCTGGCGACAGCAGCCTTTGCACAAGCAAAGACACTGGTGGTATATTACAGCTACACCAACAACGTACACAGAATAGTAACCGAACTATGCTCACAAATAGAGGCAGACGTGATGCGTGTGGAACCGGCTGAAAAAGGACTCGACTATGCCGCAAACAACTATGCTATCGGTAGCGCCCAGATTGCGGCCATACGTGAGAAACCGGACGACGCATCGTCCTATCCGGCAATAGACCCTGTGAATGTCGATTTGTCGCAATATTCCACTATCATAGTCGGGGCTCCTCTATGGTGGAGTAATATGGCGGCTCCGTTACAGACATTCCTGTTTCAGCATGGCAAAGAGATGGCTGGCAAAAATATAGGTCTGATTGTTTCGAGTGCAAGCATCGGAATCAGCGGAGTGGAAGGCGATGCAAAACGCCTGATTCCAGACGGAAATTTTCTTACTCCGAGTTTATGGATACGATCTTCGCAGACATCTAACGCGGCAACATTGATTTCAGATTGGTTGAAGGTAATAGGCTATGATAGTCTTGCCGGGATAGAATCTGTTGCAAACGATTACGTCACAGACAGAACTATGGTTATATATAATCTTTCGGGACTGAGGGTCGCAAACCCTGAAAATCTGCCTAAGGGCATCTATATTGTAAGATACACAGATGGCAATATGATCCAGACTAAAAAGATTATGCTATAATCATAGCTGCCATGAAAGCAAAATCAATCATATACGCTGCCTTATTTACAATTTCCATGCACCTTAACATGACTGCGCAGGAGAGTACAGACAATCCACAACTTATTTTCCCTGCTGAAAACATAGCATCTTCGGAGAGCAACACCGGGGAAGTCCATCTGTCGATACTTAAGGGCGGAGGCAACAACATGATAACCAATTTCTGTTTTTCACCGGGAAGCCGTAACTTCTGGCATTACCATCCCAATGCCGAACAGACATTGCTGGTACTTGACGGAGAAGGCTACTATCAGGAAGAAGGTCAAGAAAAACGTGTCATAAAAAAAGGAGATGTGATTGTTTCCAAAGCCAATGTACGCCACTGGAATGGTGCGACTCCCGATAAGGCGTTGGTTTGCATGACAGTAACAGAACATTCCTTTGATGGTCATGTCGTACAGTTGCGCTCCGTGACAGATGAGGAATACGGATTGTCAACAAGAGCAGAAAACGAACCGACAATGTGCGCAAAGCTGCCGATGTTTGCCGATGGTATAATCCGTTTGTCGAAAGTAGAGGTTGATCCTGCATATCTTGACGAATATATGAAGTTTGCAGCCGAAGTTGGCGAAATTTCCTTGCGTACAGAACCCGGAGTGCTTACGATGTATGCCTTGCAGGAAAAGGAGAATCCTTGTAACATAACGATTCTTGAAACGTATGCCTCTCAGGAAGCATACCGTTCACATATAGCATCGGCCCACTTCCAGAAATATAAACAAGGAACACTCCACATGGTCAAAACGCTCCAACTTCTTGACCAAAATGAACTTAACCCATCCAATAAAATTGTAAATTATATCAAAACGCAAAACAATATGGCACAGAAAATTATTCAGACTGCCGGAAGGCAGCAGCTCGGCGATTTCGCTCCTGAATTCGCCCATCTCAACGACGATATACTTTTCGGTGAAGTATGGAGCCGCAATGACTTACTATCATTGCGTGACCGTAGCCTCGTAACAATCACCTCGCTCATATCGCAAGGAATAACCGACAACTCGCTGACTTACCATCTTCAGGAAGCTAAGAAGAACGACATAACCCGCAGCGAGGCTGCCGAAATCATAACTCACATAGCCTTTTATGCCGGATGGCCCAAGGCGTGGGCGGCGTTCAATCTCGCCAAGAAAGTTTGGACAGACGATACAGAAACCACAGAGAAATGAACTCTCCGAAGGTAAAACTAAACAACGGGGTATTGATGCCCATAGAGGGATTTGGAGTATTCCAGATTCCTGATGCGGCACAATGCCTTGAAGCTGTCGGATATGCGCTTAAAGCAGGTTATCGCTTGATAGACACAGCTTCCGTATATGACAACGAAGATGCCGTCGGAAAGTCTATAAATGAATCCGGCATCAACAGAAGTGAGATATTCCTTACCACCAAAGTCTGGACAAGTCAGATGGGATATGACCGCACGATGAAGGCGTTTGAAAACTCTCTCAAACGACTCGGACAGGATTATCTCGACTTATACCTAATTCATATGCCTTACGGAGATGTTGCCGGGACTTGGCGTGCAATGGAACGACTTTACCATGAAGGTCGCATCCGCAGCATCGGTGTCTGCAATTTTTCCGAGGCACATCTCACAGATCTTTGTCTTTCATCGGAAGTCAAACCTATGGTGAATCAGGTGGAATGTCATCCATTCACTCAGCAGACAGGTATGCTGAATCTTTGTAGAGAAACCGGCGTCCAACTGGAAGCATGGGCCCCGTTTGCTGAAGGGAAGAACGATATTTTCTGTAATCCTCTGTTAACCGATATTGCACGCTCTCATGAGAAAACAGTCGGACAGGTCATACTCCGCTGGAACGTACAGAGAGGTGTGGTTGTCATTCCCAAATCAGTAAGACCTGAGCGCATTGTTGAGAATTCCGAGATTTTTGATTTCAATCTGTCGGAAAATGAGATGTCCTTAATCGCGGAATTGGATACCCGTAAACCGATGATATTAGATTATAATAAAGTGGACGAGGTAAAACGCATATATGCGATACCCTGTCCGGAATAGAAAAAAACTATAAGATACGACTGATGAAAAAGATAACAATGATAGTGGGTCATCCATATTGGAAAGACTCGGTAGCCAACAGAGCTATCATAGAGGAATTCACGCGCATCAATCCCGATACGGAGATAAGCAACATAACGGAACTTTATCCCGACGGCAATATAGATGTGGTGGCAGAACAGAAGAAACTGCTCGATGCCGACACAATCATACTTCAGTTCCCGATCATGTGGTATAGCTGCCCCTCTGTCATGCACAAGTGGATGGAGGAAGTGCTGGCTTACGGCTTCGCATACGGACATGGAGGCGACAAGCTGAAAGGCAAACGGCTCATCGCCTCATTCACAGCAGGAGGTTCAGCGGATATGTATAGCCGTTACGGTGTGCAGAAAATGACAATCGACGACCTGATGCCGCCATTCGCCGGAATCCCCAACCACTGCCAGATGGAATGGGGCGGTTATGTGTTCTCCGGCGGCATGATGATTGCCGGAAACACCGACGAGGAACAACTCGCCACATTCCGAGGACGCGCCAAAGCCCATGCACAAAGACTTAACCGACTCATCTTAAATGATAACAATGAATAAGCTGATTTATATAGCGACGGCAGTTATGGCCTTATTCTCTTCAGTCAATGCAAAATCCCAGCAGGTTGCTCCTACCACATCGGATTCAATAGCCACGGTGTATTTCATAAAAGATATAACGCCGGAAAATCTCCTGAAGATTTATGACGCTCTCGACCGTCGTGCCACAGGAAAGATATGCGTAAAACTTTCTTTCGGCGAGAGCGGAAATCCCAATCACCTCTCTCCGGCTTTGATTGCCCCTCTGGTGCAAGGATTGAAAGCGACACTCGTAGAGTGTAACACCGCCTATCAAAGTTCAAGGCGTCATTCATCAGACCACCTGAAAACAGCCGAAGAGCATGGGTTTACGGCAATAGCACCGATAGACATCATGGACAATGACGGCGAAACAGCTTTGCCCGTCATTGGCGGTAGGCATCTCAATCTCGCCTATATCGGCAAGAATTGGCTGGACTATGACTTCACGATAGTGTTGTCGCATTTCAAAGGTCATCCAAGCGGAGGATTCGGCGGAGCGTTGAAGAACATGGCAATCGGAATGCAGTCAAGCAACGGAAAGGCATGGGTACATACCGCCGGCAAGAACCATGATGCCGACAACTGGTGGGCAGATCGCGCCGCACAGGACGATTTCCTTGAATCAATGGCAGAGTCCTCGAAAGCAATCATCGACCACGCGGGCGACCACATCCTTTATATCTCTGTCGCCAACAACCTTTCGGTTGACTGCGACTGTGTGGCTCACCCGGCACCGGTACAGATGGCTGATATAGGTATCTTCGCATCGCTTGACCCTGTGGCTCTTGACCGCGCCTGTGTGGACGCAATCCACAACTCATCGGATCATGGCAAAATCCACATGGAACAGCGTATAGCCGAGCGCAACGGCACTCATCTTCTCGACTATGCCGAAAAATTGGGTATCGGTACACAAAAATATGTTCTAATATCTATTGAGTGAGTTGGCATTTTGAAAAGATTATAATCGCTTAATTTACACGATAAACTGTCCACTCCTATATGGCGCGGGCAGTTTTTTATAACCTGAAATGATATTCAAACCAATATTATCATAATGAACAGAGTTTTAATCGTAGAAGCCTCCGAATCCGACCGTCGGCTTATGTCGGGCTTGCTCACGCGGACCGGATATGAGCCGATTGTTATCGAGAGCATGGAGGCAGCAAAAGAGGCGGTGGCTCAACTGCCACCCGGCGCGGTCGTGGTCACGGCGATGAAATTCGTCCACGGCACCGCACAAGAGTTAGTTAACTGGCAAAAACGTGAGGGGTACAAGTTCCCCGTGATTGCCGTTGTGGATAACATGAATGCCGTGGATCTTCTTTCGGTGATGCGCGATGGTGGTGCCGTGGATGTGATACAGCGTCCGGCTATCGACAAGCAACTTATTGAAACGGTTGGCAAATATGCCAGGCCGGAGAGCATTGTAATCCAGCTTGACAACGCGCTGATTCCCAGACGGAGCGAGAAGTTCAAGGAGATTGGTCAGTCTATCGGACGCATAGCCCAAACCAATGCCAACTGCATCATCTTCGGTGAAAGCGGCATGGGCAAGGAGCAGATTGCCCGGCAAATCTATCTCCAAAGCTCCCGGACGCAGAAGCCGATAACGGTAATCGAAGCCGGAGGTGCCGAACTCGTAGGGCTGCATGATCCAAAATCCGACCGCAACGAAATGTATAACCGCATCAAGAGTTACTTCCAGAACGCTGCGGGCGGAACAATCATCCTGAAGAATATCCAGCTTCTCAACTTCGAGAAACAATCGGTGTTCCTGCATATTCTCTCGGAGGAACATCCCGATGTGAGGATGATATGCACTGCCAATGGCACACTGATGAAGATGCTTGCCGAGGAAGATTTCCGCGACAACCTTTTCTATATGTTGCGTCAGTCGGGTATCACTGTGCCGCCATTGCGCGAAATGACTGAGGATATTCCGGATATTGCCGATTATCTTCTCGCAATATATGCGCATAAGACTTCCCAGACGAGAAAGCGGCTTGACGCATCGGCAATCAAGGCTCTGAAGCTATATCCGTGGCCCGGCAACATACGCGAGTTGAAAGATACAATTCTCATGGCTGCCTTCCATGCCGACGGCGACACTATATCTGCCGATGACCTTGTTTTCAGCGACATTCAGCCGGAAACAGCCGAAGACCTGACTCACCGAAATCCGAAAGCGGAAAAGGACCGCATCATCAGAGCCTATATCCGAGCCGGAACATGGAGAGGTGCCGCGAAACTGCTGAATGTGTCCGAAAAGACACTGATTCAGCTCCGTAAGAAGCACCATATCAATCCTGACGGAGAAATTGAGGCTTGATTACCTCGATAAAAATGCGTAACTTTGCAACGCTAAACAGCAAAGGATAACGATTGTAGAGTCAATCGGTTCAATGATATTCATAACATAACACCGCATTTTGTTTCAGTGAAAATCTGGTAAATTGGAGCGACGAAACCAATATGCGTGATGCTTATGCTATGCACTTGCATAGCGTGCAGTCACGTTGTTTCGTCAAGGCAATACCAGAGCCGTCACTGAAAAGCGTGAATTGCACGCTTTTTCTATTGTTATCAAATCTAATACCTTTAATTATAATTTCTTACTCCACATCGTTATTCAGAAAGAACGCTTTTTATTCCACACCTTCACGAACTTTCCTATTCACAGATTTGTTTTGCAACTAAAATTTAGTTACTTTTGTACCAAGATTAGAAAAGCATGGGAACAAAAGAAAAACTGATAGCCCGTTTCTCGGCGCTCCCCAATGACTTCACATGGGAGGAAATGAGGCGTCTGCTTGTCGCTTTGGGATACGTTCCAGGCAACAAAGGTAAGACTTCCGGCTCCCGCGTAATTTTCAAAGGAGAAGGAATGAAGCCGATAATGCTTCACAAACCGCATCCGGGAAATATCATCAAAGGGTACGTTATGAAACAGGTTTATGATTATCTTAAAAACGAAGGACTGATATGAACACATTGAAATATAAGGATTTTATCGGCTCGGTTGCATTCAGCGAGGCCGACGGCGTATTCTTCGGTAAAATCGAAGGTATCGACGGACTTGTGAACTTTGAGGGCGAAAGCGTTGCCGAACTCACCAACGCCTTTCACGAAGCGGTGGATGATTACCTTGCTTATTGCGCCGAGGAAGGCATCGAACCCCACAAAAGCTATTCCGGCTCACTTAACGTGCGTCTTACTCCCGACATCCATACTCGCGTGGCATATCTTGCCAAACAAGCAGGCGTTTCAATCAATTCTTTCATCCGTACTGCCGTTGAAAAACAGATAGCCGCCATGCTTTGACAGTATGATATTTTAACGCCATAGATGCTTGGTAATCGGCGAAAAAACATTAACTTTGCAATACCCCAATGTAATAATGGGGAAGAACATTGAAATAGTGTCGTGTGCAATTCGTGAACAACGGATATGGCGGCATTGCAATATTCTGAGAACCACTTAGTTACAACGATATACCTCGGCTTCCACGGCGTCAATGGCATCCGAGGCTTTCACCCAGTTGGTATATACACGCCTGTAGGGAGCAGCGGTATCGGGAGTTGTTCTGACGTCATAGAACTCGGGCCATTCTGAAAGCGGCTTGTCGACATACCAGGACAATCCCTCTCCGACGATATCCACACTGCCTCGATCAGTCTCGCCGGGTGTGATATATTCGTGCACCATGCCCGAATCTTCATGATATGTTATCTCGTTAGCGAAACTGATGCAGAATCCGGAATACACCGAGTTGCCGTCGCTGTCCTGTCCGGTAGGATAGATGGACCGATTATCAATCGTGAAATGGACAACCGGCACGAACCTGTTTCCATTGAGCTGTTCCCAATATTGATACCAGTCTTCACCAGGAACATAATATATTTCAGACGTGTAGGTATTGTAATCGTCACCCGGACAGTCACAGTGTACGTAGGTACCTTCTTTCACCTCATTCCACTGCGTAGGTTTTTCTTCACCTTCGAGGATACGGGTATAGTTGACCGTGCCGGTTGCCCCATCGATTGTCATGTCTGAAGAGAATGTTCTTGTCGGTTCCCCTTCGCGGCTGTCGGTAAACACAGCATGACTGCACCAGCTGTTTCCTAATGCCAGCCACCTGTGGTGCAACCATGAAATAAGATAGATGTCGGTCGGATCAAAACTTGCCCATTCCATGTCGCGGATTTCCCGGGTGGAACCGTTACCGTTCTGAACCGTGACCGCTGTCGGACGATTGTCGGCGCCGTATACGATTGCGGCATCCGATTCGAGGACTGGCACTCTCACACCGGCATCGTCATAGGTGTAGTAATACCTTGCCACTCGATTCACCCTGCCTTCGTTGTCGCGTTCTACAGTGGTACGCGAATTGGGAACATCCTCCCAGGTGACGCCATTGTCAGCGGTAGTCTGAGAATAGCTGTATCTGGGAGAAGTATCAGTCGTGGTGTCCTCGAAATACTCGGTGATATCGCGCTTGACAGGCGTCATTGCCTCAGGAGTGTCACCTTCGTAGACAGTGGAGAGTATCGTACGGCCATATTCGTCGTACTCATACTCGATGCGTTCATATCGTTTATGCAGATCGTCTGGATAATTGCCGTATGTAATTTCTGTCAGCTCACTGACGACATAGCCTGTCACGGGATCTATCTCACGGCTTTCAGAGCGGACAAGCACCCATTCGTCGCCCACTTTCTGATAGCCCTCAAAGTTTTTGAAGTTCCACGTACCTGCGCCATCGGCCTTACGTAGAGCCTGTCTGCGGGCTGATTGCCCGGGGCTTGCCATCCGGTCATGACCCGGAGCGGGAAAGAGGTTTCCGGAGCCATCTGCCGTCGCCACAGGGGCACACGCCTCGGGATGAAGGGTGACACCCAGAGGCTGTGCTCCGGCACACAGGCACGCCCCTGCGGCCACGGCACATGCGATAATGATTGATTTCATCTAATAGGGGGTTAGAGGTTTGTATTCAGGTCGATTATTGCGCAAATGTACGCAAAATCCTCAGCAATTACCCCCCCGATTGTTAAAAATGCTTAAATCACCTTGACAACCGCAAAAACAGACGCGCCACACCGTTTTGCGGGGCGTGGCGCGTCTGTCTGTGTAATATATGAAACGGGGGTCATTTGCGGCGGCGTACCGAACGCACTGCCGACGATGATGACTTGGCGGCTTTGGGTTTCTGAGCCTTGGGCTTTTTCTCTTTCTTGTTCTTTGTGGTTGATTTCTTCGTGGCCGAAGATTTCGAGCGGCCGCGCGACGAGCGCACCGATTTCTTTTCGGTGGCGTCATCGGCCGATACCTCTGAACCGG
>OGQT01002324.1_pt1 | contig 13648 bp, 10 predicted proteins | sample 1553261 | NCBI WGS metagenome assembly OGQT01 (sample SAMEA2579992, study PRJEB22360) | human gut metagenome | biome: human gut; feature: human-associated habitat; material: faeces | place: Denmark | collected 2008/2010
ACTGAAAAAGCAGGTGAAAGCATATGATTTCAGAAGAGAAAGTAAAGATTATGGCTGAGATGGCCAAGTATGAGAAGAATTATGGAAAAGGTGATTTCCGTATTTACAAATATACCAAGAAAGATTATGTCAGATCGGAGAAGATCAAGACAAGCATTGCCTTGTTAATTTCATTTCTGATCATGACAGGATTGTTGTGTATCATGCAGTTAGATATTGTGATCATGAAGCTGAGAGAAGGTAAAGTTATAGTATCTGCGGCTGTGATCATAGGAATTTATGTTGCGGTATTTTTTGTCTACCTGCATTTTACGAAGATGCGAGCATCCAGGCAGTATGATGAGGTAAGGGCAAGGGTACTGATCTATGACAAGCATTTAGAAGAACTAGAAACATTATATAAAGAAAAAGAGAATGAAGACATTAGTCCAACGATAGTCGAGGAGGAAGACGAAGATGGAAAAATTATTGATATATAGAGAACGATTTTTGAAATTCCTCACGGCGAGAGGAAGATATATTCAATCAGGGATGAGATTCCTTGGAGGAACTGTTTTATTTTATGTATTAGGGGAATTGTTTGGATATACAGAGACCTTTTCACAGCCATTTTTTATCTTTATGATGGGAGTGATCAGTGTCTTTATTCCAATATCAGCATTATCGCTGATCTTTTATGTCGTTATATTCTTAGAGTTACTTCATGTATCGTTAGAAGTGACATTATTTTTTGCACTGGTAGTTGTATTATATTTTCTTGTATATCAGAGAGTTTTTCCAGAGACAAGGATTTATCTGATGATGGTGCCAATCTTCTTTTATTTTCAACTACCTGCATGTTTACCGATCTTTGTTGGGATGTTTTGTGGAATTGCAGGACTTCCAGCGATCTTAATGGGAACAGTGATCTATTATCTGTCCAATATCCTTCAGCAGACAATGAACCAGCTGGCATCAGGATCAGCACATGGGAAGGTCTACAGTCTGATCGCGGCAAGAGCGATCGACAATAAGGATCTGCTTTTGTATTTTGTGGTATTCTGTCTGGTGACAGCACTCGTAACAGCAATTCGCAAGCGTGGAGCAGCGCATGGATGGAATATTTCAATCCTTGCAGGAGGAGTTGTATATCTGATCTGCATGTTCATAGGAGGATATCTGGTTAACAATGAGATCAATATCACATCACAGATCGGAACGATCATAGGAAGCATTGCGATCGCCCTGATCATACAGTTTTTATACAATGTGATCGACTATACCAGAGAAGAAACATTTGAATTTGAAGATGAAGAATACTATTATTATGTAAGAGCGATACCGAAAGTGACTGTGGAAGAAGAAGAATTTAATGTTACACAGATCACGGTACCATCACATAGATTTAGTTTAAAAAGAAAAGAACATAAACAAGAACATAAAGAACAGGACAAAGAAAAGGGAGAGGAAATTTGAGTAAATTTTTTGATGGACTTGAAAAATATATATATTGGACATCGATTCCGAAGATCGGTCTGAATGACATTGTAGATATTCTGATCGTCAGTGTTATGATTTATCTGATCGTCAAATGGATCAAAACAACAAGAGCCTGGGTATTATTAAAAGGGATCATTATCTTGCTTTGTATTGCATTTGCGGCATATTTACTGCAATTACATACAGTTTCATGGATTCTTTCCAATACAATGAGTGTGGGAATCACAGCGATTTTGATCGTCTTCCAGCCAGAACTCCGAAGCGCATTGGAACAGCTTGGAAGAAAGAACTGGGTGACTGATATTTTCTCTACAGATAGCCGTCAGGAAGAACTGGAATATACAGCAAGAACTCTGCAAGAGATATCAAGAGCAGCGATTGAGATGGGAAAGGTAAAGACAGGAGCACTGATCGTACTGCAAAGAGAAGTAGCACTTGGAGAGTATGAGCGTACAGGAATTCCAATTGATGCGAAGGTCAGCAGCCAGCTTCTGATCAATATCTTTGAACACAATACACCACTCCATGATGGCGCGGTGATCATTCACAACAACAGGATCGTGTCAGCAACCTGCTATCTTCCATTAAGCGATAGTGTAGAGATTGGAAAGGAAATGGGTACCAGACACAGAGCAGCAGTGGGGATCAGTGAAGTTTCAGACAGTATCACTGTGATCGTATCCGAAGAAACTGGTGGCATTTCTATCGCAAGGGATGGAAAGATCATCAGACATCTGGATCCACAGAGATTGAGAGATGAACTGGCTGTCCTGAGAGAAGAAAAAGGACAGAATAAGAAATTCAAACTATGGAAGGGGCGGAATCGAAATGAAAAAAAGAATGGAAAGTGATCTGCTTTTAAAAATAATTTCTGTTGTTTTTGCCTTTCTACTTTGGATGTTTGTTATCAACACCGATAACCCGGTCATCAAGAAGACTTTCAGCGATGTACCGGTTGATATGCTGAATGAACAGGTTTTAGACGATCTTAATCAGACTTATAAGATTGAATCTGGAGATACCGTAAGCTTTACTGTGAAGGGAAAGAAAGATGTTGTAGATCGTTTGACGAAGTCAGATTTCCGTGCAACGGCAGATGTATCTTCTATGTCAGATGTTCATGCGATCCAGATCGAAGTTGAGGCTTTACGATACAAGAGTCAGTTAGATATCGATACAGGTGGTGCAACAGTCAAAGTCGTATTGGAAGATGTGAAGAGTGACCAGATACCAGTCAATGTTGTGGTGAAAGGAACACCAGCGAGTGGATATACGGTAAGCACGCAGACAGCAACGCCGAATCTGATCTCTGTATCTGGGCCAAAGAGTGTGGTAAGCAGGATCAAACAGATCGTAGCGAAAGTAGATGTATCCGGATTGAAGAAAGATGTAACAATGGCTCAGAATGTCAAGTGTTATGATGAAGACGGAGATGAAGTAAGTCAGGACCGCATCAAACTTGATACGACCAAGATTAAAGTAAAGATTGGATTATCAAGAACGAAGACAATACCATTTACCGTGGAAACAAAAGGAACGCCGGGCAAGGGATATGTACTTGGAAGCATTGATTATGAACCAAAACATATAGAAATTACTGGAGCTGAAGATGATCTGGAGAAGATCAGCAGTATCAAACTGGCGAATTTAGATATTAGTGATAGTACAAAGAGTATTGAAAAAACGATCAAAGCGTCCGATATTAAACTGCCAGATGGTATTACATTTGTAAAATCTGTAGATAAGATCAAGAATATCGTGATCCGTGCGAACATCGAGAAGAAGACGAAACGAACATTGACGATTCCGACAGAACAGATCGCATTGATCAATAATACGAAGAATTATGATGTCAAATTTGATGACTCAGAGTTAAAGGTGAAGATCAGCGGATTGCGCTCTGTAGTAGATAAAGTTGTAGTGAAGGATTTAAATCCAAAGATTGACATGCAGCTGTACGAACCAGGAACGCATACGGTACAGGTTCAGCTGACAAAGATCAAGAATATGTCGATTGAGAAGAACGTCAGTGCAAAGATCACGGTAGAATAAAATATAAGGAGAGATATTTACAATGGATAAGATGTTATCGGTTGTTCTTCCAGCTTATAACGAAGAACAGATGATCAAGAAAACAGCACAGGTGGTAGGAGACCTGCTTGAGAAAGAACAGATTCCATATGAATTAGTATTCGTAAATGACGGATCTAAAGATCATACATGGGAGAAGATCTTAGAACTCAAGGAAGAAAGAGCACATATCAAAGGAGTCTGCTTTTCCAGAAATTTTGGAAAAGAAGGAGCCGTTTTTGCAGGGATCGCACAGGCAGAAGGAGACTGTATTGCAGTAATGGACTGTGATCTTCAGCATCCGCCAGAAACACTTATAAAGATGTATCGTTTATGGGAAGACGGATATCAGGTGATCGAGGGAGTGAAAGCATCCAGAGGAAGAGAAAGTTTCATTCACAAGATGTTTGCAAAAACATTTTACAGTATTATCAGTGATGCGACAGGAATCGATATGTCCAGAGCATCTGATTTCAAGTTGATGGATCGACAAGCAGCAGAAGAATTTCTAAAACTTCCAGAACGAAATGTATTTTTCCGTGCATTGTCATCCTGGGTAGGATTCAAGACAACATACGTAGAATTTGATGTGCAGGAACGAGAAGCAGGAGAATCCAAATGGTCATTCAAATCATTAGTACGATATGCAGTGAATAATATCACATCATTTAGCGCCGCACCAATGCAGATCGTCACATTTTTTGGCGTTGTATTCTTCGTATTTGCAGTACTACTTGGAATACAATCGCTTTATATGTATTTTTCTGGACATGCAGTTGCAGGATTCACAACAGTGATCTTGTTGTTACTGTTGGTTGGAAGCATTTTGATGTTCAGCTTAGGTGTGATCGGATATTATATCGCGAAGATTTATGATGAAGTGAAGATGCGTCCGAGATACATTATCTCAGAAGTGATCAAATCCAAAGAATAACAATACAAATCCCTGAGATCGGATGAGATGAATATCTGATCTCAGGGATTTTATATGATACAAGGAATCATTTTTTTTGAGATTTAAAAACAAGAAATTTACTGATAAAATAATTGACGATCGTAACAATAACTTGTGTTTCTAACTTGGCGATCATCTGTGGCTGATGAAGGATCTCAACACAGAAAGGAACTCCGCCCACTTCGACAGCCATGGTTACAAGACGACCGAGAACAAACTTGATGAATTCATGAATTGTATCTGTGAAGGATTCAGATTTAGACTGAAATACATATAGCTTATTTACAACAAATGCAAAACAGATCGCGATCGCAACAGAGAAAAAGTTGCTGATCTTATAATCAATTCCACATGGTCCTTTTAATAAAGCAAACATTCCAAGATTAACGAGGGTTGTCAATCCACCAAAAAACAAATAACGAATTCGCGAATCATTATATAATTTCTTTATCAAATTTAACATATCATATTACCTCCGATAGATATAAAATATTCTAAAATGTACATACATCCAATATCTTAAGACATTTTTCAGGAATTTTCAATCCAAAATGTGGTATACTAAGCGTGATAATGAACAAAAAAGGGTAAAGGGTAAAGGAAAAGTATAATGATAAAAGAACAAAGAAAGTATTGCTATGGAGTCTATACACTGATGTTTTTACTGATGTGTATCGGGGCATTTCTGCCATTTTTCACCGAAGGAAAAAGCTTTGTATGGGGAGCAGGAGTAGAAGACGGATTAAGCCAGCATTTTTCAGCATTAGCATATTATGGGGAAGCACTAAGAGAATTTTTCCGTAATCTTCTGGCGGGACACCCAAAACTTGTGATGTGGGATATGAGTCTTGGGTATGGTGCAGATATCCTCTCAACATTGAATTACTATGCGATCGGTGATCCGTTAAACCTCCTCTACGGATTTGTTTCGCCAAAGAATACAGAAACTATGTATGATTTCATGATCTTGTTACGAATGTATCTGGCAGGGATCACGTTTATTATGTATGCAAGAAAAATGAAAAAACGAAGTTATGGAACAGTGATCGGGGCACTGGTCTATGTATTTAGCGGATTTTGCTTTCGACTAGGACTGCGCCATCCATTCTTCATCAATCCGATGATCTATTTTCCGCTGTTATGTCTTGGGATTGAGAAGATCTATCAGAGAGAAAGACCGTATGTATTTATTTTCGCAGTCTGCGTATCAGCAATGAGCAATTATTATTTTTTATATATGCTGACGATATTTGCGGTAATCTATGCGTGGATCCGTTTTTATAAATACACCGAAGAAAACAAGATGAAAAACTTTTTCCTGACAATCTTGAAGTTTGGAATGTATTATACACTTGGAATTGCAATGGCAGCAGTGATTTTACTGCCATCCGTCATAGGATTCCTAGGAAATGGCCGTTACGGCAAGGGGGTTGACTGGAAATCATTGATCGTATACCCAGGGAAATATTATCTGCTGTTTATTGAAAACTTTATTGGATACGGAAATATGGGCAGCAATACGAACGCAGGATATCTGCCGATCGTTGGGATCGTTGTATTATTTACACTGTTTTCACAGCGAATGAAACACAAAAAATACAGAGTAGCATTTATAGCAAGTATCATTGCTTTGATTCTTCCAATCTTTGGATACGCATTTAATGGGTTTTCCTATGCAAACAACCGGTGGGCATTTGCACTGAGCTTTATTGTGGCATTGTTGACAGCAGAAATGTATCCACGTCTGTTTGTGATGTCAAAACGACAGCAGATCGGGATCGGAGCAGGAATCATCATATATACTGTATTTTGTATCATCGTAAATGCATCAGGAGAAGAAATCCTGAAGAATAAAGGAATCATGGCAGCCTGTGGATTAATTGCAGTATTTTATATTCTATTGTTGATCTTTCAAAGACTTGGCTATGATACACAGAAGAGAATTGTGCGAGTGAGCATGGCAATCTTGCTCCTGATATCAGTGGGAGTGCATGGATATTACAGATTCGATCCAAAAGGATATGCTTATACACAGGAATTTATGGATCAGGGACAAGCATATCGAACATTGAAGGAAGATAATATCCGTATGCTGAGTAAGGTAAATGATCCATCTGTTTATCGAGTACATGCAGAGGGATATCGATATAAAAATTATGGACTGATCAACCATTTGAATACGATCAGCGGATATTACAGTATCACAGCAAAATGTGTGACAGATACGATCAAAGGATATGATACGTTGGGAATGCAGTATGCAGATAAATATAAAGGAGTCGATCAAAGACTGGGACTCCTGTCATTAGCTGGCGTAAAATACATAACAGTAGCACATAACAGTCAGGTTGCAAAAGATGTAAGTTCCAAGGGGGATGTACCATACGGAGTTGAGAAACAAAGTAAAAAAGGAAATATCACATTATATAAGAATAAATATGCACTGCCATTTGCATATGCATATGATTCTTATATGACAGAGCAGCAATACGAGCAGTTAAATGGAATCGGCAAGGAACAGGCAATGCTTGCACAGATCATATTGAATCAGCATCCGGCAGACAAAGAGATTCAACACAACGAACAAAGAAACGATTCTGATATACAGACGATCTCATTGCCAGAGACAAGGATCTCATCTCCAAAAGGGAAGAAATATGCGGATATTACGGTGCCAGTAGAGAAAGACAAGGAAACTTATCTGTATTTTAAAAATCTCGTTTACCATGGAAAGAAAAATGGAGACGATAACTTCATATTGACTGGAAGAAAGGGGACAAAAGGAATCCTTGTGACACAAAATGATGTACAACAGAAAATTCATATTCAAAGCACCTTCAATCCATACTATTTTGGAAGAAAAGATTACATTGTAAAGATCAATCATCAGACAAGCAAGGCAAAAGAAAAAGTAAGATTAAATTTCTTGTCTCCAGGTGAATATGAATTTGATGATATCAGTTTGATCACAGTTCCTAAAAAAGATGTTCTTGCCAGATTAAAGGAACGCAAGGAGAACTCAATGAAACAGATCCAATACGAAGGAAATCATTTCAGAGGAGTCTATCATGCGAAAAAAGACCAGATTCTGTGTGTAACGATTCCATACTCCAAAGGATGGAAAGCAACAGTCAATGGAAATCGCACAAAGATTTATAAGGCAAACGGGATGTTTATGGGGATCATAATGAAAAAAGGAACACAAAGTGTCAAATTAGATTATGAAACACCAGGATTAAAAATAGGGGCATGGATCAGTCTGGCGGCATGGATCGGACTGGGAATATATGGATTGTACTTTGAAAAGTACAGAAAAAAGCTATTAAATCAACGTTAAAATAAGAAGAGATACTGGTAAAAATAAAAAAAACATGATAAAATAGCCCTTAGACAAATGTTACAAAAATGTTAAATGAGTGGGAGGAACTATGAAAAACGTAAAAAAAATGATACAGGCAGGATTAAAGAAATTCACAGTGATCACTATCTTAGGTGTATTTCTTATGACAAGCTTGATTCCAGTATCCGCAGCAACGAAAGTATCAAAGATCAAATGGTCAGCATATAGAAAGACAATGTATGTTGGTAATGCACAGAGATTTGCAGTGAAGATCACACCAGCCAAAGCATCCAAAGCGAAGCTTGGATGGAAAACAAGTAATAAGAAGATTGTCAAAGTCAGTGCAAAAGGAGTTGTCACACCTGTCAAAGCAGGAAAAGCAACGATCACATGTTACGTGAAATCACAAAAATCAAAGAAAGTAACATGCAAAGTCACAGTAAAGAAACAGAAAGTGACAGCGATCACATTTGCAAAAGCAAGCATAGCCGTACAGAAAGGGAAAAAGGTCAGCAATCCAGCGATCGTAACACCAACTTACGCAGCAAATAAAAAGGTAACATACAAATCTTCTAGCACAAGCGTGGCAACAGTCAGCACAAGTGGAGTTGTAACAGGAAAGAAAGTCGGAACAGCAACGATTACAGCAACAGCAGCCGATGGATCAAAGAAGAAAAACAGTTACAAAGTAACTGTTGTAGCACCAATCACAAAAAACAGTGCCAAGTTTATCGCACACCGCGGATTAAGTGCCGAAGCACCAGAGAATACGATCAAAGCCTATGAATTAGCGGGTGGAGCAGGATTCTGGGGAGCAGAAACAGATGTCCGTATGACAAAAGACAAGAAATTCATTCTGCAGCACGACCTGACATTCAAGAGATTATGCGGAGTTGATAAGAAACCAGAAGATATGACATTATCAGAGATCCAGAAACTGACGATCAAATCTGGAAATAAAATTTCAAAATATAAGAATGTAAAATCAGCAACAACAGTTGCAACATTAGAAGATTATTTAACAACATGCAAGAAGTACAACATGGTACCAGTTATCGAGATCAAGATGGAATTCGTAGAATACGGAAATGAAACAACCAATGATTCTCGAATGCAGGCAGTGACAAAGAACAACATGGAAGATCTGTATGCATTAACAAATCAGATCATGGGGAATAAAGAATACATGTTTATTGCCTATGATTTTGAAACAATGGTACAGATGAGAAAAGTCTTAGACGATAACGCAACAACATCCACAAATGTAAAATTACAGCATGTAACAAACAATCCAGATCAGGGAATGATCAATTATTACAAGAAACGTAAGATTGAATTGGATGCAAATTGTGATAAGATTTCACTCTCAGACATTAAGGCATTCAAAGATGGTGGAGTGAATGTAGGACTTTGGACTGTGGACGATACAGAAAGAGTCGCAGATTATATTGCACAGAAAGTGGATTATATTACAACGAATACAAAGTTCTGGTAAGAATAGAAAACACAAGAAAAGAGACAGCAGATGAAGATGTTTGTTGTCTCTTTTTTGGTGTTATGGTTTGTGGTATAATTAAAACGATCACCATCTATCACAACATCAAGAAGAGATAAATTAGTTACAGGGCTAGGAGAATGAATCAGAATGCTCTGCGAAAGCAAAATGGACACAGAAAGAGTCTTTCAGATCGTGAAGACAGCAAAAGAATACCAGAGAAGAAAGTAAGATGAAAAGAAAAGTTACAGGAATGTAGTAATTATGTTATATATATGTTAAAATAAAGCATATATGCCAAGGAGACAGGCAGAAAATACAGAGAAAAAGAATCAAAAGGAGAGAAGGGTTATGAGCCAGAAGGAAAGAGTCGATTTGATCGAGGTAGATTTATTGGATATGTGTAAATATATTCTGTCAAAGTGGGTGTTTATTTTGATAGGAATGGTAGTATTTGCTGGAGCTGGATTTGGGTATGCGAAGGTGAAGAGTGTGACAGAGTATAGCTCTAAGATGCAGGTATATGTTACTGTGCCTAAGACATCCGATAAGGTGTTGATCAGGGATAATGCTGGGGATCTGGCGTATGATTATCAGAAATTAATTAAAACTGATTTGATTGTGAATGAGATTGCCAAGAAAACGAAAATTGAGAAAGATGATGTGAAAGATGCAATTTCAGCAGAAGTTGTGGATGGAACAAGATTGCTTGAGATTAAGGTAAAATCAGATGATAAAGATGATGTGAAGAAGATTTCAAAAGAAGTTTTACCAGTATTTCAGAAAGTAGTACAGAAAGATTTGGGAAGAAATAAACTTGTAATCGCAGACCAGCCATCTAAGATAAAGGCAGAACAGACAGTTAGCACAAAGAAATTTTTGGCTGTAGGTGCAGTTGGTGGATTTGTAGTTGTAGTAGGAGTATTTTTTGTGCTCTATCTTGTAGATTTAACAAAGAAAGCAAAAAGAAATTAGGATTAATAAAACAAAGGAACAAAGAGTATGGGAGTAAAACGTTCACAGATACAAAATCTGATCATATATATAGGTGATGTGTTTGGAATTACAATTGGATATTTTTTAATGTCACATATTAGGTTTTATTCGGATATCTATGGGGTATGGGCGCAGGATAATCGAGTGATTTATCGTTGGTTAGTTGCTATTTTTGTATTAACGATCGTGTATTTGGTAATTGATCCAAATCAGAATTTTTTTAAAAGAAAATTTTGGAAAGAATTTTGGGCAAATTTCAAAACAAACTTGATCACAGCTGCATTGATGGCGACGGTTGCATATTTGATTGATGATGCAAGAGATTATTCGAGATTTATTTATCTTACAACGATGATATTTAGTTTTTGGTGGATGCAGATATCACATATGATTTATCGATGGTATATTTTAAAGTATCGACCATATAATTCAATCACAAGAAAGATGTTGATTGTAACAACGTCAGATCGAATGGATGAAGTGGTAAGAAGTATCATTAAGGAAAAGACATGGAATCTATGGGTGACAGGTATTATCATTACAGACAAAGATTTGACAGGACAGCAAGTTATGGATATTCCAATTGTCGCAAATAGGAATACAATGCTTCAATATGCAATCAGAGAGGTAGTAGACGAAGTGTTTATTCTGATTCCAGAAGAGCCGGATGAACAGATTCAGAAATTAGTGCAACGATTTGAGGAGATGGGAATTACAGTTGATTTAAATATCAATTTATACGAATTAGATGTAGAAAGTGGAAGCAAGTATCTTAATCGAATCGGTAAGTATCCAACAATCACATTTGCACAAAGAGAGATTCCATTACATATGATTGTACTGAAACGTTTGATGGATATTCTAGGAGGAATCGTTGGATTACTAATTACAGCAGTTGTAACGATTGTTCTAGGACCAATGATTAAATTAGAATCGCCGGGACCACTATTCTTTTCACAGAAGAGAGTTGGGCGAAATGGACGTATCTTTAAGATTTATAAATTCCGGTCTATGTATGCAGATGCAGAAGAAAGAAAAAAAGAATTGATGGAACAAAATGAAATGGATGGTCTGATGTTTAAGATGACAGATGATCCAAGAATTACAAAGATAGGAAAGTTTATTCGTAAGACAAGTTTGGATGAATTGCCACAGTTTTGGAATGTCTTAAAAGGTGATATGAGCCTTGTTGGAACAAGACCGCCAACGGTAGATGAATTCGAGCAGTATGAAGGATATCACAAACGCAGATTAAGTATGACTCCTGGATTAACTGGAGTATGGCAGGTAAGTGGACGTAGTGATATTACGGACTTTGAAGAAATTGTTTCTATGGATGTAGAATATATTACGAATTGGTCTTTGAAGAGAGATATTGAGATTATCTTGAAGACAGTTCAGGTTGTGTTGCATAGTGATGGAGCAAGATAGTAAACGAGGTAGAAATATGAAGGTATGTTTAGTTGGGTCTAGTGGAGGACATTTAACACATTTATATATGTTAAAGCCTTTCTGGGAAAATAAAAAACGATTCTGGGTTACATTTGATAAAGAAGATGCGAAGAGTATGTTAAAAGGAGAAAAAGTATATCCATGTTATTTTCCGACAAATAGGAATATTAAAAATTTAATAAAAAATACGTTTGTAGCACTAAGAGTTTTGAGAAAAGAAAAACCAGATCTTGTGATATCATCAGGGGCAGCAGTTGCAGTGCCATTTTTCTATATTGCAAAATTAATGGGAAAGAAATTAATTTATATTGAAGTGTTTGATCGAATTGACAAACCGACATTAACAGGAAAACTTGTTTATCCGATTGTTGATAAGTTTATTGTACAATGGGATGAAATGAAAAAAGTTTATCCAAAAGCAATTAATTTAGGAAGCATTTTCTAGGAGGTATTCTTTTGATATTTGTAACAGTAGGAACACACGAACAACAATTTAACCGTCTAATCGAAGAAATTGACAGATTAAAGGAAAATGGAATCATCAAAGATGAAGTTATTATGCAGACGGGTTATTGCACTTATGAACCGAAACACTGTGAATGGTCAGAATTACTTCCGTATGATCAAATGTTAGAAAATGTAGAAAAAGCAGACATTGTTATTACACATGGAGGACCTTCTAGTTTTATTATGCCACTGCAGATAGGAAAAATTCCAATTGTTGTGCCACGACAGAAAAAATATAATGAGCATGTGAATAATCATCAAGTAGAGTTTGCTACAGCTGTAAAAGAAAGATATGGGAATATCATAGTTGTAAAAAATATAAAGAAGCTGGAAAAGGCAATCTTAAAATACGATAAAATCACAGTTAAGCTGACTACATCACTTGAAAATAACAATACAAGATTTAATGAAAAATTAGAAAATATTGTAGAAGATATGTTTCAATAGAAATGAGCAGGGGAAGATTCATGAAAAAGGTACTTGTGTTAATGGCTACCTATAACGGAGCACGATATTTAGATGAACAGATTCAAAGTTTGATAGATCAAAAAAATGTTGAATTGGAAATTTTAGTTAGAGATGATGGTTCAACTGATAATACGATAAATGTATTGAATAAGTGGAAAAAACAAGGAAAATTAGATTGGTACACAGGAAAACATTTAAATGTTCAATATGGTTTTTATGATTTGATGGAACATGCAGCTCAAAAAGATACTGAATACATAGCATTTTGTGATCAGGATGATGTGTGGGATAATGATAAATTATGTATAGCGGTAGAAGAACTAGAAGATAAATGTAGTCAATCAAACCCAGCACTTTATTATTGTGGGCAAAGATTAGTTGATGAACATATGAATTTTCTATCAGATCATAATCTCAATGAGTATCGTAATTTAAGAACGAGATTTGTATTATCTGATATAGCAGGATGTACAGCAGTTTTTAATACGGAATTATTAAATAAAGTTTTAGAATATAAGCCAGAGTATATGTTGATGCATGATACATGGGTTCTAAAGGTTTGTTTGGCAATGGGAGGAGAGGTTATAGTAGATCCAAAACCACATATGAACTACAGGCAACATAGTAATAACACTGTAGGATTAGGAAAAGGTATAAAATCTAATTTAAAACAGGTTAGACAATACATAGAGGAATATAAAGTTGAAGAGCAGATGTTGGAATTGAAGAAGGGATATGGAAAGAGTATTATTCCGGAATATAAACGAGTAATTTATTATATTTGTAATTATAAAAATAATATAAAATGTCGCAAAAAATTATTGAATAAACATTATATAAATTTTTGTAATAAAGGCTTGAATTTAACATATTTTATTAAAATTAT
>OGQT01002325.1_pt1 | contig 13646 bp, 11 predicted proteins | sample 1553261 | NCBI WGS metagenome assembly OGQT01 (sample SAMEA2579992, study PRJEB22360) | human gut metagenome | biome: human gut; feature: human-associated habitat; material: faeces | place: Denmark | collected 2008/2010
CCTGCCATGTTGGAGGCCACGGTGACGGCGCCCTTACGGCTTGTGACGGCCACAACGGCGGCTTCCTTGTCATGCTGCTTCGCGTTCAGCACCTGGTGAGGAATCTTGGCCACGTCAAGCAGAGAGGACACGACTTCGGAGGATTCCACGGATGCGGTACCCAGCAGGACCGGCTGGCCCTTCTTGTGGCGCTTGGCCACATCACGGACGATGGCGGCGAGCTTTTCCTTCTTGGTACGGAAGATCAGATCGTCCTTATCCTCGCGGATCATCGGCTTGTTGGTCGGAATCGGCAGCACGCCCAGCTTGTAGGTGCCCATGAATTCGGCGGCTTCGGTCTCTGCGGTACCGGTCATGCCTGCCAGCTTGTCGTACATGCGGAAGTAGTTCTGCAGGGTGATGGTGGCGAAGGTCTGGTTTTCGGCCTTGACCTCCACGCCTTCCTTGGCCTCGATGGCCTGGTGCAGACCCTCGTTGTAACGGCGGCCCGGCAGGATACGGCCGGTGTGCTCGTCGACGATGAGCACTTCGCCGCCGGTCACGACGTAGTCGCGGTCGCGCAGGAACAGTTCCTTGGCCTTGATGGCGTTGTTCAGATAGCCGATCAATGCGGTGTTGTTCGGTTCGTACAGGTTGTCGATGCCGAGATAGTCCTCGACCTTGGTGATGCCCGGATCAAGGATGCCGACGACCTTCTTCTTCTCGTCGACCTCGTAATCCTCGTCGCGGTTGAGCTTCAGGACCAGGCGCGCGAACTGGCGGTACCAGCGGGTCACGTCGCCTTCGGCCGGACCGGAGATGATCAACGGGGTACGGGCTTCGTCGATGAGAATGGAATCGACCTCATCGACGATGGCGTAGTGATGGCCACGCTGTACGAGATCGGACTTCTCCCACGCCATGTTGTCGCGCAGGTAATCAAAACCGAATTCGTTGTTGGTGCCGTAGGTGATGTCGGCGTTGTACTGCTTGCGACGCTCCGGCGGCTTCTGGTTGGTGATGATGCAGCCGGTGCTCATGCCGAGGAAGCGGTAGACACGGCCCATCAGCTCGGCCTGGTAGCTGGCCAGATAGTCGTTGACGGTGACGACGTGGACGCCCTGACCGTCGAGCGCGTTCAGGTAGGCCGGCAGCGTGGCCACAAGGGTCTTGCCTTCACCGGTCTTCATTTCGGCGATGTTGCCCCAGTGCAGAGCGGCGCCGCCCATGAGCTGCACGTCGAAGTGGCGCAGGCCCAGGGTTCGCTTGGAAGCTTCACGCACGGTGGCGAAGGCTTCCGGCATGAGCTTGTCAAGGGACTCGCCGTTTTCGATACGCTGCTTGAACTTGGCGGTCTGGCCCTTGAGCTCCTCGTCGTCAAGCGCCGCGATCTCGTCCTCCAAGGCGTTCGTCGCTTTGGCCACGTTCTCAAGCTTCTTGATCTGTCGGCCTTCACCCATGCGTAGGGCTTTGTCAACGATATCTACCACAATCACTCCCTTTGTGTATGGTGACTTTCCTCGATTGAGGATAGTCGCTTTCTCGCGATTTCCGAAAAGCTCCGTCCATTTTACGTAAGTTTTGACGTATCTTGTTTTTCGCATAAGAAAAGAGGCCCGCATGTATGACATGCGAGCCTCTTATCGTTCAGTTTTCAGCCATTAGCCATTACTTCTTGGCCACATTCTCCGGAGTGTCGATTTCGAAGACGCCGTAGCTCCAACCGTGACGGTGGTAGACGACGGACGGACGACCGGTTTCCTTGTTGACGAACAGGAAGAAGTCGTGACCGATCAGCTCCATCTCGTACAGGGCCTCGTCAATGGTCATCGGCTCGGCGATGTGCAGCTTGCGGCGGATGACGATTGGGGTGTCGCCGACCTGGACCTCGACGGATTCGCCAGGGCCGAGATCAGCGGAAACGGCGTCGGCCGGGCTATTGTTCGGCGCTTCCGGCTCCGGCTCCTCGACGACGACCGGCTCGACCGTGCCCAGATCGACCGGGACCGGATCGGTGTAGCCACGACGATGGTCCTTGCGGCGGTCGCGGGTACGGCGCAGACGAAGCGTCAGCTTGTCGAGAGCCAAATCGAGCGCGCTGAACTCGTCGGCGCTGGAGGCTTCGGCACGCACCACGGTACGACCTGCGATGACGGTGATCTCAACGCGCTTGGCGGTGTCGGCCTGACGCGGATTGCCCTCGTGGGACAGCACAATCTGGACACGCTGCGCATCCGGGGCGATAGCGGTCACACGATTCATCTTGCTTTCGACAACGTCACGGAACCTTTGCTTGATCTGCGTATGACGTCCGGTAACGACGATTTCCATGTGGACCTCCCTAGACTCAAGCGGTGTTAACCGCTATATACGGACCAACCAGCTGCATCGCTGCTTGGTAGTCATCATTGTATCCATAAGATTGGTGATTTGCTGGAAAACTCCCCGAGAAAACAAAAGTTTTTTTACGCTTTGCTTTCGACGATTCTCTTGCTATAGTTGTGCGTTTGAGACCTCTTGATGGCCGCGACCGATTTTGTCGGTTGAGGAACTTCCGGGCTCCATAGAGCACGATGGCGGATAACGTCCGCCCAGGGCGACCTGAGAGATAGCGCAGCAGAGAATAGACCGCCTTACCGGTTTCGGCCGGTGGGTAAGGGTGAAACGGCGGTGTAAGAGACCACCGGGCCGCTGGTGACAGTTGGCCGCATGGCAAGCCTCATCGGGAGCAAGGCCAAGCAGAAGGCGTTCGAGGACTGCTCGTCCGAAGCCTTCGGGTAGGCTGCTAGAGCCTGACGGCAACGCCAGGTCGAGATGGATGGCCATCCGTGCCGTTGGCACGACAGAACCCGGGGTATAAGAGGTCTCACTCTCCACTCTTTATGTTTTGAGGATTTCTTTACACCAGCCTCTTTATGAAACTGACGTCACGCCCTTGGTCAACGGTCGCCGTCAATCAAACAGTTCCTGTGCGATTTGGCGCAGAATCTCAGGATTATGGCCTTTTCTGCCGCCCGCGCTCCAGAAGCGGCGCCTACGTGCATCGCGTTCCAGACCGGCGGTTTTTCTCGCGGTTCTACGGCCTAATTCCCATGCGGCTTCAGTAAACACGCCGTAGGATTCCGCCTCATCACAAACCTGTTGGGCCAGCCTACGGTCGACGCCTTTCCGTGTAAGCTCAGCGACCGCGCCCCTACATCCCATAAGACGGGTCGCACAGTAGCGCACCGCGGATTGCGCGTAGGCTTCATCGTCAATCAGTTGAACTCTTGTCAGTCTTTCGATGACGTCGTCAACCACTTCAGAGGTATAGCCCTTACCAATCAGGCGCTCACGCAGTGCGCCGGAAGGTCGAGGCGCAGCGTCCAGCAATCGCAATGCGGCTTCCCTGCATGCGTCAAGATCATTTGGATCCTTTGCGGCAGTAGAATCGCCGTTCCCGACACGCCCAGCGTGTCGCGCGTGTCGTGGCGTTTTCGTCGCATTTGCGCTTCCAGCGAACAAACTGGAACGGTCAGGTTTCGTTCGACGGTTCCACCTCTGAACGTTCGTGCGTTCTGGATCCTCTGAAGAAAGGGCAAGGCCCCCAGTATCGGCCGACGCCGGCTGAAGGCCCTGTTCCTTAAGGAAACGTTCGGCGCTGATCATATGTCAGGCTTTGGCGGCTTTTGAAGTTTTAGACGTCTTACCATCATCCGGCGCGCCCGCGGCGTCCTCCGCCCCATCGTCCTCGGCGAACTGGTCGGTAGGTTTGATCAGACCGAATGCCGCCTTGACCTTGTTCTCGATTTCCTCTGTGAGTTCCGGATTGTCCTTGAGGAACTGACGCACGTTTTCGCGTCCTTGCCCCAGCTGGTCGCCCTCATAGGTGAACCACGAGCCAGACTTTTTGACGACGTTGGCCTGCAACGCCATATCAAGCACGGAACCTTCCTTGGAGATGCCCTCGCCGTACAGCACATCGAATTCGGCGGTCTTGAACGGCGGAGCCATCTTGTTCTTAACAACCTTGACCTTGGTACGGTTGCCGACAGCCTCATCACCGTTCTTAATGGTCTGGATACGGCGGATGTCCATACGTACGGACGCGTAGAACTTCAATGCCTTGCCGCCGGTGGTGGTCTCCGGATTACCGAAGAACACGCCAATTTTCTCACGCAACTGGTTGATGAAGATGGCGGTGGTACCGGCTTGCGCCAGCGCACCGGTCATCTTACGCAACGCCTGACTCATCAGGCGCGCCTGCAGGCCGACATGGCTGTCTCCCATCTCGCCTTCGATTTCCGCTTTCGGCACCAAGGCCGCGACGGAATCGATGACAATCACGTCAAGCGCGCCGGAACGAATCAGCATGTCGGCGATTTCCAATGCCTGCTCGCCATTGTCCGGCTGAGAGACGATCAACGAATCGGTGTCGACGCCCAGCTTACGGGCATAGACCGGATCGAGCGCATGCTCGGCATCGATGAATGCGGCCACACCGCCGGCCTTCTGGGCATTGGCCACCACATGCAGCGCCAATGTGGTCTTACCAGAGGATTCCGGTCCGTAAATCTCCACAATACGGCCTTTAGGCAGGCCGCCGATGCCTAATGCCATATCCAAAGCCAAGGATCCGGTCGGAATGACCTCGACATCCTGTTCCGGGCGGTCGCCAAGTCTCATGGCCGATCCCTTGCCGAAGCTTTTCTCGACCTGCGCGAGCGCTGTGTCGAGCGCGGCCTGACGGCGCGGATCGATTCCATTCGCGGACTTGTTCTGTGCGGCGTTCTTTGCCGCGCTCGTCTGTGCCATGACTACTCCTTGTTGTTGACCGAGACGAATGAATGGATTCACCGTAAAACCGCATCATCCATCTGCGCAAGTTCAATCGGCCATTGTGGTCGAAGAACATGCATTTCGACACGCCGAAGACCGCTTTCCCTTGAAATTCCAGCATTCTGAAACTTCGCGGCGAGCCGTTGACGACCTGCCCAATCCGTGCTTCTGTGGATAACTATACCCCATTATCCGAACATCTGTTCGAAATCGGTGTTTTGCGATAGCCGAACTCCGCCTAACGCACCGGCATTGGTGGCGCGTTATGGTCCTTTCCCCAACGTTTGGAGTCAGGAATGTTCATCTGGTCGCACAGAACGTTCCATACCACGCGGGGCTCCTCCCCCATTTCAAGCGCTTCGACGGCTGTCAGACCGTTCAATCGATCAAGCACTTGGTCGCGTGCGAGCGCGCGGCCATAGCTACGGCCAAGTACCTCTTCAAGCAACTGCCAAAATTCACGTTCCTGCACGCGCCCAAGTGTACACAGCAAGCGCAACCAAAAGAAAACGCCCGACGGAACAAGCCGCCGGGCGTTAGACGTCCAACAGGAATCAGATTGCGACGGAATCGAGATAATCGGCGACCATGCGCAGCATCTGCGCCGTGGAGACGCCCAACGATTGCGCAATCGAGCTCAGCAGCTCGGAGCTGGCCTCTTTTTGGCCACGCTCCACTTCGGAGAGGTAACCCAACGACACTCCGGCCTTTTCGCTCACCTCACGCAACGTTTTGTGGTCATGGGTGCGCAGATCGCGCAGTACATGGCCGATGGCCTCGCGAAGCGATACCTCTCTGGGTTCGTCGGTGGTTTCCGTGGCTGCCGACATGGATCGTGCGGAAACGCGTTCCACGTCTTCCTCCCGCCATATGCGGGTCAATGCGGCCTGGCGCTCGTCTTTGGCCTTTTTGGCCGCGCGGGCACGCAGCACCTGCTGCTGGGCGAACATCACCGCGCGGCGCTGGGCTGGGGTGAGTTCCCTGACGCGGGCGTTGCCGCTTTGCACCGCGGGAACCATCGCCTTGAGTTCCATCTGTTCCTTGGTGAGTGTCATCGTGTCCATGCCGCCAGCCCCTTTCGCTTTTCATACGTACGTCCACTATGGTCAACACCCATATTCGTGGATTATTCCTGTGAAAGTGCTGAAAGAGTCCTCAGTTTTTCCAGAATACATTGCACGGTTTCGTGCCGCACGGCTTCCCGATCACCCTTCAGACGCAGCTCATAAGCAGCTGTTTGACGCGCACGAATGCCATTGAAGCCACAGGGCAGGGAGCAGCCGATGTACACCAGGCCGGAAGGTTTGTCACCATCCGGTCCCGGCCCTGCAACACCGGTAGTGGCCAAGCCGATGACACAGTCTCCATCCTCGGTCTGTCGGTATAGTTGCGCGGTTCCCACAGCCATCTGCCGCGCCACTTCGGGGTGGACCGCCCCTTCTCGGGCCAGCAGGTCGGCATTCACGCCGAGAATCTTCGCTTTGGCGCGAATGTCGTAGGTCACCGCCGAGCCGAGGAACACTTTCGATGCGCCTGGTATGCGTACGAAGGCGTCGGCGAGTAGACCTCCCGTCAGCGATTCGGCGGCGGCGATTTTGAAATGGTTGGCTTCGCAATAGCGTAAAACGGCTGCGGCCAGCTCATCGCATTGCGATTGGCTGGCCGCGGTCGACGAATTTTCGGATTCGCTCATCGGGATTTACTTGGTTTCCTTTTCGGATTTTGCGGTCTTCTTACGTCCGCCGAACGTGTTGACGAGGTATTCGCCGCCCGAATACAGGCATAGAATCAACGCCAGGTAAATCAGGGCGTACGTGATCGTGTAATAAACGGTCATCCACAGCGGAGTGGTGTTCATGCCATCAGCGAGGCTCCACATCGGCAGCATGAGCATGGCAAGGCCGATGCACTGGCACAGGGTCTTGTACTTGCCGGCTTGGGATGCGGCGATGACCTTGCCGCCGGTGTCGATGACGAAGAAACGCATGATGGTGATGCCGATCTCACGGATGAGGAACAGCGCGGTCACGACCCAGCCGAGCACTGCGTTGCCGAATTCGTTGAAGATGGCGGCGACGATCAGCGTGCCGCAGGTGAGCAGCTTATCTGCGATTGGGTCCATGAGCTTACCCAGTTCGGTGACCTGGTTATATTTGCGGGCCATCCAACCGTCGAGCTTATCGGTGCAGGCGGCGATGATGAAGATAATCGCCGCCACCCAGCGCATAGTCGTGTTTTTGGTACCCCATGCGCCTGCCATGACGTACAACGCCAGGAAGATGACGACCAGGACGATACGAGAGAAAGTGACGATGTTCGGCGGGGCGTTCCACCCGTCAAGCAGGGACGATTTGCGTTCTTCTTGCTTTTCCATACCGTTCACGTTACCCCGATACCACTACTTGGCGCAATGCGTGCGATTGTCGCGTTCCATCATCGCGTGTCCGCAGCGTCGGCCGGCTGGGTAGAACCTGCGGTAAGCGATGAGGTTTCGCCCTTGATGAAGGCGAGCACCTGCGGCAGATCCTGTGGTTGGACGAGCACTTCGCGAGCTTTGGAGCCTTCGGACGGACCGACCACACCACGCGATTCAAGCAGATCCATGAGTCGGCCGGCTTTGGCGAATCCGACACGCAGTTTGCGCTGCAGCATGGAGGTTGAGCCGAACTGCGTGCTGACCACCAGTTCCGCCGCCTGCAACAGCACGTCCATGTCGTTGCCGATGTCCTCATCCGGCTCGATGGCCTTCTTTTCGGCCTCCTTGGCCATCTCCTCGATATCCTCGCGATAATGCGGCTTGCGCTGGGTTCGCACGAACTCCACCGCGCGACGGATTTCGGACTCGTCGACCCATGCGCCCTGCACGCGGATCGGCTTGGCCTGGCCCATCGGCAGGAACAACGCGTCACCTTGGCCGATCAGCGTTTCCGCACCGGTGGCGTCGAGGATGACTCGCGAATCGGTGGCGGATGAGGTGGCAAAAGCAAGTCGGGACGGGATGTTGGCCTTGATCAAGCCCGTGACCACGTCAACGGACGGGCGCTGCGTGGCGAGCACCAGATGCACGCCGGCGGCTCGCGCGAGCTGCGTGATGCGCTGGATGGAGCTCTCCACGTCGTTCTTGGCCACCATCATAAGGTCGGCCATTTCATCGACGACCACGAGGATATACGGGTATGGTGCGACCTTGCGTTTGGAGCCTGCGGGCGCATGCACCTTGCCAGCGCGCACGGCAGCGTTGAAGTCCTTGATGTGGCGGAATCCGAAGAATTCGAGGTCGCTGTATCGTGCGTCCATCTCCTTGACCACCCATTCCAAAGCCTGTGCGGCCTTCTTCGGATCGGTGATGATCGGGGTGAGCAAATGTGGAATGCCCGCATAGGCGGACAGTTCGACTCGTTTAGGATCGACCATGATCATGCGGACCTGGTCAGGCGTGGCGCGCATGATCACGGAGGTGAGCATGGAGTTGATGAAGCTCGACTTGCCGGAGCCGGTGGCGCCAGCCACCAACAGGTGGGGCATCTTGGTCAGGTCGGCGGTCACGAAATGGCCTTCCACATCCTTGCCGACGCCGGTGAGCATCGGATTCGGATCGTTCCGGGCCTTGTCGGAGCGCAGCACGTCGCCCAGCACCACGGTTTCGCGGTCGGAGTTCGGAATTTCGATGCCGATGGCGGATTTGCCTTCGATCACCGACAGGATGCGCACGTCGGAGCTGGCCACCGCGTAGGCGATGTTCTTCTGCAGGTTGGTGACCTTCTCGACCTTGACGCCAGGGCCAAGCTCCACCTCATACATGGTGACGGATGGTCCGCGCAGGAAGCCGATGACCTTCGCATCGACGTTGAACTGTTGGAAGGTACCGGTCAGCGCGCGGATCACACGATCGTTCTCCGGAGTGTGCGCGGCGTGCGGCGCGCCCTTCTTCAGAATGTTGAGGTCAGGCAGATGATACGGTCCCTCGGGAATGTCATCCGCCGCTTCCCCGTCACCGGCATATCGTCAAGGACCTCGCCGGTCGCGGCATCCACCATGACTTCCTTGCCGTTGGAGGTGCCGTCCTCGTCGATGACGGCCCATGGGTCGTTTGGAGCGACGCCAACCGGCTTGATTTCGCTGGACGGCACCGGCTCGGCGACGCTGGGCATGGTGCCGCTCGCGGTGCCGATCGGCGCGGACGAGAAGGAGCGTCCGCGACCGTTCTGTGGCATGGCCGTGGTGCCGGACGGCGCAGCGGCGGAATAATCATCTGAATCATAATCATCGGCACGATAATCGTCCGAAGAAATGCTGCGTGGCGAATCGACCTGTTGGTACGGCTCGTCGACGATGGTTTCCGCGGTCTGTCCGTGCCGTTCGGCGGCATTAAGAAACGCTTCGTCGCCGGCGTAATGGTCAAGGTCGCCATCATCGACGTTCTTGCTCTTATGGGATGCGAAGCGTTGCTTCATACGCGTAAGGAAGCCCGGCCTATCGTCGTTTTCTCCATCCGCATCGGTGCCGTCGTGGGCGGGAACGCCTTCGGCGAAGGCGAGTGTCGTGCCCCCAACGCGGACTTCGTTCGGAAACTGTTCGGCCTCATCGTCAATGTCATCACGGTTTTTAGGCGTTCCAACAAACTTGGCCGCCAGAGCCTTCGCCTTGTCCGGTATCTGCGTGACCCGGGTATGGGTAATCAACAGCAACGAAAACAGGATGACGACTACGAAAATCGCAATGGAAAAGCCTTTGGAAAGCCCCCACGCCAACGGACAGCCAAGCACATAGCCAAGCAGGCCGCCTGCCCGCTGCAGCAAAGACATATCGAACTTCTGGGAGTCGGAGGCAATCGCCGCGTCAAGAATAGAGCAGACAGACCAGAGGATCATGAACCATCCGAGGGCCATATGGAGGTTCTCATCCTTGTTTTGCGTCTTGCGCATCAGACTGAACACCACAAGCGCCAGGAATACCGGCAGAATCACGCTGGTCAATCCGAACAGTCCGGAGGCCATGGCATGTAGGACCTGTCCGAAAGCGCCCTGGACACGGAACCATTCGGATGCGCAGAACAGCACCGCGAGAATGGCCATGATGAAACATGCGATGTCGCGGCGATATTTACGCAGTATGCCGGCGATCGGCGAGGAATCGACCTCGTCCATGACTTTGGTATCGCCGGAACGCGATTTGCCTGCGGAACCCTTGCCGCCTGATTTCGGGTTGGAAGATGCTGTTCGTGCCATAACAGGACTCGATTTTACCCATGGGCACCGCCATGGCACGACGACATCCGATACTTATCGAAAGTTTTTGCCGTTCACGCCGTCAGGCGCTTCGGCTAGACGATATCGCCAAGATGATGCTGCGTGTACGCATCCGCCTGCGCGTCGATCGCGTCGTAATCGCCGGCGTCGGCATGCTCGATGATGGCCATGGCATTGCCCAGCAGCGCGGGGTTGAGAGCCTGCAGCCAGTGGATACGCGGATCGCGGCCAAACCATCCCATCTGTTTGCGTGCCAGACGCTTCGTCTTCTGCGCGATGCTCATGAACGTGTCATTTAAATCGCACAGGCCATCCAAATAGTCGACAACCTGCTGGTATCCAAGAGCCTTGCCTGCGGTGATGCCAAGCCGGGGACGGATACGCTCCACTTCCTCGACGAAACCGTTCTCCAGCATCTGCTTGGTACGGATGTCGATGCGGCGGTCAAGTTCCTCACGCGGCAAATCAAGGCCGATCTGCACGGTGGGAATCACATACCGGTAATGCGGCAGGCTCGCCGAATACGGCCGGCCCGTCACTTCGATGACCTCAAGCGCGCGGATGGTGCGTCGAGGATTGTGCGGATCCATGCGGGCCGCGGCTTCAGGATCCTTTGTCTTGAGCTCGTCGAACAGCGCACCGGCGCCTTCGACCTTTTCACGTTCCTCGAGGCGTTTGCGCACCTCTGGGTCAGTGCCAGGAAAGGAAATGTCGTCGATGGCGGCACGGGCATACAGACCGGAACCGCCCACGAGGATAGGGCGCACTCCCCTGGCCTGCAGTTCGGCGATTTTGGCGCGGGCGATCTCCTGGAAACGTGCCACGGACATGGCATCGTCCGGTTCGATGATGTCAATCAGGTGGTGCCTGACCTCGGCCTGTTCCTCAGGACTCGCCTTGGCGGTGCCGATATCCATGCCCTTGTACATCTGGTAGGCATCGGCGTTGACGATTTCCGCCTGCTCGCCCTTGGCCTCCAACGCCTTGGCAATGGCGATGCCAAGTCCCGTCTTGCCGGACGCAGTGGGACCGACGATGGACACGACCTTACGGGTTTCGGGCTTGCTTTCAGTGGCGGACGGCATAGGTTTGCCCCGCTTCCGGATTCGGATCGGCGATGAGATTGTGGCGTCCCGCATGGGTGACGGTGGCGGTCACGAAATCCCCCACCTGCGGCATCGGCTCGCCTTCCGGCACGCCGACATGCACGAGCACGCCGGTTTTCTCACGTCCGGTAACACGATGGGTGGCGGCATCCTTCTTGCCGGATGCGCCGGTGACCATCACCTCGACGTCACGGCCTTCGAAAGTCTTGAGATTCTCTTCGGTGATACGTTCCTGCAGCGCCACAAGACGTTCGAACCTGTCCTGCACCACGTCATGCGGAACCTGCTCCATCTCAGCCGCCGGCGTGCCGGGACGCGGCGAGTAGATGAACGTGAACGCGGAAGCGAATCGCGCCTCCTCCACCACGCGCAGGGTTTCCTGGAAGTCCTCCTCCGTTTCGCCGGGGAAGCCGACGATGATGTCGGTGGAGATCTGCGCGTCCGGCATGGCCTCGCGAATCTTGCGCAGAATGTCGAGGAACTTGGCGGAACGGTAGGAGCGGCGCATCGCACGAAGAATCCTGTCGGAACCCGACTGCAACGGGAAATGCAGCTGGTGCATGACGTTCGGCGTCTCGGCCATTGCTGCGATCACGTCGTCGGTGAAGGCCGCGGGATGCGGCGAGGTGAATCGTACGCGTTCCAAACCGTCAATCTCGCCGCACGCGCGCAGCAGCTTGGAGAAGGCAAACCGGTCGCCGATGCCGTAGCCGAAGGAGTTCACATTCTGGCCCAGCAACGTGACTTCCTTGGCGCCTTCGTCCACGCATTGGCGGATTTCGGCGAGGATGTCTCCGGGACGGCGGTCATGTTCCTTGCCGCGCGTGGTCGGCACGATGCAGAAGGTGCAGGTGTTGTTGCAGCCTACGGAGATGGCCACCCAGCTCGACACCTTCGACGCACGGTCGGTTGGCAGCTGGCTTGGGAAGTAGTTGAGTTCCTCCTGCACCTTCACCTGCGCATGGCCTTCGATGCGGGCCTGGTCGAGCAGCTGAGGCAGGGATCCGATGTTCTTGGTACCGAACACGGCGTCGACCCACGGGGCTTTTTTCGCGATCTTCTCACGGTCGAGCTGCGCCATGCAGCCGCCGACCGCGATCTGCAGGTTCGGGCGTTCCCTCTTCAATTCGGCCCACAGTCCGATGGTGCCGTACATGCGTTCGGCGGCGTTTTCGCGCACCGCGCAGGTGTTCATGACGATCAGGTCGATGTCATGGTTGAGATACTGTTCCTCGGTGGCGGGCACGTAGCCGTCGGCCTCAAGCACGCCGGCGATGCGTTCGGAATCATGCACATTCATCTGGCATCCGAGCGTATGCACGTAGAACACGCCCTTGCCACGCGTGGGGGTATCGTTCGCCGCCGGTTCGGCCAGTTTCGAGGCGCGCTCCGCCTCGGTCATCATGTCTTCATTCATAACGCACCATGCTATCGGCAGGGCGGCACAGGCGTTTCGGAACGCGGGAACGCCCCGTTCTCGGCGCAATCGCAGGGCATTGACCCTCTTCGATACACAGCATACGTTCAGTTTTGCGGAAAGCGAGGCGGTACACTGTTCTTCCGTGATACTTGACAGGCAAAATCGAATTAACACCACCGAATTGCAGATGCGTCTGAAGAACGTCGACGTCGGCGAGGGATCCCTTTCCCCCGAACAGATCACCGAGTTCATCGACCAGATGCAGGTGTATGAGGGTGCGATGTACGAGATCAGCACCAAATTGGAGATTCTTGACTCGGAATTCCAGGTGCGCTTCTCCCATAATCCAATTCACCATATGGAACGCCGTCTCAAATCGCTTAACTCGATCCTCGGCAAGCTGCAGCGCCGCAACCTGCCGTTGACCGTCGACGCCATCAAGGACAACCTGTTCGACGTGGCGGGCGTACGCGTGATCTGCAACTACCGCGACGACGTGTATTCCGTGGCGAATTATCTGTCCGCGCAAAGCGACATCCAAGTGCTGCGTGTCAAGGATTACATCAAGAACCCGAAGCAGAACGGTTACCGTTCGCTGCATGTCATCTACGCGGTGCCGGTGTTCCTGTCATCCGGACCGCACTACACGCCGGTAGAGGTTCAGCTACGCACCATCGCCATGGATTATTGGGCGAGCCTGGAGCATGCGCTGCGGTATAAGACGGATCTGCCGGACGCGAAGCTTGCCGAGCATTCGCAGACGCTGTTGGATTGCGCGCGCAGCCTGCAGAACATCGAGACGCAGATGCAGAACATCCATCGCGACATCAACAGCGCCCCGCGTGTAGGTGAGGCGCCGCAGGCGGACTGATGTTTTCGGAAAATGGCGATTGACGGACAAATCATTGCCTGTCAATCGCCATTTTTCGACGATATCGAACGTTATTCGCGCTTACGCAGCAATCGTGGTATTTTCACCGGAACCTGTGCGAGCACGGTGCCGATGAAGATCAGCGCGCAGCCGATGTAGGCTCGGGTGGGGATGACTTCGCCGAGCAGCAACGTGGATCCGAT
>OGQT01002344.1_pt1 | contig 13566 bp, 9 predicted proteins | sample 1553261 | NCBI WGS metagenome assembly OGQT01 (sample SAMEA2579992, study PRJEB22360) | human gut metagenome | biome: human gut; feature: human-associated habitat; material: faeces | place: Denmark | collected 2008/2010
CTCAAAATATATGGGGCTATGCAGGTGAAAATTGCGTTTCGACTTTGACTTTAGGAGACAGGCGTGTCGGCAGGTGCATTTCATGATAAAAAACAGCCCGGAACAGGGATGCTCCGGGCTGTCGTCAGTATGGAAGGGGATTATCTGATAACTACCTTGCGGCCGTTGTGGATGTAGATGCCGGGGGCGGTGGGAGCCTCGTTCAGGCGGATGCCCTGCATGTTGTACCATACGGCGTCGGTGGCAGCGGCCTCTTCATCGAAGATGCTGTCGATGGCTGTAGAGGTGTTGCTGTCGTCGCCCACGGGTGTGGGGTGGTAGGTGATCTGGGTGGGTGTCGACGAAACCTCCACATCAAATGTGAAGAAGGCGTCCCATTGTGCGCCGTTGTTCATGCTGTTGAGGTCGTGGGTGTCGTTGAACCAGGCGCGTATGGTCTGTTTGCCCTCTTTGGCAATCCAGACGGGGTTGGTGGCCGTGCTGCCGTCGCGGTTGCCGCCGTTGACGGTGAGTACGATGGTTTCGCCCGGAGCCACGCCCGGAGCGTTCTGGCCGCTGTAAGCGTCGCACCATACGATGTTAGAGGTCTGGGGCGTGCCGTTCACGACTTCGTTGAACTGGATGCCGTGCTTGATGCCGGCCGGCGATGTGGTGCCGGTGGTGTTGCGCACATAAGCGCGGAAGTTGATGCGGTCGCCCGGACGGATGGGGTCGTCGCCGGCGGCGCGCAGGCTGCTGTCAGTCACTTTGTACCACTCGACACGGTCGATTACAAACGGGGTGTTGCCCGGATTGCTGTTCACGGCATAGTGGGCGGGTTCGGTTGTGGTGGCCGAGCCGGTGGCGTTGAAAGAGCGCTCGCGGCTGGTGTCGGGGGGGGCCGCTTCGCAAAGGCAGGGACGGCTTTCACCACATGACCGCCGGCTTCGGCGGTATAGGTGCCGTCGACCGTAATGTCAGTGTAGTAGCCTGCCATGATGGCCTCGGTGGTGGTGGCGGTGCCGATGGTCCGGCCGTCGACGGTGACGGTCACGCGGATGTTCTTGCCCGAGGGGAGGTCGACAGCCGAGTTGTTGGCAACACGTACTGTAAACGAGCTGAGCACGGTCCCTGCCGTTACAGAGGGGGTGCCGGGGTTCCAGAAGATGTGGGTAGGCACAAGGTTGAAACCGGTCACGGGCTGTTCGGGCTCGTCGTCGCCGTCTTCGTAGGGGCGGAACTTGCCGGGATTGTCGAGGTCATCGGCCGGGTCGGGGTTCTCGTTGTAAGAGGGGAGCGACATCGGGAAGGTGTAGGTTGCCGAGAGGGTATTGTTGGCGGCGTATGCGTCGGGGTGGTTCTCGGGGTTGTCGAGACGGCAGGTGAGGGTTACCGCACCATTTGCTACGGTGTAGGTGTTGTCAGCGTTCCAGCCGCCGAGTCCGTTAGCGCCGCCACCGCCGTTGGGAGTGACGTCAATCCATTCGCCGGGGTTGACGGTGTTGTCGATGTCATTCCAGCGCATGCCGGTGTTGTACTCGGGCGAGCCTGCGCCGAGACCCCAGAGGATGCCCTTGCCGCTGCCCAGGCGGGCGGCTGTGCGGCCGAAGTTGCCTACGATTGCATGCGGAATCAGTCGGTCGCCGGCGCTGACCTCTGTCAGGGCAGAGCCGTCTTCGTTGGTGAAGTAGACCTTCAGGATGGCCAGGTCGATACCGTCGCGCACGGGGGTCACCTCGATGTCGGGCTCGCCGGGTTCGTCGCCGGTGGTCTTGACGTTGATCTCCTTCGAGCGGTCGTTGTTGGTGCGCTCGGTATCGCCTTTGAGGCGGTTGGTCGGGTCGACAGTCGCGGTGAATGTGTGCTCGCCCTTGGTGGCTGTCCATGTGGCAGGGATGGTGAGGATGCGCGAGCCGCTGAGACCATCTTTCACGGTAAGGGTGCCCACCTGCGAGCCGTCAACCTTGACGACTACGTTGAAACTTGTGCCTTCGGGGATGGCGTCGCCGCTGTGGTCGAGGCGTACCTTGAATGTCACCTTGTCGCCGTCGTACATGTCGGGCTTGCCGGCCTGGGTGTTCCAGTCGAGGCCGCCGAGTCTGACGTCATATTTCAGGTCGGGCTGCACCGGGGTGTCGCCGCCGTCATCCTCATAATCGCGGAATTTGCCGGGATTATTGAGGTCGTCGGCCTTGTCGGGGTTCTCGTTGTAGGTGGGCAGCGCCTTGGGGAAGGTGTATGAGGCGCTGAGCATGTTGTTCGCGCTGTTGCCGTCGTTGTATTTTGTCGGCGAGTCCATGCGGCATGTCAGGGTCACGTCACCGGCCACGACGATATAGTTCAGGGCTGAGTTGAAACCTGTCGAGCCTGTGCCCGAACCGCCTCCGTTGGGGGTTACGTCGATCCATTCGCCCGGGGCGAGGGTATGGCTTGAGTCATCCCACAACATGCCGGTCTGGTATTCGGGCGAGCCTGCCCCCAGAGCCCAGAGCACGCCCTGGCCGCTGCCGAGGTTGATGGTGTTTGTGCCGTAGTTGGCCACTATGGCGTGGGGAATGAGTTCGTCGCCCGCATTCACCTCGTCCATCGAGCTGCCGTCGGCCTTCTCGAAGTAAACTTTCACTACACCCATGTCGTATGCCTCGCCTGAGGGAACGATTTCGATTTCCGGCTCTTCACCTGCGGGAACCTCCTTTACGTTCACCTCTTTCGAACGTGTGTTGTTGGTGCGGTCGCTCTCATGTTTGAAACGGCCTCTTGAATCGACAGTGGCGGTGAAGGTGTGCTCGCCCTTGGTGGCTGTCCAGGTAGTGGGGAACTCGATGATCGTCGAGCCGCTGAGACCGTCTTTCACGGTGTATGAGAACTTACGGGAACCGTCGACGGTCACGGTGACGTCGAATTTCGCGCCCTCGGGGATAGGATTGCCGGTGAGGTCGAGGCGTACCTTGAACGTGACGGTATCGCCGTCGTACATGTCGGGCTTGCTGTTCTGCGTGTTCCAGTCGAGGCCTGTGAGTTTCACATCATAGCCGGTGAGGGTGTCGAACGGGTCGATGATGCCGCCGCTCTGGGTGGCGTCGGGATATCCCATCACCTCATAGTCGCACTCGTCGGCGGGGATGTAGGTGTAGCCCTCCGATGCCGTCACTTTCTGTGCCAGCTCGGCATTGTTGTCGGTGTATACGGGCCAGGTGTCGTTGCGGCCGAGTTCGGGCTCGCGCACATTGCCGATGGTGGTGTTCTTGAAATTGGCGGCACTCATCAGGCGTATGGCTGCCGGGCTGTGTTTCGAGCATGACCAGTCGATGACGCCGCCTGCCAGGCCTGAGCCGAGAATCTGGGTGTCTTCGAAGTTGATGTTCTCGACGGCCTGCTGCACGCGGATGGCGTAGAAGGGTGAGTCGTAGATCTGGGTGTTGTGGAAGTAGACGTTCTTCACGCCGCCGATGATGTCGATGGCGGCGAAGTCCTCGTTCCAGCAGTCATGGTCTGTACCGCCGCTGACAATCACGTTGTTCCAGAAGTGTATGCCTTTGGCGGTGTTCTGGAATTTCGGGCCGGGGTAGCGGTCGTTGACGTGTATGCCCGCGGCCATGAACATGTCGCGGATGTAGTTGTTGTAGATCAGGTGCTCGTCGCCGCCATAGATGGCGATGCCGCCTGCGCGCCATACGAAATCTATGGTGTTGTAGGCGAATACGTTGCCGATCTCGTCATTGTCATACTTCCCTTCGCCGGCACTCTGGTCGGTGGCGTTCCATACGGCCAGACCGTCGTCGCCGCAGTTGCGGATGTTGCAGTTATAGACGTATGAGTGCGATGTCGACTGGCAGAAGTTCACGCCGTCGGCGAAGTTGTTGCGTATGCGGCAGTTGATGATCTTGATGCCCGACGAGTTGCGTTTCAGACCGTTGTAGTCACCGATCCAGAAACCGCACTCGAAGTGCTCCTGCCATACGTCATGTATCACCGAGCCTTTGCGCCATACATCCATGAAACATTTGTAGACGGCCTGCTCGCCGTAGCGTGAACGCAGGCGTGAGTTTATGTACATATGGCAGAACTCCACGTTGTTGCAGTAGTCGTCGATTTTGTCGTTGCCGGGGGCCGAGTAGCCGTTGCCTCCCGAGAAACCGCCCGACTGCTTGTTGGCGCTGGTGAACATGATGTTGGTGTGCCAGATGCCGGCGCCCATAATCTTCACACCCTCGCAACGCACGTCGACGATTGAGCCGAAGTTGTAGTTGCCCTCGGGCAGATAAAGGCATTTCGGGCCGTTGTCGGCTGCGGCGAGTGCCCGGGTGAAGGCGCTTACGTCATCGCCGCCCTTGCCTCCGCCGAAGTCGGTGATGCTCACATAGTCGCCGTCGGGCTCGATGGGCAGGGGCACCTGCTCAAGTTCGATGAAATCGACACCGCAGCCTGCGCCGCCGGTAGATTCGATACGGATGCGGTCACCCGAGTTCAGTGACTGCGGCAGCTGGAAGTGGTTCTCGTCGAACGCGAACGAGCCTACGCCGCCCGGGGTGTCCTTGGGCGAGCCCGAGCCGAATCCGAAATACTGCCACATGTTGTATGAGCTGATGGGGAGGGAGCCGGTGCGCTCGCCGCGGTAGATGACATCGGTCTTGACGCCGTTCACATATACATTGAGGTGCGAGTCGATACCCATGCCGTCGGCCGAGTCGGCCAGGGTGAAACGCACGGTCACGCCGTCGCCCGGAGTGTAGACAGTCCATTCGGCGTATGAGCCGGCCGAAGGGAGGCTGATGTAGTTGCGGTTCGAGCCTTGCGAGGCGATGTTGTACGGGTCGACGTCGTATGATGTCGACAGTGACGCGCCCCCACCGAGGGTGGCATCCTCTGTGTCATAGCGGGTGTAGGGCATCGACGCGCCCACGCGGTTTTCCGCGCCCACGCCGGGGACAGCCCACTCCTCGTTGTCGGCCACTGCGGCCGGCGACGACAGTGCCAGGGGCAGCCACGCGGCCGCCACAAGCAGTTTAAGGGATAATCCTTTCATTCTGTATGTTGATAGATTCATGAAATTAAATTCAGGTGAATGTTCATGCGGTTCATTTACCGTGAGGATTTGTTTGATTTGTCAAGTCAGTCTGATGTGTAGAATTGTCGTAACAGTCGGAACAGAATGTCGGATTGAACAAGTCGTGTATAAATATAAGCTGATATGAGTAAATCTGAGTTTCGGGCGGCGACTCGCGTCGCGGCATACTTTGAAATCTGTTGCAAAATTATCATCAAGCCCCCCTTTGCCCAAGAAATATAGCCGTTCTATAGTGGTAATATCGCTCAAATGCTTGACGGTCAGCAATATTTTGCGCACCTTAACTGTGTGGGAATATAGCCGGTTTTGGTGCGGGAAGTCAGACAAGTCAGACCCGTCCGACGAGTCCGACAAGTCAGACGGAAACACTCAGGGCGCCGAAACCACCCGGCCCCAGCCTGAAACTCCGAAAGCTCAGGCTCCGGCACCGCAACAGGCACCGGCCGCGCAGAAAGCTACCGGGCCGGCACAGCCCGCTAAAGTTTCCGAAACCACCAAGGCCGCAGAACCGGCAAAGGCTCCTGTGCCTGCCAAGGCCCCCGAGCCTGCCAAAAAGCAAACAGCCCCGGCCCTCCCGACTTACGACGAGGGATCCGAAGGCGATGACCCGTTACTTGACTAAGAACCTCACATGAGCCAGCATCAGATACTTTGGGCCGACGACGAGATCGACCTGCTCAAGCCCCACATACTTTTCCTGAAATCGAAGGGCTACGACCCCGTGACCGTGAACAACGGCCGCGACGCCCTCGAGCTTGTAAAGGAGCGCCATTTCGACCTGGTGATCCTCGACGAGAACATGCCCGGCCTCTCGGGCCTCGAGACCCTTCAGCGCATCAAGGAGATCGCCCCCCAGACCCAAGTGATCATGATTACCAAGAGCGAGGAGGAGAACATCATGAACCAGGCCGTGGGCAACAATATCGCCGACTACCTGATCAAGCCGGTGAACCCGATGCAGATCATGATGTCGATAAAGAAACTGCTGTCGCGCGACAAACTTGTATCCGAAACCGTGGCCGCCGACTACCGGCAGGAGTTCTCGCGCATCTCGATGCAGATAAGCGACGCCCGCACCATCGACGACTGGTACCGCCTTTATGAGAAACTGGTGGCCTGGGAAATTCGCCTGGCCGCGGCCGACACCAATATGGACGAGATGCTGCAGATGCAGAAGACCGAGGCCGACGCCGCTTTCTTCAAGTTCGTGCGCCGGAACTACGAGGACTGGATTCTCGGCAAGGACGCGCCCGGCGAGAACGGGCGCCCGGTGCTTAGTCCAGACATCTTCCGCACCGCCCTGTTCCCCCTGCTCGACAACGGGGAGAAGGTGTTCTTCATCGTTATCGACAACTTCCGCCTCGACCTCTGGCAGAGCATCAAGCCCCTGCTGGCCGACTATTTCACGTTTGACGAACAGCTCTACACCTCTATCCTCCCCACCGCCACCCAGTATGCCCGAAACGCCATCTTCTCGGGCCTGATGCCGATAGACATCGCCAAGATGTTCCCGCACCTGTGGGTCGACGAAGACGAGGAGGAGGGGAAGAACCTCAACGAGAGCGAGCTGGTGACCACGCTGTTTGAACGTTACCGCCGCCAGTGCCGTTTCTCGTACAACAAGATAAACGACTCCACGGCAGCCGAAAAACTGCTGCGCGAGTTCGCCAACCTGCGCGACAATGACCTCAATGTCATCGTGCTCAACTTCATCGACATGCTGTCGCACGCGCGCACCGAAAGCCGCATGATACGCGAGCTGGCCCGCACCGACGCCGCCTACCGCTCGCTGGCCGAGTCGTGGTTCCGCCACTCGCCGGCACTCGAGCTGTTCAGGCGCATCGCCGCCTCGGGGGCGCGCGTGGTGGTCACCACCGACCACGGCACCGTGCGCGTCGACAACCCCGTGAAGGTGCTCGGCGACAAGAACACCAACACCAACCTGCGCTACAAGGTAGGCAAGAACCTGGGCTACAACAACAAGCAGGTCTACGAGATCAAGCGCCCCACGATGATGGGGCTGCCGTCGCCCAACGTGTCGTCGGCCTACATCTTCGCCGGCAACCACGACTTCTTCGCCTATCCCAACAACTACAACTACTACGTGCAGTATTATACCGACACGTTCCAGCACGGCGGCATATCGCTTGAAGAGATGCTTGTGCCGCTTGTGACACTGACACCGAAAACCAACATCTGACCACATCTCATATTCATCTCACATACAGCAATGAGCAAAGAGATTACCATAGCCGGTCTGGACGACCTGGACCGCGCCGCCGCCGAATTCGTCGGCATGATGGACGACCGCACCGTCTACGCCTTCCACGGCCCCATGGGCGCCGGAAAGACCACCTTCATCAGCGCCCTGTGCCGCGCGCTCGGCGTCGATGCCGAAGAGGCCAACTCGCCGTCGTTCGCCATAGTGAACGAATACCGCTCTGACACCACCGCCGAACTTATATACCACTTCGACCTCTACCGCCTCGAATCAGTTGACGAGGCGCTTGAAATCGGCATAGAGGACTATTTCGACTCGGGCGCGCTCTGCCTGCTCGAATGGCCCGAACGCATCGAGCCCCTCCTGCCCGACGACACCGTGGTTGTCAAAATCGCTGTCAATGACGACGATACCCGTACCCTCACCATCAACAACTGACACAACGAACCCCGTTACCGCAGTGATACACCGACTCGACAGCGTGCCGTCAACCAACACCTGGGCCAAGGAACACGCGGCCCAGCTGGCGCACGGCGACATCGTGATCACCCGCGACCAGACCGCCGGACGCGGCCAGCGCGGCAACTCATGGGAGGCCGCCCCGGGCATGAACCTCACATTCTCGCTCATGCTCAGGCCGCGCAACATCACCCCGCGGCGCCAGTGGGCCATCTCGCAGGCGGTGGCTCTCGGCATCGCCGAGGCTCTCGACCACATCCTCCGTGAAACCGGGGCGCCCCCGGGAGGCTCGCTTGAGCGCGTCACGATAAAATGGCCCAACGACATCTATGTCGGCGACCGAAAAATCTGCGGCATCCTCATCGAGAACTCGCTCGAATCGCCCGAGAGAATCGGGCACTCGATTGCCGGGATAGGGATTAATGTCAACCAGCCCGAATTCATGTCTGACGCCCCCAACCCCATATCTCTCCGACAGCTCGCAGGTGTGGATTTCGACCTTGACGACGTGCTCGGCCAATGCGTCGGCCGCGTCATGCATTGGTTTGACATCGCCGAAAGCGGAAACACCCGCTTGCTCGACGGCGAGTATGACACCCGGCTGTGGCGCAGGAGCGGCGTGCATGAATACGCCCTGCCCGACGGCACCCGGTTCCGGGCGCGGATAATGGGCGTGGAAAGTGACGGACGACTGAAACTCATCGACACCGACGACAATATACGGCGGTTCTATTTCAAAGAAACAGCATTTGTTCTGTAATGTCTGACATACACCCCACCCACCTGGCCGAGGCGGCCGACAGGCCGCTAATCACTATTGTGACGGTGACATACAATGCCGCTGCCACTCTGCCCCCGACACTCGACAGTGTGCGGTCGCAGGACTTCGACCGTTTCGAGCACCTTATCATCGACGGTGCGTCGACCGACGGCACCCTTGACATCGTGCGCCACGGCGCACGCCCCCGGGAAACCGTAATCTCGGAACCGGACCGCGGCCTCTACGACGCCATGAACAAGGGTCTCGACCGTGCCCGCGGCGACTATGTGATGTTTCTCAACGCAGGCGACACCCTGCACGCACCCGACACGCTGTCGCGCATCGCACAGGTCATTTTCGACAACGACTTTCCCGGCGTGGTCTACGGTCAGACCGATATTGTCGACAGCAGCCGGCACCGTGTGGCCGGGCGGCACCTGGAGGCACCCGAGCATCTGACCCTCAAAAGTTTCGCCGAGGGGATGGTGGTATGTCACCAGGCCTTCATTGCCCTGAAACGCATCACCGGGCCGTTCGACCTCAGCTACCGTTTCTCGGCCGATTATGAATGGTGCATCCGCGTGGTCCAGCACTCGCGCAACAACGTGATGGTGCCCGGGGTGCTGATAGACTATCTGGCCGAGGGTGTGACCACCCGCAACCGGCGCGCATCGCTTGCCGAGCGGTTCCGCATCATGTGCCGGTATTACGGTTTCTGGCCCACACTGTGGCGCCACCTCGGTTTCATACCGCGTTTCCTGAAACGTCGCCGTCTGGAAAAGAAATTCATCAACAACTGACAGTCCTGACCAATCACCTACCGAAGATGATAATACTCAACACCACATTCTTTGCCGAAGAATCGCTCGGCGAGCAACTGCACGGATGGATCAAGGAAACCTACCTGCCGGCCGCCCGCCGGACCGGCCTGTTCACCGACGTGGAGGCGGTGCGCATACTCGACCAGCCCGAGCCGGGCGCCGTAAGCTTTGCCGTGCGCTGTACAGCCAACGACCTCGACAGCGCCAGGGAGTGGCACGACAATGACGGCGCCGGCGCCCGTGACGCACTGCACACGCGCTGGGGCCAGCGCGTGGTGTGGTTCACTACATACATGGAAACCATCTGACCATGGCCGTACTACACGGATCGGAGATAGAGGGTGTCGGCGCCGCGTCGTCGGCCGGCGGGTGGGATCGGGTGATCATCGGCATCGACCCGGGCACGAACGTCATGGGCTACGGCATACTCGGCGTGAACGGCAAGAAACCGGCCATGATAGCCATGGGGGTGATCAAGCTGTCGCGGTTCGACGACCATTACATGCGTCTGCGACACATACACCAGCGCGTAGCCGCCATAATAGCGTCATATCTGCCCGACGAGATGGCCATCGAGGCACCCTTCTACGGCAAGAACGTGCAGTCGATGCTCAAGCTGGGGCGCGCCCAGGGAGTGGCTATGTCGGCCGCCCTCGAACGCGACATACCCATAGCCGAATACGAGCCGCGCAAGATCAAGATGGCCATAACCGGCAACGGCGGCGCCTCGAAAGAACAGGTGCAGGAGATGTTGCGCCGCATCCTGGGCATAGAACGTGAGATGCTGATGCCGCAGCTCGACGCTACCGACGCCCTCGGCGCCGCCCTGTGCCATTTTTATGAAAGCCAGCGACCGGCCGCAGCGGCAGGGCCAAAATCGTGGAAGGAGTTCATCGCCCGCAACCCGGGTCGAGTGAAATGACCGGCCCGAGCGCCACATTCGGCAAATTGCGCGCTTTTCGGGAATTTTAGTAGAATTATGCGGATTATCCGTGTATATCTCTTGCATTTTAACATATCAGCCCTTATCTTTGCACTGCAATTCATCTCCGTAAGAGAAAACACATAATCCCACATAATCACTACTTGGGGCCGCGAACGCACACCGGTGCGTCACAGCCCCGCAATTCACCCGGTTCAATATGGTCAGACATCTTACCTTTTCGTTAGCATTGCTGGGGCTTTCGGCCTCGGCGACGGCCACCGCTCCGCTCACGCCCGATGTGTCGTTCACACCCACCGAGGCCGAGGCCGCACTTTTCACTGTGGCCGACAACAATCACGACAATGTCTCATGGGGTTTCTACAACGAGACAAAGACAAACCATCAGACAGTATTCAATTCTAACGTCTACAAGACCGACAACGCATCGTCTGAACTGCCTTACAACGACTGGCTTTTCCTGCCGGCGATACAGTTCACGGATGCCGACGCGCTTTATGAGTTCAAATGCGATGCCGCACGCGGCTCGTTCTCGCAATACTGGGGCGTGGACGAGGTTTTCGAAGTGAAGATGGGCACAGCCCCCAACGCACAGTCGATGACCACACAGATCATGGGCGACACGCACCTCACGCTGCAGAACAACCGCGACGGCAAGCTGAAGACATTCACCGAAATGTTCTCGGTGCCCTCGCCGGGGGTATATTACATCGGCATACGCTGCTGTTCGTCTGACAGCAAGAGCCTGGGCATGTACCTGGCCAACATATCGGTCACGCGCCAGCAGTCGTCGACCTCGGCACCCGAGGGTGTCACCGGCCTCACCGCCACCCCGGGCCGCAACGGCGCGCTGACCACATCGCTGGTGTTCTATATGCCTGACCGCGACGTGAAAGGAAATCAGCTCCCCGCCGATGCCGTGATCCGCGCCGTAGCCACTTCGTCGGTCGACACCAAAGAGACCACCGGTGCCCCCGGCGCCACATGCATGATCGCCGATCTGGGCACCGTGCAGGGACTCAACGACATCACCGTCACGACCTACCTCGGCGAGAACGGCGGCAAACCCGCCACCACGCAGATCTATACCGGTGTCAGCATCCCCGGCCCCGTGACAAACACCCGCTGCAAGTCGACCGCCGACAACATGACCCTCCGTTTTGAATGGGACGCGCCGGTGCGCACCGCCGACGGCAACGGGTTCGTCAGCCCGACAGGCAACACATACATCATCTACGAGGAACTGATGAACAACATCATGGGGATGGACACATATTACTGGAACCGGATGGGAGAACTCCCCGCCGACCAGACATGGTATGAGTACCCCATGCCCGACGACGGCATACAGCGCCGCGTGAAAATCGGTGTCGTGGCCCAGAACGCCGCCGGCGTGAACAATTCGGTGGTCACGCCGATTGTCGGCCTCGGCGGCAATCCATACGAACTGCCTGTAATCGAGGATTTCACCGGATGCTCGCTCACAGAGTTCAATTACAACCCCATCATGAACTGGGAACCCGATACCGACTACTCGGGTCAGACCTGGACCGTGAACGACCCAGCAATCATCGGCCCGCAGTACAACATCGACCACAAGCCCGTGCTGATCTTCAGCAACCATATCGGCACGCGCACCCGCGTGTCGGTGCCGAAATTCTCTACTGCCGGAGCCTCGGCGCCATCGGCTAAATTCGCCGTCTACATGGGTGCCGACACCCCCGACCTGTCGGTATACGCGATGACTATGGAGTCTGACGGATGGTTCAAGGTAAGCGACATAGCCGTCGACCGCACCGCCGGCACATACCGCGTGGTTGATGTTCCGCTGGGCGCGCAGTGCGCCGACCAGCCCTGGGTGCTGATGGCCGTCGACGGATATTTCGACCCGGCACAGTATCAGATCGGTTTCATTTCGGAATACAGCATAGTCAATTCTCTCGACACCGACCTGGGCGTACTCTCAGTCAGCGGGGCGTCGCCCGTGGTCGGCAATCCCGAGACATATACCGCGGTTGTCTACAACCCCGGCAGACAGGCCGCCACCATGACCCGCGCCACATGGCAGGTGGTAAGCGACGGCAACGTCATCGTGTCTGAGGAGGCCGCGCTCCCCACCGCCGCAATAGAGCCCGAGCATGTGTATGACTTCGAGTGGACATTCACCCCGCGTGCCGAGATGATCGGCGCCGCCGAGGTAAGGTTTGCCATCGAGGTTGCCAATGACGGCGACCGCGCCAACAACACGGCATCACATCCCGTAATGATAAAGAGCGGAGCGAAGGTGACGGTGCGTGACCTCCGCGCCACCGAGCAGTCTGACGGCTCAGTGGTGCTTGCATGGACGGAACCTGCCGCCAACATGGCCGTGGAGAGTTTCGAGAACGACATCCCCTACGAGCGCACGGGCACTATCGCCGGATTCACGAATATCGACGGCGACGGATACCAGGTCTGGAACCTCGGCGAGAAAGACCCGATGGGACCTGCCGCCCGCGCCTGGAGCGTATGGGACAAGGCCTGGACACAGCAGACGTTCGGCAACGCCTATCTCCCCTCTCACGGCAACCAGTATCTGCTTGTCACCTGCCCCGGCGACGAGCTGGCCATCCCTCCGCGCGCCGATGACTGGCTGATATCGCCCGAGGTCAACGGCCTGTCGTTCGTGGCGTTCGACGCCCGAGTGATCAGCGTGCTCTATGGCACTGAGACGCTTGAATTCCTCTACTCGTCCACTACCCCCGAGCCCGAATCGTTCACCCTGCTCGAAACCATTCCCATCGCCCCGACACTTCAGACAGGCGATGACGGTCTTGAGACGCTTGTCTACGCCCGCTATTCGAGCGAGCTCCCCGCCGACGCACGCTACTTTGCCCTGCGCTACCGCTCGCATGACTGTTTCGGCATGATGCTTGACCGCCTGGAATACGCCCCCGCCTCGGCTGACCGCGGCATCACCGGATATGACATCTACCGCGACGGCGCGCTCATCGCCGAGAACGCACAGGCTGCCGGAACCTATACCGACACCGGCATCATTCCAGGCTCGGCCCACAGCTACACCGTTTACCCGCGCACCGAGGGTGACAAGGGCGCCATGTCTAATGTCGCCTCCATCAACGGCGGCTCGGCAATCGGCATCCTTGCTGCTGACAGCACCGTCACCGTTACCGCCTCAGCCGGCATGATCCACATCACAGCCGCCACCCCCACCCCCGTGACCATCTGCACCCCTGCAGGCTTGTCCGTAGCAGGCGACATCGCTAAACTTGGCTACGATGTAACTGTATTTGAAGGTCAATCTGAACCAGGTGG
>OGQT01002361.1_pt1 | contig 13493 bp, 10 predicted proteins | sample 1553261 | NCBI WGS metagenome assembly OGQT01 (sample SAMEA2579992, study PRJEB22360) | human gut metagenome | biome: human gut; feature: human-associated habitat; material: faeces | place: Denmark | collected 2008/2010
CTGCAAAAACAAAATCCAGTATGCGTACACTTCCGCTTGTCGGCAGCTTTGCGGAATACTTCAAAGAAGTAAAAGCGGCACAAGAAGTCAACAAGAAGGTCTGCGGCAACTGCTACAACTACGAATATGACGGTTATGTCTTTGTAGACGAGCTTGGTGATTTAATGCGACCGGAATATCTGACAAGTTATTTCCCACAGTATATCCAAAAGCACGGTTGTAAAAGAATGCGTTTTCACGATTTAAGGCACAGCTGCGCATCTCTCTTGCTTGCAAACGGCGTACCGCTCAAGCAAATTCAAGACTGGCTGGGACACAGTGATTTTTCCACCACGGCGAATATCTACGCTCACCTTGATTACAGTTCCAAGCTGTCGTCGGCGCAGGCAATGGTCAGCGGAATGGCGTTGCCTGAGACTGTGGATTTCGGCAGTAAGTGGGAGACAGCAGCGAAAAAATGCAGGGAATAAAGAGAAAAGCTGTTCTTTCCAAAACTATGGAAAGAACAGCTGAAAATCGGATGATTTTTGGTGTGGGCATAAAAAAGAAAAAATCCAGAAAACCGCATGGTTACTGGATTTTTCGATGGCGGAAGCGGTGGGATTCGAACCCACGAGCCCGTGAAGGCTACCTGATTTCGAGTCAGGCCCGTTATGACCACTTCGATACGCTTCCGTATATGTTAACCCGCCATTTTCCTGATATTTTTTGCAAAGAAAAAACTTTTGGAAAGAACTGACGGAAAGAACAGCAAAATATTTGGTTTTTCGAACTGCGTGACCCCGCATAAACACTGGATTCTTAGTGGACAAAACTGACACTAATCCAATAAATTTCGAGTCAGGCCCGTTATGACCACTTCGATACGCTTCCGTATATGTTAACCCGCCATTTTCCTGATATTTTTTGCAAAGAAAAAACTTTTGGAAAGAACTGACGGAAAGAACAGCAAAATATTTGGTTTTTCGAACTGCGTGACCCCGCATAAACACTGGATTCTTAGTGGACAAAACTGACACTAATCCAATAAATTTCGAGTCAGTCCCGTTATGACCGCTTCGATACGTTTCCATATTCGGCTAAAACATGGAAAAACACGCTTTGCGCATACTATTTTATCGGTTTTGAGAGAAAAAGTCAAGCGTTTTTTGGCAAAAAGGTTGACATATACAGGGCAATGCGGTTACAATAACTGTGTATTATGATGTTTAGACCTTTTGTTTTCGCACGGCTAAAGCTGTGCGGATATGACCCGGAAAGTGAGGATGCCGCTTTTGCGGCGAATGCTTATGGATATGAAAAAATGGATGCGCTGCGCTGCGGCGGTCGTTTTGAGCGTTTTGGTGGCGTTCAGCGCGACGGCGTGCTCGCAGCCGGCGAATATTGAATCAGGCGCCGTTTCGCAGGAATACCCGGTGACCGTGAACGAAGTGACGTTAAACGCAAAACCCCAGAAGGTGGCGGTACTCTCCGGCAGTTTAGCGGATGTGGTGCTGGCGATGGGGTACGAGACGAGCTTATCGCTTGCAAGCGACGACTGCACACAGCCCGATTTACAGGTGTTGCCGAAGGTTTCCGCAACGGATGCGCAGAGTGTGATTTCTGCAGGTGTGGATCTCGTTTTGGCGGAGACGATGGACGACAGCGAAAAGCAGACGCTTGAAAACGCGGGCATTACGGTGCTCCTTTTGACGCGTGCGAAAAACCGCGAGGATTTTGAACGCCTGTACGCGCAGGTGGGTACGGCTTTGAACGGCGGCTCTACGGGCTATAATGTGGGCGTGAAGGCAGCGCAGAAGATTTTCTCCTCGCTCGACGACCTTTCGCGCTTGGCACCGGAAAGCAACACCGTGGTGACGGCGTGCTATATTTCGGATGTAAACGGCTCTGCGGTGACGGGTGATGAGCTTGGCAGCGTGATGATGTCATATATCGGTCTGACGAACATTTTTAAGGGCCTTACGGGCGGCACGTTCACGTTTGACGATTTGCGATTGAGTGACCCGACGATGATTTTCTGTTCAGAAGATGTGCGCGGGCAGATCATGCAGGACGCGCAGTACGCGAATCTTTCGGCGGTAAAAAACGGCCGTGTTTACGCCGTCGACCCGAATTATATGAATTGGCAGGGCAAGACGGTGTACAACGCGTGCATCGACATGATGGGCCTTGCATACCCCGAATTGACGGAGGAAAACTCCGCTGCGCTGGAGCTGGATTCCGAGCTTTCGGAAACGGAAGCGACGGCGAGCCCCTCGCCCGCGCCGGAATACACGGCGATCAAATCCGGCACGGAGGGCGACGATGTGTTCGCGATGCAGCAGCGCTTAGCGGAGCTTGGCTATCTGACGGTGGAATACACCGGCATGTATGGCGAAGTGACGATGGAGGCCGTAAAGGCGTTCCAGAAAGCGAACGGGCTTACGGCGACCGGCGAAGCAGATGCCGAGACGCTGACGGTGCTCTATTCCGCGGAGGCAAAAGCCGCAGACGGTGCGGAAGCCACGGCGACACCGGAGCCGGAATCGGAAACGAGCACGGCGGAGGGCACCGTGACAACACACGAAGATGCGTAAAATTTGAGAGCTTGAAAGGGCGGCTTTGCCGCCCTTTTTTGTATTGACTTTTTCTCCGCTTTTTTTTATAATCAGAAGCAAGATGCGCTTTTGCGCGCTATTGTATTGAGTTTGGGGCGCAGGCCCCGGGGGAGGAAACATGTTTTTCACAAGAGACAAGAGCTTTTACAAAACGCTCGTCACGCTCGCGATACCGATTGCGCTGCAGAACGCCGTAACCTTTGCGGTCGGCCTTGCAGATAACGTGATGATCGGCACGCTCGGCGACAGTGCGATTTCCGGTGTGTATGTGGGCAGCCAGCTGCAGACGCTGCTGCAAATGTTCATTGGCGGCATTGAGGGTGCTATCCTCATTTTGGCTGCGCAGTATTGGGGTAAACGCGATACAAAAAGCATCCGCCGCATTGCGGCCATCGGTGTGCGGTTTGCTTTGCTCATCGGTTTGGTCATTACGGTGACGGCGTTTTTATTGCCGTCGCAGATCGTATCCCTGTTCACGAGTGATGCTTCGGTCATTGAATCGGGCACGGTTTATGTGCGCGTGGTGAGCCTTTCGTACATTTTCTTCTGCATTTCGCAGGTGATGGTGGCGACGATGCGCGCGGTGGAGACGGCGAAGATCGGTCTTTACGTGTCATTTGTGACGCTCATTGTGAACGTCATCTGCAACTATATTTTGATTTTCGGTAAGCTTGGCTTCCCGGCACTCGGTGTGACCGGTGCGGCGGTGGCTACGCTGTTTTCGCGCATCATTGAAGCGGTTGTGATGGTCGTTTACGTGCGCTGCATCGATAAAAAGCTGAAGCTTCGCTTTGCCGACCTCTTAAAGCGCGGCGGCGAATTGACGCGCGATTTCCTGCGCTACGGTCTGCCCATCATGGGAGGGCAGGTCGTATGGTCGGTGAACATGCTGGGGCAGACGATGATCCTCGGCCGTTATGACGCGGGCGTCATTGCGGCAGTGAGTATCGCGAATATGTTGCACAATATGATGTACATTGCAATGAACGGCCTTTCGAGCGCGGTGGGCATTATCACCGGCAAGACGGTCGGTTCCGGACGTATGGAAAAAATTCGCGAGTATGCCCGCACGACGCAGGTCATTTTCCTTGGCCTCGGCATTCTTTCCGGCATTGCGGTGCACTTCCTGCGCGACCCGTTCATCGGGCTGTACGGCGCGAGCGATGCGGCCGTGGCGTATGCACGTGAGTTCATCAATGTCATTTCCGTTACGATTATCGGCACGTGCTATCAGGCGGCGTGTCTGTTCGGCCTTGTTAAATCCGGCGGCGACATTTCGTTTGTCTTCCGCAACGACACGATCTTCGTGTTCCTTGTGGTGCTGCCGTCTGCCATTATCGCGTCTTACCTCGGTGCGCCGCCTTGGGTGGTTTTTGCGTGCCTCAAATGCGACCAGATCTTAAAATGCTTCGTTGCCGTGGTGAAGATCAACCGGTATAACTGGATGAAGAATTTGACGCGCGAGACGAACGAAGTGTAAAACTACGACTTGAAGGGAATTTTCATGAAGCAATTTCGCGGAGCCTTGCTCCTGACGATCACCGCCCTTATTTGGGGCACGGCGTTTGTAGCGCAGAGTCTCGGCATGGACCATTTGGGCCCGTTTGCGTTTAACGGCGTACGCAATTTCATTGCCGCGCTGGCGCTTTTGCCCGTGCTGCTGTTTATGCAGCGCAAAGCGCCGAAAAAAACGCAGACGGACGAAGAGAGAAAGCAGAGCCGCAAGACCCTGTGGGTGGGCGGCGTGCTGTGCGGCTCGGCGCTTGCCGTGGCCTCTAATTTGCAGCAGTTTGGCATCAGCTTTACGACAGTGGGCAAGGCCGGATTTTTGACGGCGCTTTACATCGTGATTGTGCCGATACTCGGTTTGTTCCTCAAAAAACGCGTGCCCGCAACGGTTTGGGTGAGCGTTGTTATTGCGGCGGCGGGCACGTATTTGTTGAGCGTGCAGGAGGGCTTCACCATCGCGCCGGGCGACTTGCTTGTCATTTTGTGTGCGCTGGGCTTTTCCGTACATATCCTCATCATCGACCACTTCTCACCGATGGTGAACGGCGTGGCGCTTTCGTGCGTGCAGTTTCTTGTCTGCGGCATTCTTTGCACGGCAGCGGCGCTGTTTACGGAGACGTTCACGCTTGCGGACATTTTAAAAAGCGCGGGGCCGCTGCTTTTCACGGGCCTGATGTCGAGCGGCGTGGGGTACACGCTGCAAATCTTGGGGCAGAAGGATACCCCGCCTGCGGTGGCGTCCCTTATCATGAGCCTTGAATCTGTGTTTGCGGCGCTTTCCGGCTGGCTAGTCCTCGGCCAAAGCATGAACAGACGCGAGCTTTTGGGCTGCGTTTTGGTGTTTGCGGCGGTCATTTTGGCGCAGATCCCGCTTGAGGCGCTGAAAAAGGAAAAAGCGGTGAATAAGACGGCATAAAGTAAATTGGGGCATTTCCGGGAACCGTTTCGCGGTTTTCTGCGGGAATGCCTTTACTTTTGTAAATTTTATGGTATAGTTGTAGGTAGAACCTCTTTGGGTAAAAACGCGCACGGCATAAGGCCGGCGCTTTATTGTATTGAAAGGATGAATATTCAAATGCGTATTATCAAAACGAAAACCTATGAAGAAATGAGCGCCATTGCAGCCGGTATCATCGGCGGCCAGGTGCTTTTGAAGCCGAACTGCGTGCTGGGCCTTGCAACAGGCTCTTCGCCGATTGGCGCCTATAAAGATCTTGTAAAGAGCTATGAGGACGGCATACTGGACTTTTCCGAAGTGCGCACCGTAAACCTCGACGAATACTGCGGTCTGGACGGTACAAACCCGAACAGCTACCGCTATTTCATGAACGACAACCTCTTTGACCACGTGAATATCGACAAGGCGAACACACATGTGCCGAACGGCCACGCGGATGACCTTGAAGAGGAGGCTGTGCGCTATGAGAGCTTTATTCAGTCTCTCGGCGGCATCGATCTGCAACTGCTCGGCATCGGCCACAATGGGCATATCGGCTTTAACGAGCCGACGGACAACTTCCCGGCGACAGTGCACACCGTACAGCTGACGGAGAGCACCATCAACGCGAACTCCCGTTTGTTCGAGCGCCGCGAGGATGTGCCGACGCAGGCCATCACCATGGGCATCGGCACCATTATGAAGGCGAAGAAGATTCTTCTCATCGCAGGCCCGGATAAGGCGGAGATCGTAGAAAAGGCTTGCTTCGGTAAGGTTACGCCGGAGGTGCCGGCTTCCGTTTTGCAGCTGCACCCGGACGTTACGGTTATCCTTAGCGCGGAAAAGTAATTTCGTTTCGATAAAATTGAAATTCGGTAGTTGACTTTAAGATTAACTTGTGCTATGATGTAGACAGCAAAGCCGCAGGAAGCGGCAACGGTCAAAAGACCGCGCGGCGAAACGCCGTTTGAAAGTATTTTAAAGACACTTAAAAAATAGACCACGAAGGTCTTTTCGCTCGGTATGGGCGGAATGCTTCGTGGTCTTTTTGTATCAGGGAGGGTATTTCAATGAACCGTACAAACAGCAAATTTTCCGTTAAAAACCTTGTGCTCGGCGCACTTTTTCTGGCGCTTGCGTTAGTACTGCCGTTCTTCACCGGGCAGATCCCGCAGATCGGCGCAATGCTGTGTCCGATGCACCTGCCGATTTTGCTTGCAGGCTTCATATGCGGCGGCCCGGTGGGCGCGGTTGTGGGCTTTATCGCCCCGCTGCTGCGTATGGTGATGTTCGGCATGCCGCCGTTCTACGTCGCCATCGCTATGGCGTTTGAGCTGCTGACATACGGACTTGTAAGCGGCATCATGTACCGCAAGGTGTTCAAAAAGCAGACCGTCGGCACGCTGTACGGCAGCCTTTTAATCGCTATGGTCGCGGGCAGAGTTGTCTGGGGTATCGTGAAGGTGATTCTCAGCGGCATCGCGGCGGACGCGGGCGCGTTCACATTTGCGGCGTTCATCTCCGGCGCACTCTTAAACGCAATCCCGGGCATCGTGGTGCAGCTTATTCTGGTCCCGGCTGTCGTCGTCGCCTTGCAGAAAGCAAAGCTGATAGAAGCACCGAGCGCGGAAAAAGCGTAAGCACTATGGGTTCCCTGAAAGGGCGGCATTGCCGCCTTTTTTTCATGCACAAGCTTGCACTTACCTCGCCGTCGTGCTATGATAATCCCAAAGAGACAAAAAGCGGGATGGGGGAAAGACTATGTTTACGGATGCGTTCGGCAAAATTTGGTATAAGGGCAATCTGCACACCCATACGACGAACTCGGACGGCGCGTATACGCCGGAAGAAACGATTGCGTTATACAAATCAAAAGGCTATGATTTCCTTGCGCTGACCGACCACTGGTTCCACGGTGAGGGGCGGCAGGAGGAAAATTTTCTCCTCTTAAACGGCACGGAGTTCGACGTGGGCAGTACCGTGCAGGAGGGCATTTACCACATCGTCGGTATCGGCATGGAGAAAGCGCCTGCGCTTACAAAACGCGCGCCGGGGCTTTCCGCGCAGAAGATCATCGATGAAATTCATAACGTGAACGGCATTGCAATCTTGGCACACCCCGCATGGTCGCTGGATCGCGCTTCGGAGGTCGTGAAGCTGTACGGCATTGACGGGTGCGAGATTTACAACACTACTTCGGGCCTGCCGTGGAACTGCCGTCCGTATTCCGGTGTGTTTTTCGACGAAATGGCGCTTTTGGGGCACTATTTGCCGTGCATGGCGGCAGACGATGCACACCACTACACGGGCGACGAGACGCGTTCGTACATCATGGTGCAGGCGGATGAATTGACGCGCGAGGGTGTTTTGGCGGCTATCCGTGCAAACCGCTTCTACGCAACGCAGGGGCCGAATTTCCGCGTTGAAATTGAAAATGGCACGGTCACGTTGCATACCTCGCCGGTGCAGGAGGTCGTGTTCTTCACCGATACCGTTTGGGCGGGCGACCGCGCGACGGTAGGCGAAAATGTGACCGAAGCGACGTATAAAGTGCAGCCTACGGACACGTTCGTGCGCGTGGAGCTGAAAGACAAAGACGGCAACTGCGGCTGGTCGGGTATTTATCCCGTCAACAAAAAGTAAAAGGAAAAGGTCTGCTCACCAAAACGGAGCAGACCTTTTTGCGTATGAATTTAAAGCGTGATTTGCATGCCGTCGTTCACGAATTTGACGGGCAGCGGAGCGAGCGTTTCCGCAAGCTGCATGACGTTCGGGATATTCCACGGCGCGTAGTGGTTGACGAGCACCTGCTTTGTGGGACAGGCGGCCAAAACGGGCGCGTAATCGGTCGCCGGGAAATGTGCGGCCTCGCAGATGATAAATTCGGTCGGCTTTTCCTTGGCGATTTTCGGAAAATCGACGTTGGGATGCTTTAAGTCGCCCGTGAACAGCACGGCTTTGCCCTCGGCTTCCACGAAAAAAGCATGGGAATCCGGGCAATGCTGCGTGGGAATGGCGGTGACTTTTAAATATCCGTCGTCGAAGATCGTGCCGTCCGTGACCTTTTTAAAGCGCAGGTCGCGCATTTCGCAGTGATTCGCTTTGAGCCATGCACGGATGGCCTCAACGCCCTCCAAGTTCGGCAGGCAGATTTCGGGGTCGGCGGTTTTAAAATACCAGCTGATAAGGTCGACGAATGAGATGAGCCCGTTTGTATGGTCGCCGTGCATATGCGTGATGAAGATGCCCTTGACGTCCTCCACCTCGATGCCGCGTGTGCGCAGGGCATCGATGGCGTTAACGCCCATATCGATGAAATAATATCGGCCGTTCGTTTCGATCAAGGTGCAGGAGCAGCGGCGATTCGCCTCCGGCACGCCGTGGCTTGCACCGAGAAAAGTGATCTGCATAGAGTTTAAATTCCTTTCTTTTCAATACTTTTAGTGCTTTCTGAGATTTTCAAGAATTTGCACCGCAAATTCTTTGGAAGACCCCCCAATTGGGTCTCCCACACTTTAACAGTCCGCTGGACTGTTAAAGCTCCCATCCTGATTTTTAGGTAGGCAGAAGAGTTTCGAACTCTGCGGAGTTCGACCAAAGGCGTTGCCTTTGGATTTCACGACCGAACCATGGGTTCGGTTTGACCTTCATTTGAAAAAAGGTCGATCAAAAACTTTTGCATCGCTTCGCTGTGTTCAGTTTAACACGTTTATGTATCGACTGCAATGCGCCGAATTCACAGATTTTCGCTTTCGTTTTTGTCTATCACAGCTTTAGGGTTTCCAGCAGACGGTTCGTTTCTCGCTCTACATGGTCGTAGTCGACGAACGGGCGGTAGATGGTTTCAATCGCGTCATGTGTGCGCTTGCAGAGCCTGAGCTCCTCCACGGCCTGCGCAGTCAAGGTCTCGGCCTCCTGCATGGCGAACGGGATGAAGTCCGAAAGCGGGCTCAAAAGGAACTCGTTTAATGTGCTGCGGGTATCGTCTGCGGCACACAGCATGGTGTCGCCGATGCGCACGCACTGCGGTGCTTCCGGCGTGAGCGGATGCAGGAAAATTTCAGTCTGCGTATTCTGCACGAGCTTCATGGCTTCATTTAAGAACACCGCGCCCAAAACGCCGGGCAAGTACACGGTGTTTTCGGCATCCTGTGCTTCCCGGAAATCCGCAACGCCGGCGGGCGTGGGGCTCGTTAAAAATAGTGTGCGCGGTGTGCCTTCCTTCGGCAGTGTGAAACCCTCTTTTAAAAATGTGCGGATCATGGTAAGGTCGGCAGACCTTGCGGCTTCGCTTACGGCGGCACGGCGCAGGCTGCCTGCGGCGGAAAGGCACGCGAACGCGTTTTTGTAGTGCGTGCGGTTTTCTTCTGCAAGGACAAAAAGCTCTTCGCGGCGGCGTTTGAAGACCTCTTTGTGCAAAAACCGTCCGAGATCCAGCGTTTCGCCGTCGATCCCCGGCATGGCGGGGTCTATGGTGTGCGGCGCGGTGCCGTCCAGTAAGACGAGCCGCCGCTGCGGGATACGCACGGCGTCAAAGCTTTCGGGGTCGCTTGCGCAGCGAAATTCTTCGACGGTAAACCCGTTTGCGCGTGCGATGGCGGCGCATTTTTTCATCAATGTGCTTTTTCCTACCCCGGGGCCGCCCTTTAAAACGTAGGTGTAGTGCGGCTCGCTCCACGGCGGCACGATGCCCTCAAAATGCCCGATGAATCCGCGCCCGGTGTTGGCGCCCGGAAAATACCTTCTTTTGCCGTTTGACATAGGAAACCCTCCTCATTTCTCATCGGTGAGTTATATGCGAAAAGCCGTTAAAATAGTCGCCGCGGACAAGACAAAAAGTGGAAAACCCGTGCGAAAAATGGCTTTCCCACACAAGAAAAACCGCGCTATGTCACGAATTTTTTACAATCTCGCCGCGGTGCTGCGTATTGAATTGCGCGCGCGCCTGTGGTATCATTAAGAGTATATTTGGGTAATTTTGCGGATATGTAAGAGCTGTCGAAACGGGCGGCATTTATGCGGTACCGGTATATCGATGCGGAAAGGATACCGCAGAAAGGATGAATCAACATGATGAGAATCGGTTTGGACGTTGGTTCCACGACCTTAAAGTGCGTTGTTCTGAACGAGCAGAACGAGGTGCTTTTCAAAAAATATGAGCGTCATCTTTCGCGCATCGTGGAGAAATCCGTTGAGATGCTGCGTGAAGTGGCAGAGCAGTTTCCGAAAGAAAAGGTGCTTTTGAGCATTTCCGGCTCGGCCGGTATGGGCCTTGCAGAGCGCAGTGACATTCAGTTCGTGCAGGAGGTATACGCGACGCGCATTGCGGTGAACCGCCTTGTGCCGGGTACGGATGCGGTCATCGAGCTTGGCGGCGAGGACGCGAAGATTTTGTTCCTTACGGACGGCAATAACGCCTCCGGCCTTGAGGTGCGTATGAACGGCTCCTGCGCGGGCGGCACAGGCGCGTTCATCGACCAGATGGCGACGCTTTTGAACATCACCCCGGATGCGCTCAACACACTTTCGAAAGAGCATGAGAAGATCTACACCATTGCTTCCCGCTGCGGCGTGTTCGCAAAGAGCGATATTCAGCCGCTTTTAAATCAGGGCGCGCAGAAAAAAGACGTGGCGGCAAGCATTCTCTACGCCGTTGTGAACCAGACCGTTGCGGGTCTTGCGCAGGGCAGAGAAATCGCGGGCAAGGTCGTATACCTCGGCGGCCCGATGACGTTTTTGAGCGAGCTGCGCGTGGCGTTTGATAAGACGCTCGGCATTACGGGCATCTGCCCGGAAAATTCGCTGTATTTCGTCGCGTTGGGTGCGGCGTTTGCGGCGGACGGCAATGAGACAACGCTTGCGGAGATCATCAACCGCATTGCGCATTACACGGCAAAGGAAGAATACCGCGCCTGCCCGCCGCTTTTTAAGGACAAGGCGGATTACGAAGCATTCACAAAGCGCCACCTTAACGCCGGCGTTAAGGTGCGCGACACACTGGAGGACGGCGAGCCGGTTTATATCGGCATCGATGCAGGCTCCACGACCGTTAAAGCCGTTGTGACGGATAAGGACGGCAATATTGTTTGTTCGCGCTATATGTCGAACAGCGGCAACCCTGTCCCGCTGATGCGCGAATTCCTGCTTGAAGTTTACACGCGTTTCCCGCAGGCGAAGATCTGCGCCTGCGCGGCGACCGGCTACGGCGAAGACATCATCAAAAACGCGTTTTCCGTCGATTACGGCATCGTAGAGACGATGGCGCATTTCTACGCGGCGCGCGCGTTTAACCCGAAGGTCGATTTCATCATCGACATCGGCGGTCAGGACATCAAGTGCTTCAAGGTCGAAAACGGCGTCATCGACGATATTTTCCTCAACGAGGCTTGTTCCTCCGGCTGCGGCTCGTTTCTCCAGACGTTTGCGGGTGCGCTGGGTTACTCCATTGAAGATTTTGCAAAACTCGGCCTGTTTGCGGATCGCCCGGTCGACCTCGGCTCCCGCTGCACGGTGTTCATGAACTCCTCCGTGAAGCAGGCGCAGAAGGACGGCGCAACGGTGGAGAACATCTCCGCGGGTCTTTCCATCAGCGTTGTCAAGAACGCGCTGTATAAAGTTATCCGTGCGGTCGATTCCAAAGCAATCGGCCGGGAGATCGTCGTGCAGGGCGGTACGTTCCTGAACGACGCCGTGCTGCGCGCGTTTGAGCAGGAGATCGGCCACGATGTCATCCGTCCGACCATTGCGGGCCTGATGGGCGCATACGGTGCTGCACTGTATGCACGCGAAAAAGCACAGGCTGCGGGTAAGGCGACGGAGCTTTCGACGCTTTTGAGCAAGGAAGCGCTCGAAGAATTCACCCACAGCGTAAAGGCTATCACCTGCCGCGGCTGCTCCAACAGCTGCAAGTTGACGGTGAACACCTTTTCCGGCGGACGCAAGTTCATCAGCGGCAACCGCTGTGAAAAGCCGGTGACGGGCGTGAAATCCACCGAAACGCAGTACAACATGTTTGAAGAAAAGCGCAAGCTGCTCGCGCGCTATACATACAAAGACACGGGCAAGCCGGTCATCGGCATTCCGATGGGCCTCAACATGTACGAGCTTTTGCCGTTCTGGTATAAGTTCTTCACAACGCTCGGCTACGATGTGAAAACGTCACCGGCGTCGAACCGCCAGCTTTATTTAAAGGGTCAGCACACCATTCCGTCCGACACGGCGTGCTTCCCGGCAAAGCTGATGCACGGCCACGTGGAAGCGCTGCTTGACGAGGGCGTGGACGCGGTGTTCTACCCCTGCATGACGTATAACTTTGACGAAAACCTCGGTGACAACCACTATAATTGCCCGGTCGTCGCCTATTACCCGGAGGTCATCTCCTCCAATATCCAGAAATTAAAGGACACCGTCTTCATCGGCGATTACGTCGGCCTGCACCGCAGACACGACTTCCCCGGCAAGATGTACGAGATTTTACGCCGCCACTTCCCGAACGGTACGTTCACGAAAAAAGACGTGAAGAAAGCATCCGACGCGGCGTATGCGGAGTATGACCTCTACATGCGCGCCGTGCGTGCCATCGGCGACAAATTCCTCGCGCTCGCCGATGAACAGCATAAGCCCGTTATCGTGCTGGCCGGTCGTCCGTATCATGTGGACCCGGAGATCAACCACGGCATTGACGGCCTCATCTGCGACTGCGGCGCGGTCGTTGTGACGGAAGATGCCGTTGCGTGCAAGGAGAAGAAATTCCCGACGAAGGTCCTCAACCAGTGGACGTATCACTCCCGTCTGTATGCGGCTGCAAAGTACGTTGTAGACCGTGCGGATAAGCGCGTGAACCTCATTCAGCTTGTCTCGTTCGGCTGCGGCGTGGACGCCATCACGACCGACGAGGTGCGCGGCATTCTGCACGACGGCGGCAAAATTTACACCCAGCTCAAGATCGACGAGATCACAAACCTCGGCGCGGTGCGTATTCGTCTCCGCAGCCTGTTTGCGGCGCTGGATTTACAGTAAGGGAGGCGCACGAATATGGCTTTTACCGATCGCGTTGAATTTACAAAGGAAATGAAAAAAGAGGGTTATACGATCCTTGCGCCGAACATGGCGCCCATCCATTTCCGTTTATTTGAAAACCTGTTTGCTTCTTACGGCTACAACGTGGAGATTCTCCAGACGCGCGGCCGTCAGATTGTGGACGAGGGTCTGAAATATGTCCACAACGATACCTGCTACCCGGCGCTGCTCACCATCGGCCAGATGATGGACGCGCTGCACAGCGGCAAATATGATCTGCATAAAACGGCGCTCATCATTACCCAGACGGGCGGCGGCTGCCGTGCTTCGAATTACATTCACCTTTTGAGAAAGGCGCTGGAAAAAGACGGCCTTTCGTATATTCCGGTCATTTCGCTCAATATGTCCGGGCTCGAGAAAAACAGCGGCTT
>OGQT01002362.1_pt1 | contig 13488 bp, 9 predicted proteins | sample 1553261 | NCBI WGS metagenome assembly OGQT01 (sample SAMEA2579992, study PRJEB22360) | human gut metagenome | biome: human gut; feature: human-associated habitat; material: faeces | place: Denmark | collected 2008/2010
TAACTGTAGCCGATGACAATTGCCTTCGAGCAGGAACGCAGCACGCAGTTCGTGATGACGATGTCCTCGCACGGTTTTGCCCAATCCGTAATGCCGGAAAGCGCAATGCAGTCGTCGCCGCTCGAAATATTGCAATCGGCAATAATAACACCTTTACAGCTCGCAATATGGATGCCGTCGTCGTTCGGCACGTTGGGGCTGGTGTCAATCGTAAGGCCAAGCAGCTTTACATTCTCGCACGCGTTGAAGCTGAACGTCCAGCACGGCGCATCGATAACCTTAATGCCGCGCACAGTAACATTCTTCGCATTGTGGAAGAAGATGCACTGGCTCGGGCGCGTGCCGATGGGGTATGTGCATTCGGCTTCCTGCTCCTTTGTGAACGGAACACGGCTGCTCGGTACGTTCATCACGCTTGTATCATAAAACGATGTGCCGGAAAGGTCAATGGTGCCGCTGCCGTCGATGGTCACATTGTCGTGATCACGGTTGATAAGCAGGGCACGCAGCACCCCCATTTCATTGTGGATAAAATCCTGTGCAGGGTAGTCGTCGATATTCGTGGAGCCCTTTAAAACAGCGTCCGGCTCCAAATGCAACGATGCACCATTCAAATGGATTGTACCGGTAATGAACACGCCGCCGGGAACGAGCACGGTCTCGCCCGTCTCCCCTGCGCGGTCCACAGCCGCCTGAACGGCTTTTGTGTTGACGGTCTTGCCGTCAGCCACCGCACCGAAATCTCTGATATTTAACATTATCTCTTTCCCCAATTCTCTTTAGAGCTCATATTTTCTGCACCGATATATTCGGTGTAACAGACATCTTAAATCAATTTCAAGTTTAAAAGTAAGAATAATGAAGCAAGGGCGCAGGACCTTTTGCGTCCTGCGCCCTGCATTCAGATCATTATTCAGGTTTCAGAAGAGCAATTAGCCTTCCGTGGTGCCCTTTGCGATCTCGAGTACGTCCGGGTTAGCATCCAGATAAGCCTTGAACTGGGTTCTGTACTCTTCCATGTACTTGTCGAGGCCAGCAGCCTTCAGCTTCTCGATAGCAGCATCGATGTTGTCCTCATAGGAAACCATACCGACCTTAATCGGGTAGATGGAGGAGATGATCTCGGTCTGGAGGTTCGTCAGCTCACTGGTAACGTTAGAGGAATCAAAGATGAAACCTGCAGCCGGGGAAATGACGTAGTTATCAGACTTGTAGGTCATGTAATCGACCTGCTCGTCCGGCGTATCGGTAGCATAAGCCATGTACGGCAGGTAGCCGGTCATCCAGGTATCCATGCTGTACAGAGGGTTGCCGTCGTCGCCCTTGACCTGCTCAATTCTGTGATCGCCGGTCTTGGTATAGTGCGTGCCCTCAATGCCATAGTGGAAGAGGTCATGGTTCTCTTCGGAAGCATACAGCCAGTTGAGGAACTTGAGGCCGGATTCCGGATCCTCAGAAGTGGAAGAAATCGCATTCAGGTTCTGCACATAGGTGTAGATCATGTCCGGAATGTCGTCGCCAAAAGCTTCAACCCACTTGACTTCTGCGCCTTCAACACCGTTCTTCTGCATCGTAACACCCGTGTACGGGTCGAATGTCTGGGACGGAAGCATCGCGCCGTAATTAGCATCGTCGTACTGCTTCTGATGGTCGCGGTTCAAGATATCCGGATCGATGAGACCGGCCTGATACATCTCGTAGTAGGTGTTTGCGTCCTTCTTGAATTCTTCGGACTCATAGAAGGAATCAACCGTGCCGTCCTGACGGATGAGGCAGATGCCGAGGGAGTTCTCAACATAGAACGGATAGGTATCATAGCTTCTGTGGAGCCAGTGCGCCGTATCCTGAACCTGATGGAACCAAGAATAAGCCTTCATACCGGTCTCGTTGAGGATCTCGTCCTGAGACTTCTTCATGAGGTCGATGATGCCTTCCGTCGTGTCCGGGAACTCGTCGTAGCCGACCTTCTCAGCGATGTCGGAACGGTAGTCCATGTAGGACATCGTGTTGTCGAAGGATCTCCAGTAGCACGGTACTGCGTATTCTTCGCCCTTGTAGAGGGTGCCCAGCCACTCGGTCTCAGAGAACTTGTTGTAGAGGTCCGGGTAGTTCTGGATGGAATCGTGGATGGAGGAGATAGCGCCCATACCTGCGATAGCGGAAAGGTTCTTAACGTCCTGCATAACATGCAGCAGCTCGAACTCTTCACCGGTCGTCAGCATGAGGTTCAGCTTCTCAGCATAAGCATCCCACGGGATTCTTGTGACGGAAACCTCAATGTTTACGCCGTCTTCCTTCAGTTTCTCGTTGACAGCAGCCATACCGGTCTCATAGTCCGGGCAAAGTGTGCCCGGCTGTACAATACGCATCGGGTGAATGGTGCCGTCGTCCTCTGTTGCCGAAGATTCGTCAGATGTGGAAGCATCGGACGAAGTAGAAGCCTCAGAGGAAGCAGAAGATGTGCTGTCAGCACTGGAAGTGTCGTTGTTGCCGGAGCAACCTGCAAAAGCCGTAACGACCATTGCAGCTGCCAGAGCCATAGCCAGCAGTTTCTTCGTTGTCTTCATTTCTTACTTCAACTCCTTGAAAATTGATATATGTGTAACCGTCTTCCACGGTAAACACCAAATTAAAATGTTTGCGGGCGATCAACCCTTAACGGCGCCAACGACCATGCCCTTAACAAAGTACTTCTGCAGGAACGGATACAGAATGATAATCGGGCCCATGGTGATAACGGAGGTCGCCATCTTAAAGCTTTCCTTCGGCGGGTTTACGTTGACCGCAGCGCCGGCAGAGAGCTTGCTCAGTGCAGTGATCTGAGACTGAATCTTGAAGAGGAGCATCTGCAAAGAGTAGTACTTCTCATCATTCACGAGCATAACTGCGTTGAAGTAGTTGTTCCAGTAGCCAATGGCATAGAACAGAGCAATCGTAGCCAGAACCGGCATGCAAAGCGGGAAGTAAATACCAAATGCAATCTTCACTTCGCCTGCACCGTCAATCTTTGCGGATTCGTTCAGCTCGGCCGGGATACCGCGCACAAAGTTGCGCACAAGGAACATATTAAAGGGATTGAACAACAGGCTCGGTACGATGAGTGCCCAGATGTTATCGTAGCAGTTCAATGCTTTACACATCATGTACCACGGAACAAGGCCCGCAGAGAAAACCATGGTGATGTAGAAGTAAAGGGACAGACCGTCTCTGTAACGGCAGGAACGGTTTGCAAGGGTGTAGCCTGCGCCGAATGTGACGAACGATGCAACAACGGTACCGACAACCGTTGCAATCGTCGTTACAAGATAGGACTGCGGAACGGATGAGGACGGCAGGAAGAGCATTTTATAGGCTGCAGCCGACCATTCGCTCGGCCAGAAAGAGTAACCGTTGATCGTAATCGATTTCTCACTGCTGAAAGAAACAATGATAACGAGAACAAACGGCAGGACGCATATCAGTGCGAACAGAGCAACGACGAGATAAATGACGAACGTACCGACGTTCTCCCCCGTGCTGTGCTTGATTTTGTTGTTGGTGTTAGACGGCTTTGTCGCCGCCGCAACCGTGCTGTTCATGAGCTTGTCTCCTTTCCCTGTATCAGAACAGTGCGCCATCCGGGAACTTTCTTCTGACGATCCAGTTTGCTGTGAAGACCAGAATGAAGCCGACGATGGACTGATAGAGACCGATAGCCATGGAAAGGCTCGGATCACCTGTGTTCTTAAATGTACGGTAAACGTATGTATCAATAACTTCTGCAATCGGCATCAACGAGCTGTTGTCGCGGATGATCGCATACAGCATACCGAAGTCGCCGTAGAAGATGCGGCCGACAGACATCAGGGTCATGATGCAGATGGTCGGTGCAAGCAGCGGGATCGTGATGTAAATGATACGCTTAAAGCGCGTAGCGCCGTCGATATAAGCTGCTTCGTAAAGGCCTTCGTCAATGCCGGTGATCGCTGCGAGGTAAACGATCGTGTTGTAGCCCGTGTTCTTCCAAATGTTGAGGATCAGAAGAATCGGGTACCAGTAGCCGGGGGTAGAATAATAATTGATGCGCGTACCCATCAGATTGTTGAGCAGGCCCGTCTCTGTACCAAGGATACCCTGCAGCATGTAGCTGACGATAACCCAGGAAATAAAGTACGGGAAAAGCATCATGGACTGAGAAACCTTAAGGAACTTCTTCGCCTTAACCTCATTGAGGACGATTGCCAAAACAACGGAGCAAACCGTACCGACGATGAGGAACAGGATGTTGATGACGAGCGTGTTGCGCGTAACGGTCCACGCCCAGCTGGACTTGAAGAAGTATTCGAAGTTTTTCAGACCGACAAACGGGCTAAAAACACCCGTCTTGTAGTTGAACTTCTCAAATGCAATTACGATGTACGGCAGTGTCAAATAAGAAAAGATGAAAGTGTAAACGACCGCGGGCAGCGCAAGCAGGTACAAAAACTTGTTTGTCCACAGCTCTTTAAAAGGATTCACTCTCTTCTTGCTGACATCAACCAAAGCTGACGCCTTACTCATGTTTGCGATCATCCTCTCCGAATAATGTGTCTCTTCTATATAAGGAAGAGTTTTGTTCACCTCTGCGCAGCCGCACATATAAAGTAAAGCTTATTTGCTTTATATTTATATATTATTGACTCTGCAAATGCGAACCCGGAATATCGCTATTCCTGCTGAAAACAAAGTGCCGACAAAACTTGGTGTTTGCCAAAGCGTGTCGTTTTGCAATCACAGCGCACCGGGCGCCCTCCCTCATGGGTCTTCCCGGAACCTCTGCCCCGTGCAGAGATACCGTTTCTGCAAACCGCTTGTTTGTTTTCGATGAATAAACTTTAACACGCTGTGAACGATTTGTAAAGTATTCTTTTTGCGATAAACTCCAAAATTTCAAAACAACTTTGCATTTTGTCAGTTTTAAGGCACTTCACAAATTTCGCTTTTCTCCATTTTTTGAGAATCGAATCACTTTTTTCGGCTTTTCGTGATATGAAACTACGGTTTTTTACGATTTGAATCAATAATCTGATTTTTCGCTTGCGTTTAGTACCAAAATCCGTTATCATAGAGTTATACGAAATCTAAATCGTGTTTTTCGTTCTCTTTCTGTATTTGGAGTGTTGTATTTTGTTTAAAAAAGTAAAAACCCGGCTGTTCAACCGGTACCTTTTCAGCATTTTCTGCGTGGTGGCCATAGCCGTTATACTCGTCACGCTTTTAATTTTCACCATCTACGCAAATCTGCAGGTCAGCTCTGCGCGCACCTATTCTGTGCATCAGTTGGAGCAGGTCTGTCAGATGACGGATATGCTCTACAGCCAAGTGCATTCCGTTAATAATCAAATTTTGCAGAACAGCAATACGAACCGCTGCCTCTCCTCCAATACCTTCAACCGCCTCATCGAAGCCGACGCAGGCATCAAGTTACGCGAGATCCAAACGGCGCAGAGCTATACGCGCTATGTTAGCCTCTATAACTCCGCCTCCAACCGTTTCGTCTCCAGCTCTACGGCAGATTTTCTCACGGATGACGATATTGCATACTATTATCGTAGATTGCCCGATAATCCCGGCGCCGATACCTGCCTTCTGCGCATGATCGGTGCAAACTACGCCACACAGCAGCTCAAGACCCGTTATGTCTATTCCTTCGTCTTCCGCGTACAGCTACGCAAAGGCGGCTCGCCCGACCTCATCATCGTAGACGTGGACGAAGATTATTTCAACGATTCCATATCGAACCTGCGCACCTCGAACGGCTTTCAGCAGGTCCTGCTTTTGAACCGTTACGGCGAGGTTTTCTCCACCAATATCGCTGAAGGTGATTCAGAAACCTTTACGCATGCAAAACCCGACAATACTATTGTCTCCGTGGAGGATTTCCCGGAGCTGACCGACAATTCCGGCTCCTTCTCCTACACCTGCGCTGACCATACCGAAGCGCTCGTCACCTACGCCAAGGCGTCTTCCTCCGGCTTTACGATCTTCAATATTGTGCCGTACTCGAATATTTACAGCGGTCTCCCCCAGCTCGCCATCATCACGTTACTCGCCGGCATTCTTGTTCTCTGCGTCGGCATGTTCATCTCGTTCCGCACCAGTGCAAAGCTCTCTGCGCCAATCGAAGTGCTATACAGCAACTACGTCAAAAAGCCGTCGAACGACCATGCCGGCGATGAGCTCGACCAGCTCAGCAAGGCCTTTTCCGATATGTACATGAAAGCCGATAAGCTGGAGCAAGGCCTCATCTCCTCCTATTCCGATTCCAAAAAGCGCAACATTCAGCGACTTATGCACGGCGAGTATGGACAGATTCCGAATTACATCGAAGTATACCAAAGCTACGGCATCGACCTCACCGCGCCGTATTACACCATCGTCATTATCAGTGCAGCCTCCAAAGAGTTGCGCTTCGGCCCGGATGACCCAAACTATTTCATTTACAGCTACGCTCTCGAAAACCTCGCCACCGAAGTTTTGGGGCAGTTCGGCAGTGTCGTACCGTATCGCAATTCGCACAACTTTCTCGTGATGTTGCTCCCCCTGCAAAAGAACGCCTACCCGGAAAAGCTTGTGCCGGAGCTTGAGCGCGTGTGCGAGGTCATGCAGCGCGAGTTTGCCATGAACACCACCGTCTGCATCGGCACCATCGTGGAGACAGCCGTCAATATCAACCTCTGCTATGAGGCGACGAACATCGCACTGGAATATTCCGCCATCCGTAATCAGGACAAAATTTTCTTCGCCTATGAGACCGGCCAGAATATCAATCTCAACTCATACCACAACAAGCTCCACATGAAGCTTGCCGAGCACATCCGCGCAAATGACCTCGATGCCTGCTCGCATGAGTTCGATCTCGCGCTTTCCTACATGTCAAACGTCAGCTTTAATACAGCCGTTGCGTATTTCAATCACGTCATGATGTCGCTGCTCGACGATTTCTCCACCACTTTCACGGATGATGACACCGCTTATCCCATCTTGATGGATAAACTGAATAAAATTGACCGTCAGCTACCGAATGTCTATATGCTGCGCAAGCGCTGCATGGAGTTCATCACCATTTTGGCGCATCATCAAAGCATCAACCGCAAATACGGCAACGAGCTTGCCGCCGATGCCGCAAAGGAATACATCGACAAAAACTACGCAAATCCGGATCTTTCCCTGAAAATGCTCGCCGGCATGGCAGGCCTTTCCTCCGCCTACTTCGGCAAAATTTTCACCGCGCAGATCGGCTATTCGTTCAGTGATTACCTCAGCAACACCCGCATGAAAAAGGCCGAGCAGCTTCTGCGTGAGACTAAGCTGCCCATCAACCAAATCAGCGAAGCCATCGGCATTGTAAACACGAACTACTTCTATTCTATCTTCAAGAAAAAGTATGGCATGACACCGCTCGCCTACCGCCGCACGCGTTCCGGCGAAGCGGAAGATACAAAATCCGAAGAACAGGACGAAACTACAGAGTAATTCACCCGGTTTTACGGACCGTTCACGAATTGTTAGCAGTTGATTTTCATAATTTTTCGGAAAATGAATTGATTTTTTGTACATTTACGCTTATAATGTGTATAGAACATTGAAAGGCGGCGAGCAAATGCGCATCCGTAAAAAACCACTTGGAGACAAAAACTTAGTCGGCGCACGTATTGAGAGCATTCGCCGCAATCGTGGCATGAAACAGAAAGAGCTGCTCGCGCAGCTGCAGGTGCGCGGTGTTGACATCAACGCCTCTGCCCTCTCTAAGTTAGAGGGTCAGCTTCGCACCGTCACGGATATCGAGCTTTTAGCCTTCGCCGAAATTTTAGACGTCGATGTCTTCTGGCTCCTTACCGGCAAATCCCAACAGATCTAAAACCAAAACCGGGTAGCACACCGCACGGCAGCTTACCCGGTTTTCTTTTAGCTTTTTATCGTTTGTTTATTTCTATCCCCTGCACCGTAAAATGCGTCCTATACAAAAATTCCCGGAGAGCACACGGCTTTCCGGGAATTTCATTCTGTAATAGAAACGCTTGCTTAAAAGCAGCTCGGGTCAGACTACTTCTTGCTCTTCTCGCCCTTATGCACAGCCCACATGGTGTACAGCGGAGCCGCAATGCACAGCGAGGAATAGCAACCGACAATCGTGCCGACCATCATCGGCAGTGCAAAGCTCTGTACAGAGCTGATGCCATAAACAGCCGCAACAATGTAGATGACAAGCAGCGCCATGAAGGTGGTCAGAGATGTCAGAATAGAACGCGTCATTGTCTGATTGAGGCTCTTGTTGACGATAGCCGGCAGTGCATCCGGGCTCTTCGTCGGGGAGAGCTTGCGGTTCTCACGAATACGGTCGTAAATGACGATGGTATCGTTCAGCGAGTAGCCGAGGATTGTCAGGATAACAGCGATGAAAATATCGTTGATCGAGAAACCGAAAATCACAAACGCGAAATACACAAGCAGCACGTCATGCACAAGTGCGATGAGCGCCGTAACGCCGGCGGAAAGACCGCCGATTTTCTTAAAGCGCAGCGCAATGTAAACGAGCAGGATCACGAACGTGATGAGCAAGCAAACAAGGCACTTCTGGAAGAACTTCGCGCCCATGGTCGGGTCAACGGAACTCGATTCCACCACGTTGAACGTGCGGTCGGCATACGCGTCGGATAGGGACTGCGCGATTGCCTGCTGTTCATCGAGCGTCACAGCTTCGTTGCCCGCAAAGGACAGCGTCACTTGGTTCGCGTCCGTGCCGAACGTCTTGCTCAATGCAACGGAAACATCGCGGCCGGTCTCTTCTTTTACGAGGGACGCGATTTCATCCGTATCGACTTCGCCGTCTACGGAATACTTAATCATCGCACCGCCGACGAACTGAATGTCCATCTTCGTGCCACGAATGAAATTGAAAATCAAGCCGATGACCATCAGGCCAATCGAGATGCCGAACAGAATTTTTCTGTTCTTATAGAAATCAAAATCAAACTTTTTCATTACTTATCCGCACCTCCAAACAGCCATTTCTTACGGAGCGGCTTGAAGCCGGAAAGCGATTTGATCATCAGGCGAGAGCAGAACACGCCCATGATGAAGTTACCGATTACGCCGACGAGCAAAGTGTAGCCGAAGGAGTAGATCGCACCGGTCGTGGATTCGCCGAAAATCTTAGAGAGAATGTTAGACGGACCGAACACGCCGATGAGCATGATGGCAACGATCAAAATCGTGATGTTGCCGTCGATGATCGACCAAAGGCTGTTAGAGCAGCCCTTCTGAATGGCGCCGTCCAGCGTTTTGCCGGTGCCGAGTTCTTCCTTAATACGGCTCGCAGTGATAATGTTCGCATCCACACCCACGCCGATGGAAAGGATAATACCCGCAAGACCCGGCAGAGTCATTGTAAAGCTGTTCACAAACGGGAAGTAGCCGGAAATCGCCGCAAAGGTGATTGCAAGCTGACCCACAAGCGTCAGCACAGCCACAAAGCCCGGAACCTTAAAGATGATGATCATAAAGACCGCGATGAGCGCAAAAGCGATTACGCCGGCCATGACCATGGCATCCAGAGACTTCATGCCGAGCGTCGGGTTCACGGTGCTGAAGTTCGAGGTCTGCAAAGCAAACGGCAGCGCGCCGCCCTGAATCTTTGCGGCAAGCTCGGAAGCCGTAGCTGCCGTAAAGTTACCGGTAATAGAAGCCTTGCCGTCTGTGATAACCGCGTTAACGGTCGGGTAAGAAATCATAATGTCATCCATCCAGATGGAGATTGTCTTGCCCTTCAGGCGTTCGGTCGCTTCCGCAAACTTCTTTGCGCCCTCATCGGAAAGCGTCAGGGAAATCGCATAATCATAGCTGCCGGAGGTGGAATTCTCCTGCATGACCGGCTTTGCCTCCGTTACATCGCTGCCTTCCAGAATGATGTTTTCCGCCGTTGTACCCGTCGGTGTCTGGTAAACCGGGTTGCCCTCGCCGTCTACCGTCTGAGTCTCGTAGGACTTACCTTCGCGGAATGTCAGCAGCGCCGTTGCGGAAATTTCTTCAATCGCCTTCTCCGGGTCAAAGTCCGATTCGCCGCTCTTCCACGGGAAACGAACAATGATCTTGTCGTTGGCTTCGTCGGTGTAAATCTCGTAGTCCGTAATGCTCTTCGAGACCATACGCAGCTCAATGATTGCCTTTGCGGCTTCAAGCTGTTCTGCGGTCGCCTCCACGCCGTCAGCCGGGCTGAAGGTCGCTTCCACGCCGCCGCGGATATCAATACCCCATCTTATATCGCCGGCGCCCTTGATCCATGTGTTCTTCGTGTCACCGTTCTGCGTGTAAACGCCGAAGACCGATGTGTATGTAAGCGCAAGGATCAGAGCCGCGATGATAAAAAACACAGGTTTTTTCACGCGCTTCATCTAATTGTTTCCTCCAATGGATAAAACCGCTGTTTTATCCGTTTACTTTTAAAATGTCCGTCATGTAAAGCAGGGTGGAAAGAACCACCCTGCAAATTTACACCTGACGATTTAAATTATTCTTCAGAAGCGTCCTCGCCCTGGTCTTCGAGCAGAGCACGGATGGAGAGGGAAACTCTCTTCTTGTCGAAATCGATGTCGGTGATCTTCACCTTAACAACGTCGCCAACCTTCAGAACGTCCTGCGGCTTCTCGATTCTTCTGTCCGCGATCTGAGAGATGTGGATGAGACCGTCGATGCCCGGGAGAATCTTAGCAAATGCGCCGAACGTGGTCATGCCGACAACGGTAGCGTCGCAAACCGTGCCAACCGGATACTCGTTCTTGAGAATCTCCCACGGATTGTCTTCCTTCTTCTTGTAGCCAAGGGAAATCTTGCCGTTCTCACGGTCAAGGCTTTTGACATAAACCTGAACGGTGTCGCCGACGGAGACAACTTCGCTCGGGTGCTTGATGCGGTTCCAAGAGAGCTCGGAAATGTGGATCATGCCGTCCACGCCGCCAAGGTCAACGAATGCACCGAAGTTCGTGAGGGACTTAACGGTACCCGTAAACTCCTGACCTTCTTCAACAGACTCCCAGAACTTAGCCTGTGCTGCCTTTCTCTGCTCGCGGAGCACGGAACGGATGGAACCGACCGCACGGCGGCGCTGGCGGTTGACTTCGATGATGCGGAACTGAACGTCCTGACCCTTCAGAGCCTCAAGATCGTCACCGCGGTTTGCAACAGCCTGAGAAGCCGGGATGAAGACACGGATGCCGTTATACAGAACGATCACGCCGCCCTTAACAACTTCTGTGACCTTGCCGGTGAGGATTTCTTCAGCGTCCATAGCCGCTGCAATGTCTTCCCAGCCCTTGATGGCATCGATGCGCTTCTTGGAGAGCATGATGGTGCCTTCCTGGTCGTTTGTCTTCATGATGAGCAGATCCATCTCGTCGCCGATCTTTACAAGATCTTCCGGCTTCGCGTTCGGATCGTTGCTAAGCTCGTTAGCCGGGATGTAGCCGGCCTGCTTTCTACCGACGTCAACATACACTTCGGTGGGAGAAATGCTTACAACTACACCGTGCACCTTTTCGTCTGTATTTAAGCTCTTGAGTGATTCCTCAAGCATCTCCTCAAAATTAAGCTCATTTGTTTCAATTTTGTCTGTCATGGTAACAAGTACCTCCTTTATTATGCTTGCCGGTGTTGAAGCACCGGCAGTTATGCCGATATTCATTTTGCCCTTTACAGGCAGGGCTGCAAGCTCCGCCGCCGTCTCAATGAGATACGTCTGCGCATACGGTTCACAGACCTCCTTGAGCTTCGCCGTATTCGAGCTGTGACGCCCGCCGATGACGAGCATCAAGTCGCTTTCACGCGCAAGCTCGCGTGCTTCGCGCTGGCGATTTGTTGTAGCCTTACATATTGTATCAAAAACTGAAGCGTTTGTACATACCTTTTTTACGAAATCCAAACATTTTTCCCATTCTTCTACGTTAAAAGTGGTCTGTTCACAAAAAAGAAGGGGCATTTCGGCAAGTTCAGGCTCATTTTTGAATAGATTTTCGAGTTCTTCGCGCGTTTTGAAGGTGCGGTACGGCGTTTTGCAGCAGCCGAGTATGCCCTCCACCTCCGGGTGTTTTGCATCGCCGGCCAGCATCACGCGCCTGCCCTCGCGCTCTCCATCGGAAACAAGGCAGTGAATCTTCTGCACATACGGGCACGTCGCGTCCTTGTAATCGACACCGAGCGCTTTCAGTTTTTCGATGACCTCGGGCGGTACACCGTGCGAGCGGATGACAACCGTCTCCCCCGCTTTCGCGTCCTCGGGCGCATCTATAATGCGCACGCCTTTGCGGCCGAGCTCCTCCACAAGCTGCGGGTTATGGATGATCGGCCCGAGCGTGCAGACGGTTTTGTCCTCGTCAAGCAATTTGTAAACGGTCTCCACTGCGCGGTTCACGCCAAAGCAGAATCCCGCTGTTTTCGCCACGCGGATCATACTTCCTTCCACCTGTTCTCCATAATATCGAGACCTTCCTCGCGCAGCTTCTGCACCTCGGCAAAAATATTGCGCGAAACACGGCGGTAAATCATACCGGAATCTTCGGTCAGGCCCATGTCCTCAAACCGGATTGGCTTGCCGATGTTGATGACCATTTTCTTAAACACCTTCGGGGGCTTGCCGCCCTCGCCCACGATCGCCACAGGCAAAATCGTACAGTGCGTCTTGTACGCCAGCATTACCATACCCATTTTCGGGTTCAAAAGCTCGCCGGTCTTCGAGCGCGTACCCTCCGGGAACATGCACACGACCTTTTCTTCTTCCAAAAGGTCAATCGCCGTCTGAATGCCCTGTGCCCCGCCCGTGCCGCGGGAGATTGGGAACGCGCCGAGGCTCTTCAAAAATCCGCCGATGAGCTTGTTTTCAAAAAGCTCGGCCTTCGCCATATAGTGTAATTGTCGTTTCGGTATTGCGCAGCCAAGGTAAATCGGGTCGCCCATCGTCACGTGGTTAGAGCAAACAAGCAGCTTGCCGGTAAGCGGCATGTTCTCTCTGCCTATAATACGGTACGGGTGCAGAATTTTAAAGAAAAACAGCATCACGTACTTTGCAAGGAAATACCACCAGGAAAGGTGTTCCTTCGGCTTCTTATTTTCAGCCATGCTTCACGCCCGTCCTTTCTTCCACGATCTCCAGTAAGCGTTTCACCGTACCGTTAAAATCCAGCTCGCTGTTGTCAAGCAAAATGCTGTCCTCCGCTGCCTTAGATTGCTTTTCGTCCTGCTTATCGCGGCGAATAACGTCCGCAAGCGTTTCTTCATAGCTCACGTCCACGCCTTTTTCCTTGAGCTCCTTGTAGCGGCGCTCGGCGCGCACCTCGGGCGAAGCCGTCAGGAAAATCTTCACCTGTGCGTTCGGCAAAATCGTCGTGCCGATGTCTCGGCCGTCCATGATGACGTTGTACTTTTTCGCCATATCCACCTGCGCGGAGAACAGAAACTTACGCACTGCCGGTACGGAAG
>OGQT01002377.1_pt1 | contig 13432 bp, 12 predicted proteins | sample 1553261 | NCBI WGS metagenome assembly OGQT01 (sample SAMEA2579992, study PRJEB22360) | human gut metagenome | biome: human gut; feature: human-associated habitat; material: faeces | place: Denmark | collected 2008/2010
GGCGTCCTTCCGCGATCGTCAGGAAGCCGTCGGTGGCCATCTGGCTCAGCACGTCGCGGATGCGCGCTTCCGGCACTTCGTCGAGCATGCCGAACGACGGCAGGCTTTCGGGGTTGAGATAGCTTAGATCCTGTGCCTTCGAGCCGCGCAGCACCTTGACGATTTTGCCGCTGCCGACATGCTGGTTCACATCGTGCACGCAACGGCTGATGGCTCGGGCGATGTCGGTGACGTCGATGGTTTCGAATGTGTGCTCGCAGTTGGCGCAACCGCCCACGCATTTGCCGTCCGTTTTCGCCGCCGCGCCCGCGGTTTCGCCGAAATACCGGGTCATGTACGCGTGCAGGCAGTCCGTGGTACGGCAGTAGCCGACCATCGCGTCGAGCAGCCGGCGTTTCGACGCGCGTACGGCCTCCTGCTCTTCGGGAGTCAATCGTTCGTTTTCGTAATCCGAATCGAGCAGCCGGCGGCGGGTGACGATGTCCGATTCGTTCCACAACAGCGTGCAGCGGCTTGGTTCGCCGTCTCGTCCGGCGCGACCCGCCTCCTGGTAGTACGCTTCGATGGATTCGGGCATGTTGTGGTGGATGACGAACCGCACGTTGGATTTGTCGATGCCCATGCCGAACGCGTTGGTGGCCACGACCACGGGCACACGGTCGGTGACGAAATCGCGTTGCGCCTTCTCTCGTGTGTCGGCGCTCATACCGCCATGGTAGGCGACGGCGATGGTGCCGATATCCGACACATCCGCACCCCCTGCGGCACGCAATTCGGCGACGGCGCTGTTAAGCGATTCGGCGAGCGCTTCCGTTTCCTTGCGCGTGGCGCAGTAGACGATGCCGGATTCGTCCGGATGGCTGGCGATGTAGGACGCCACCCAGGATGCTTTGTCTTTACGTGGCATGCTGATGACGTCGAAATACAGGTTCGGCCGGTCGAAACCGGTGACGGTGATGGACGGTGTGTGCAGACCCAGAATCGAAACGATGTCGCGGCGCACGCGTTCGGTGGCGGTGGCGGTGAACGCGGCGACCGTTGGACGTGTGGGCAGTCCGGCGATGAATTCGCCGATGCCAAGATATGAGGAACGGAAGTCCTGCCCCCATTGGGAGACGCAGTGCGCTTCGTCGACGGCGACGAGCGAGATCGGCACACGGACGGCGAAGTTGCGGAATCGTTCGGTTTCCAAACGTTCCGGCGCCACGTACAGCAGTTTGATCTGGCCGGAGAGCGCCTGCGCGAAGACGAGATCCTGTTCGTCCGGCGTCTGAGTGGTGTTGATGAACGCGGCCGGAAGGCCCACGTCGTTCAGGGCGTCGACCTGGTCGCGCATGAGTGAGATCAGCGGCGAGATGACGATGGCGACGCCCGGCAGGATCGCTGCGGGAATCTGATAGCAGATGGATTTGCCGGCGCCGGTGGGCATGACGCCAAGCACGTCGTGTCCGGTGAGGATGGCCGAGACGATGCCGGATTGTCCAGGACGGAACGAATCGTAGCCGAAATAGCGGTTCAGCGCCTCCAATGCGCGGGGGTCTACGGAATCGGCGGAATCAACAGCTTGCGTCATGGTTTCCAAGTGTAGCAATGCCATGCGTTGACCGCGGAGAGCGAAACAGCCGGCGCGGGTCTTGCCCATGCCGGCCGTTTCATGCTTCTATCGGAAATAGGGAATTCAGATCTGGCGGAACGCCTGCTCCAGGTCGGCGATCAGATCGTCCGCGTCCTCAAGGCCGACGGACAGGCGGATCAGGTTGGCGGGCACTTCGAGCGTGGTGCCGGCCACGGAGGCGTGGGTCATGGCGCCCGGATGCTCGATCAGGGATTCCACGCCGCCCAGGGATTCGGCCAGGGTGAACACTTCGGTGGCTCCGGCGAACTTCTTGGCCGCTTCGAAACCGGCGGCGATCTGGATGGAGATCATGCCGCCGAAACCGCCGTGCATCTGGCGCGCGGCGATCTCGTGGCCCGGGTGGGATTCGAGGCCCGGGTACCATACGCGTTCCACTTCGGGGGGGTTCCCCAGCCACTGGGCCACCTTCATGGCGTTGCGGCTGTGCTGCTTGACGCGCAGGTCGAGGGTCTTGAGGCCTCGGATGTCAAGCCAGGAGTCGAACGGGGACGGAACCGCGCCGGCCGCGTTCTGCAGGAAGGCCACCGCGTCGCGTGTTTCCTTGTCGTTCAGGACCACCGCGCCGCCGACCACGTCAGAGTGGCCGCCGATGTACTTGGTGGTGGAGTAGACGACCACGTCGGCGCCGTCTGCGAGCGGATGCTGCAATACCGGGGATGCGAAGGTGTTGTCCACGACCACTTTGGTGCCGTGCGCGTGCGCCACGGCCGCGGTGGCGGCGATGTCGGTGATGTTGAGCAGCGGGTTGGACGGGGTCTCGACCCACACATACTGGTAGTGCTTGGAGGCCAATGCGGTTTCCACGGCTTTCAGATCGGTGATGTTCACCACGTCGAGGCCCACACCCCACGGCACGAACACCTTGGAGAGCAGGCGGTAGGTGCCGCCGTACACATCGTTGCCGAGCAGGATGTTGTCGCCGGGCTTGATGGTGGAGCGCAGCAGCACGTCGATGGCGGCCAAGCCCGAGGAGAAGCTCAGCGCGTACTTGCCGCCTTCCACGGCGGCGAGCTGCTCGTCGAAGCTGGTGCGAGTGGGGTTGATGGAGCGGGAGTAGTCGTGGCCTCCCCTGAGGCCCAACACGCCATCCTGCTTGAAAGTGGAGGTGGCGAAGATCGGCGTGACGACCGCACCGGTGGTCGGGTCGGGCTCCTGGCCGGCGTGGATGGCGCGAGTGGCGATGTCGGTATTGGCGAACTTGGCGTTGTATTCAGCGGACATGATATTGGGTTCCTTTCGGGATCGTTCCGTATTCGAAGGTAGAACAGGTGCGGTTGGTTAGTGCGGATGTTGGTATTGATTCTTTTGATAGCTAGTTATGGAGTCCGTCCCCAGCTCCCTCATCAGAGGGAGCTCCGTTAAGGTACTGCTCGGCGAGGGAGGGCTTGCTGGTGCGCTCCACGATGTCGCCGTAGCCGTTGGCACGCATCCAGTCGTCGTTGAAGATCTTCTCCAAGTAGCTGCGGCCGGAATCAGGGGCGAGCACCACCACGATCTGGTTCTCGTCCAAATCATTGGCAAGCGCGTACTTGATGGCGCTGGCCACGGCCATGCCGGACGAGCCGCCGACCAGCAGCGCCTCCTCGCCGGCCAGACGGCGGGTCATTTCAAAGGCTTCGGCGTCGGACACGCGCACGATGTCGTCGGTGATGTTCCGGTCGAAGGCCTTGGGATAGAAGTCCTCCCCTACGCCCTCGATATCGTACTGGTGGACTTCGTCGCGTGAGGAAGCGGAGTAGATGGAGCCTTCCGGGTCGGAGCCGATGACCTTGACCGCGCCGTTGGAGGCTTCCTTGAGGTACTTGCCGGTGCCGGAGATGGTGCCGCCGGTGCCGATGCCGGCCACGAAGTGCGTGACCTTGTGGTCCGTGGCCTCCCAGATCTCAGGTCCGGTGGTGTAGTAGTGGCTCAGCGGGCCGTTCGGATTGTCGTACTGGTTGGGACGGTAGGCACCGGGAATCGTCTTGGCGAGGCGTTCGGCGACCTGGTAGTAGGAGCGAGGATCGTCCGGACCGGCGTCGGTAGGGGTCACGACCACTTCGGCGCCATAGGCGCGCAATACCGCACGCTTGGCTTCGGACACCTTGTCCGGCAGGGTGAAAATGGTGCGATAGCCGCGCTGCAGCGCCACGAGGGCGAGGCCCACGCCGGTATTGCCGGAGGTCGGTTCCACGATCACACCGCCGGGCTTCAGTTCGCCGCTGCGTTCGGCCGCGTCGATGATGCGTTCGGCGATGCGGTCCTTGGAGGAGCCGCCCGGGTTCAGGTATTCGACCTTCACCGCGATGGTGGCTTTGATGCCGTCGGTCACGTGGTTGAGTTTGACGAGCGGGGTGTTGCCGATGAGTTCGGACAGGGAATTGTGGATGGTCATGACGTTTCCTTTGCACGGTGCGGTTCGTGGGCTTTTCGAATGGTTTTGGTTTCGTATGTTCGAGAAGCTCGCGTCCGTCGCGTGCAGTTGTTGAAACGGGACCTGTTGCGATGCTGCCTTGCTCATTCGCGTGCGTCGCGTGCGCCAACCTCGGCTGATGCGCTATTTCGAATGATCGTTTGGCGATTCGCATACGGCCTGCGATATGCGCGACCGCTTGTTGGAATGTCCTATCTCAAGTTATGCGTCGATGAACCACGCGCCCCTCGGGCGGTTGGTCAGCGACAGCAACAACATGAGAAATTGAACATGGCTCATACGATAGCACGGACGTGGACATCGGCGTGTTGCCCATGCCGAGCATCGTCACCACCATACCGGCAGCAACTGCGGAACACGCACCTCACGACGCCGGATCAACAGCCAGCACAACAAGTTGCCGAAGATCATCACACCTACGAAAAGCACCATCATCGGCCAGAACGTGTAGGCCTGATCGTATACGAGACGCTCGTTGGACGTTCCGTACATCGCCGCGGACGCCGCTTGCCCCTCACGCCACATCAGACACCAGCGTCCCCGCAGTGCCTCGAGCAGTTTCCATATCATCGGATTGACATCGGTGGCGGTTCTGTTCAACAGCCATGGACGCGCGACCCATGCTATGCATGCCGACACCGCCAGGGCGATTGCCCCGTACCGATTGACCTGCGCCAGCAGTTCCCCGACGCATTGACCCAGAATCGCCACCGAGGCGGTCAACAGGAACAGCGCCAGGAACAGCAGCATCGGATTGGCCGTATCGCCTCGCACGCCTGTTCTCATGGCCGCGTATGAACCGCCCAGATCACGGTTCAGGAATCGCAATCGTCCGAATGAATCGGATGGGGGCACACAAGCCAGCCACTGCAGGTCACTGCCGACACGGAACGTGATGAGGATATCGGCATCATGGTTCGGCGTCAGCACGAACCCCAACGTCATGACCACCGAGCAGGCAAGGGAGAAGCAAAGATTGGCGAACATCTCGGTCCAGAAATACACGGCCCGGCCCACGCCCATGGATATCAGGGAACGAAAGCCACTGACAGCCGGAACCGCCGTCAGAACCGCGCACATCACCAACGTCGGGCCAAGCACATGGTATTCCACCACATAATGACCTCCGGATACCAAGGCCAAAATCAGACCCCACAGCCACGGCACGCAATAACCGGCCAACACGTACGCCATCAACACGACGCAACGCGCGGCAAGCTGCCTTGTCAGCGCGAACCGCATCCCGGCCGACAAGCCTCTCGCTCCATCCATCATGACGCACGCCCCTTGTCTATGCCGGTAATCTGGATGACATACTCATTGAGATCGAAAGACCTCATGACAACGTTCTCCGGTGTCGGTGCAGATGGCACGCCACGCACGCCGACAGTCAGCAGGCCACCGAGAACGGTTTCCGACAGCGTATGCAAACCATTGTCGGCCAAGTACCGCCGTACCGATCCGGCCGGACCCGACAGCATCCGCCCACGTTGTGCCAACTCGTTCATGTCGAAGGATTCCAGCACCCGCCCATGGTCGAGGACCACGGCATGTTCGACCAGTCCCTCCACCTCCGTTATGAGATGGGTGGATATGATCATGGTGCGCGGTCTGTCGCCATATGATTCAATCATGAAGCGGTAGCACAGGTCGCGGGCCGCAGCGTCAAGACCGTCAGTCGCTTCATCAAGTATCACGATATCGGTCGGCGCGCAAAGCGCGGCAACCAGCTTCGCCGCGCCACGCTGGCCGGTGGACAGTCTCATGAAACGAGCGTCAGGCCGCAGTCCGAAAGCCTGCATCATACGCCCCGCCAACACATCATCGAATCCGCCGTATCGCCGCGAGATCAGACGGAATACCGATCGCAGACGCCATTCGACAGGATATGGCCAAGTCTCGTCCATCAGCATGAAACGTTTCCGCATGCCGCCACCATCCGTCATACGGTTGCCGTCGAACGACACACTGCCGGCATCGGCCACGAGTCGGTTCGCGATGATGTTCAGCAATGTACTTTTGCCGGCACCATTGCGCCCGAACAGACCATGTATCGCGCCGCTCCGTAATTCCAGATTCACTCCGTTGAGCAGGGACGTTCCATGACGGCTCTTGCTCAGATCGCTGATGACCAGACTCATCGATAGGTCCTTCCGATGATGCGCTGTAGTTGTTCGCAGCTGATGCCAAGCGCCTTTGCCTGCGCGACGAGTTCGACGACCCGCGTGGTGAGCAGTTCCTCGCGTTTGGCGTCACGAGCCTTCTCCCGCGCTCCCGTGGTGACGAACATGCCAAGGCCGCGTCTTTTCTCCAGTAGACCCTGATCGACCAGGAGATTCATGCCTTTGAGCACCGTGGCGGGGTTAATCGCATATGTGGACGAGATCTCGGTGGTGCTGGGCACCTGCTCGCCTTCCGCGAAGGCACCGGAGACGATGGCTTCGCTGATTTGTTCGGCCACCTGCCGGAACAATGGCGTCGTTCCCGAAAAATCGAATCGCATCCGACGCCTCCAGCCGCCTAGTCGGTTCAATATCAACGTCATCCACTCTAACCGTTGGTCTGCCGCGATGCGGCAATGAACGGACGGGAGCATCTCGCAGGGACACGGCACACGTCATGCGCGAGCCTTGAAATAGGCGAACAACTGCCGTTCGCGAATCGTCATACCCCCAACCGCAGTGCCGGCAAGCATCCCGACCAACATGGCACCCGGAACACGGCATAGCATCGTGACAACCGGAATCGCGTCACCGGATCCGGTCAATATGAGCGGCACGATCGCGACAACCGGCAGACATGCCACGCAAGACGCCGCCACCGTGGCCAGCGTCTCCAAAAACAGCTGCAGCAGCATCGCGGTTTTCGGATACCCCGCATGCAACGCGCTCGCTATCTCGATTCTGCGCATGCAAACCGATGCGAACCCCAACGCCATTGCGATGACGAACATCAACAGTGGCGCATACCGGGTGATGCGGGCATCGAAATCCGCCGGGCCAGGCATATGCGACCCCAGCATGGTATTGATCCGGCTGATTTTCGCATGCGGCGTTTCGTTGCTTCCACTCGTCCCGGCAGAGGTGGAGCTCGCAGCGGCGCCGACACCGGATTCGGCATCGGCGCGAATGGAGACACGCAGCAGGCTTTCGATACCGTCGGGAACCGGCCACGCACGGACCAGACAGGTGTCATAGGCCTTGGTATCGTTGCCGGGCGAGATAATCGCATAGCCGTATGTTGGTTGCCTTCCGTCGCTTGGCCAATCGAACGTCGCGGAAACACGCATGCGTGCGCCACCGACGAGCGGCAGCACCGTGCCGGCATGCGCGCCATACGTGCGCGCCACAGCCGTCGACATGATCACACCGGAATTGTCCTTCCGTATCCCTGTCGCCGCGAATACCTGCGCGACATGTGCGCTTGCCTCGTATGTCGGAATCTCGGTCGCGGGCAATGACGCGATGCGCACGCGGTCGGACGACTGCCGGAGGGCGGCGGCGCCCAACACTCCGTTCGCGGAACGCAGCCCTTCGCAGGCCGCGCCGTCGATTCCTCCCTGCAAAGTGATCGCATAGGTGGAGGCACCTGATTCCTTCCATTTCCGGGCATCGCCGATCAACCCCGTCATCTGCGTCAGGTCTGCGCACATGCATGCGACCGCGCATATCGACAGCAGCAGCGAGATAAGCGCGCATCGGCTCGTACCAGTGGCGACGTTGCGCCAAGTCTCACGCAGCACCGCTTTCAACCGCATCGGTTTCATTGGTAATCCTCCAAATCGATGACATCGGTGGCGGCGTCGCGCGTGCGATGATCATGCGTGGCGACCACCACGATCATGCCCTGTCTTGACAACGCGCCCAGTCGCGCATTCACCGTATCCGCCGTATGTACATCGAGTTGCGCGGTCGGCTCATCGACCAGCAGCAGATCGGCGCCCGACGCCACGCCACGCGCCAGCATGAGCCGTTGAGCCTCTCCTCCGGACAGCTCCCGGTATTCGCTGGACGCGCGCTCCGCCAGACCGAACTGGGCAAGCAGCTCGCGCGCGCATGCCTCCGCCTGCGGCACATCCAACCCCCGCGCAAGATAAGGCAGCATCACATGGTCGATCACGCTTCGGCGCGCCACTCCGATGGGATTTTGGAACACCCAGCTGGTTTTCCCGATGTTCAGCCGCTGAATGGATCCTTCCGACGGCTTCACCCACCCCGCCAGTATGGACAACAATGTGCTTTTGCCCGAACCGGAAGGCCCCACCAGCGCGTACACGCGATCGGGCCGCAGGTCAGCATTTAACAAACGGAACAGCCAAGTGTCTCCAGTGAATGTGTGCCCAACATCGCGCAACGTCACCAGTTTTCCCGGCGTCCGCTCATCATCCCCCTTCATCAGAGGACCCGTGGAATCAACGGGATCACTCATCGGCATGGCTTGCCTCCTTGCGGATTCGTGCGCACTTTGCCCAATGCCGCGCCGGAATCGACCGTGGCCATTGAGCGTCCCAAACGGGAGCCGATCACGGTGACCGCGACGGGCTTGCCATCGGACACCACGCAGGCTTGTTCATCATGTTGCGCGTAGAAAGCGGTGGGTGGCAGCGACCATACATCGATTGGAGTTTTCAGGAGCCATTGCAGGGCGAAGGTCACATCCGACGCGCCGTCCGACGCGCTCTCGGAGGACTCAGCTGTGCCGGCCGCCTGCCGATAGGCGTCGCTGCCCAGCAATGCCGCCAGCGTCGACGAGTCGGTGATTGCCGTCGTTTGTTGCGGCATGTCGACCATTCGACCGTCCACGTCAAGCACCCGATCTCCTGCGACCACCTCGTCCTGCGGCATGGTTACGGATACCGATTGCGATTGCGAGTCGGTGGTCAACAGTTCGGATTTCACGTCGATTGATGCGCCGATGCCGGCAACGCAGGAACGGATCGTCACGGATTGCCCATCCAACCACACGTAAGCGTCTTTGGCTAGCGTCCACCCGTTGTCCTTGACCAGTCGTGCCGCGCCGACGGTATCGGCGAGCGCATTGTATGCGAGAATCGTGTCCCAGGTCATCGCATCGCCGTCGGGGGCCGCATATCCAAGCCGCCGCAGCTCGGCGTTCAGCGCCGCCACGTCGCGGCCTCGCATACCGGACTGCAGGTCGCGGAACGGCGGAACGGCGGTATGCAACGCCAGCAGCGGCACTTCATCCACCGCAATGAAGCTTGTTCCGGAATCGATGGTTTGTCCGGGCGCGCAACCATAGGCGGTGATGGTGCCCGATTTGGGCGAGGCCACGGTGCGCCCCGTTCCGGTATGGACCGTGACGGTGACGTCTCGAGCATCATCGAACCGGCTTTTCGCCGCAGTGATCGAACCGGAGGCCGTTGAGGATCGCAACGATTGGGGTATGGCCGGTCGGACCAGCAGGAATCCGCATCCGACGCCTGCCGCCAATGCGATGACTACCAACAACGCGACGACCGACATGGCCAATGGCTGACGTCGTCGCGTCGCCGGCCGCCGCTTTCCATCCGCATCCATCCGTCGGTTCCGAACATGCGACCATGCTCTGGCGGGTGTTTTGCCGCCCGCCATCACAATGCCCCACATTGTTCGATGATGGCCGCTTTGCGTTTGTCGTAGGCGGGATTGTCCTTGAGGGCGTATTTGCCGATCAGGTCATCGAAGCTCGTTCCGCCGGATTCGCCCATCGTCGCCAGCTCGTCGTAGGCGTCGGCGGTCACGGAGTCGTCCACGATGCCGTGTTTTTTCAGGCAGGCCAGTGTCTTGTCGTTCTGCTGGCGCGCGAGTTGGTCGGTATCGACGTTCTCGGGATTCTCCTTGAGGCTCAGATACAGGTCGACGATGTTCTTGTATTGGGTCTCATTCTGGCAGGCTTCGTCAGCGGCATTGGTGGCGGCAATCTCATCTTCGCTCAAGTTGCGCTTGTCAAGCGCGTTGTCTCCGTAGGACGGGCTGATCGACCCACCGGGGTATCGCGCCTCGCCGGTGTCCACTGTGATGCCTTTCGAGGTCAGGCATTGCGCGTAGCTGGAACCAAGCTGGACCAACTCCTCTTCCGTGATTTTGCCGTCCTCGAGAATCTGGGCGGCTTCAGTGCTACCGGAGTTCTTGATTTTTGCGATTTCGTCCCGATACGACGCGTCCGCGGCGTTGGCGTCCGCATCGCCGCTGATGGCGGACGCCTGGCCCCGTAACGACTGCTCTTGCTTCCGATCTCCTGCCGTGCCGCACGCACCCAACGATATGCTCAAAGCAAGAACAGTCAGTATTGTCACGATTCGCCGTGGCCGTTGCATCCCGTGGCTTTGATATGTTCCATGCGTCATCGCAGTCCCCCGATCATGAACATCCGGTCATGCCGGACCATCCATCCTGTTGGTTACATGGTTAGTTACATAACTAACTAACCATGTAACCAACAATATCAACCGACACGCAATCGGTCAAATCGTTATAGAAAAGAGACGCACCACGAATATGCGAGACGGTATGGCGCGCACGGATGAGGCATGCGGAGCGACACCTACAGCGAGGCGGCCTGCACCAATCGCTTGGTGTACTCGTCCTGCGGATGGCCCAGCACCTCGGAAGTCGCGCCGGTCTCGGCCACGCGGCCGTCATGCAGGACCAAAATGCGGTCCGCGATGTGTTGCACCACGCCCAGATCGTGGGACACCATGATGATCGCCATATCGGGTTCAGCGTTGCGGATGGCTTCGAAGGATTCAAGGATCCGGACTCTTGCGGCCACGTCGATGGCGCTCATCGGCTCGTCGGCGAGCAACACCTTCGGCCCGTCCACGATGGCGCGGGCGATCGCCGCGCGCTGCGCCTGCCCGCCGGACAGGTCGACGGGGAAACGGTTGAGATACGTTTCCGGATCGAGGCTCACCATTTCCAGCACTTCGGCCACGCGTTCCGCGACGCGTTCCCGTGGCCAATCCGGATGATGCATTCGCAATGGCTCGCCTATGGATCGGCCGATGCGCCATCGCGGATCCAACGAATCGAACGGGCTTTGGAACACCAATCCGGACTGCATGCGCAACTTGCGCGCCACATCGCCACGAACCGGCTCGCCGCAGGATTCGACGCTGCCGCCGTCCGCGGATTCAAGTCCCAGCAGCACGCGGGTCAGCGGGGTCTTGCCCGATCCGGAGCCGCCGATCACGGCGAGGCACTCCCCCGCACGCACGTCCACATCCACGCCGAACAGCACCTGACGGCGCTCATGTTTCGCGCCATACCATTTGTCGAGGCCGCGGCCGCACAGCACCATGTCCTCATCTGTGTCAGTCATGGTCCACCTCCTTGTGCATGGGATTCCGCACGGGTTTCTGCCCGACATCCTGCCCTGCGTGCAACGACAATGCGCGTGCCGACTGGACCAGCCTGTGTCCCGCGTCGGTGTGCGGATGGTCCAGAAGCGCGGTCGTATCGCCGGATTCCTCAATCCGCCCGTTTTCAAGCACGTAACAGCGCGTGGTGGCCCTGTTCAGCACCGCGAAATCGTGCGTGATGAACAGCATCGACGCGCCCGACTCGTCCACCAGCGACGTGAGCAGGTCCACGATCTGCCGTTGCGTGATCGAATCCAATGCGGTGGTCGGTTCGTCGGCGATGATCAGCCGTGGCGAGGTGACGAGCGCCGTGGCGATGCCGACGCGTTGGCGTTGGCCGCCCGACAGTTCATGCGGGTATTTCGCCAGCACGTCCTCGCCGAGGCCGACCTTGGCAAGCATCGCTGTGACGCGTTCCGACCGTTCGGTAAGCGACAGATCGTAATGCAGGTACAGCGGAAGACCGACCTGTTGCGCCACGGTCATCACCGGATTCAACGCGGCGGACGGATTCTGGAACACCATGCCCACGTACCGTCCGCGCAGGTCGGCGACCGCTGCGTCCGACGCGCCGATGACCTGCGTACCACCCAATTCGACGCTGCCCGTCACCTGTGCGGTAGCCGGCAGCAGGCCCATCATGGCGCGGGCGATCATCGATTTGCCGGAACCGGACGAGCCGACCAAGCCGACACGTTCGCCGTCGGCGATGTCCAAATCGACATCATCGACGATCGGCTTGCCGTTGATGGCGATGTTCAGATGACGTATGACGGCGCTCATGCGGCCTCCCTTAACGCGGGATTGGTTAGCGGATCGAGCGCGTCGCGCAACGCGTCGCCGAACAGGTTCAACGCGACCACCACCATCGTGACGACCAGGCCGGGCCATAGGACGGCCATGGGATAGATGCTGATGAATTTCACGGACGTGGACAGCGAATGCCCCCAACTGGGCACGCCGGCTCCAACGCCGACGCCCAGATACGTGAGTCCCGCCTCCGCCAGCAGCGAGGTGCCGGCGCTCATGGACAGCTGCACGCACAATACCGGCAGCGTGTTCGGCACGATATGCGTGAAGAACACGCGGACGGAGCTTGCCCCCGACCATAATGCCGATTCGACGTATGCCGAACGTGCGGCGAGCAGTGCGGAGGGCCGTAGGATGCGTGCCAGGTTCAGCCCGTACGCGCAACCGCAGGCGGCGATGACCACCGCGGCGGACGCGCCGAACGGCACGGAAAGAATCAATGCGATAAGCACCGTCGGAATGGAGATCAGCGCGTCGACCACCACCACCGATGTGGACGCGAGCGCACCGGAACGCGATACCATGGCTGCCACCAACAGCAGTCCGATCGCGGCCGCGACGACGACGGTGAGCACGGCGATCATGAGATTCGTGCGGGAGCCGGCCATCAGCCAGCTCAGCACGTCCGCGCCGGTGCCGTCGGTACCCAACGGGTGCGCTGCGGACGGGGAGGCCCACGCGTTGAATCCGTTGGTGTCGAGCAGCGAATACGGCGTCCATACGAGGGACAGGGCGGATACGAGCAGCCATGCTCCGATGACGATCAGCGCGTATTTGCCGCCGGCCTTGGCCCAGATGGTCGAAAGCACGGTTTTCATGGTGGCAGTGGATGTCACGTCGATGACGGATCGCATGGGTCTCGACGTAGTTTGCGCGGACGACGCCGGTTGCGAGGATGGTGCGGGTTTCGATGCGTTCATGCTTCCGCCTTTCCCGAAACGACGCCGGAATGTTTCAACCGCGGGTCGAGCGCGCGGTGCGTCAGATCGACCACGAGACCCAGCAGCAGGAAGAACGCGGCCAGCAGGAACAGTTCGCTTTGCACTGCGATCAGGTCGCGGTTGCCGACGTCGGTGACCAGCATGGCGCCAAGACCCGGCAGGGCGAACAGGTTTTCCACCACCATCACGCCGGTGATCATTTGCGCGAAGGTCAGGCCGACCACCGACACCAGTTGCGCAGTGGCCAGACGCAACGCCACGCGCAATACCGC
>OGQT01002378.1_pt1 | contig 13429 bp, 11 predicted proteins | sample 1553261 | NCBI WGS metagenome assembly OGQT01 (sample SAMEA2579992, study PRJEB22360) | human gut metagenome | biome: human gut; feature: human-associated habitat; material: faeces | place: Denmark | collected 2008/2010
GCGCCTGCCGTTCAGTTTCCAGTTACCCATCACTAAAGGATGTCGCATTTTAATTCTCCACGCTTATAAGCGAATAAAGGAAGATGGCCGCCCCGCAGGGCAGCAGGTCTGTGAAACAGTATAGAGATTCATCGGCACAAAGGCTTTGCTTTTTGTCATTTATTCAAACCTTCAAGCGATTCAGATAGCGCCAGCTTAATCGGTTCAACAGCGAAGGTCAGCCCCTTTTCGCCGTTGTCCGCGACAACATAACGCAGTGCACCTTCTGTCTCGGTGTAATAACGTTTGTTTTTCCCCGCCGTTAGTAGCGACTGCAGTTTTTTCTGGCTTTGAGTTTTGGTCATTAATGGGGTGAGTGTGCGGATCACCGCTGCCATGTATGCCTGAGCTTTCGCTTTCGCGGCTTTTTGCTCTGGCCCCTGGATGGGTAGCCAGGTTATTTGAATGCTTTTGATTTTTAAGGTACCGCGCTCCAGCGCAGTAGAAGCATACAAGTTCTCGTTAATTTTACTTGCTGCACGAGTGAGATTGGCTTTGTCGGGACTGCTGTCGATGGCACGAAATTCGTTCAGTGGCAGGCTGGGATTCTGGCTGTTAAAGTCTTCTCGAAACTGGCTGATGGAGAGATCGAAAGGAGGGGCTCCAGCCAGCAGATAAGGCGCGGTCGTTGCCGTATCTGGTGTTTGTGCATGCGCCGTTGTTGTAACGGTTAATGCAGAACATAAGAGAAAAAACAGCGTACACCCTGGCTTCATTGACAGTACCTTTTGTTATGACTGGCTCCGATTAAAACGATATCTGTCGCCCTTGTCAAAAGGGTAGAATCCTGGAAAAGACAACCATCAAGGAACTTACATGACCATACAGCAATGGTTATTCTCATTTAAAGGGCGTATTGGACGCCGTGATTTCTGGATTTGGATAGGCCTGTGGTTCGCAGGCATGCTGGTGCTTTTCTCACTGGCGGGTAAAAATTTACTCGATATTCAGACCGCGGCGTTTTGCCTTGTGTGCTTGCTTTGGCCAACAGCGGCAGTAACCGTTAAGCGCTTGCATGATCGCGGGCGTTCCGGCGCATGGGCATTTCTGATGATTGTGGCGTGGATGCTGCTGGCGGGTAACTGGGCAATTTTACCGGGTGTCTGGCAATGGGCGGTGGGGCGTTTTGTCCCGACATTGATTCTGGTGATGATGCTTATCGATCTTGGTGCGTTTGTTGGCACACAAGGCGAAAATAAATATGGTAAAGATACCCAGGATGTGAAGTATAAAGCCGACAATAAATCAAGTAATTAACCTTTAATATATCTCTTATCGCTATTTTTTTCCGGGATTGTTATTTCCACGATGCAAGTGACAATGCCCGGAAAATCCTTCTGAACTCTTCACCTTAAGCAATATCAAAAAAAATGGTAATCCATAAGATCATTACTTGTTTGTTCTTCCTTTAACGGCGCATTATTCTTAAGTCGTAATCGACAGAGAGGCGAATATACAGAGGTGCCCTATGAAAGATGTCGTAGATAAATGCAGTACTAAAGGATGTGCGATTGATATCGGTACGGTGATTGATAACGACAACTGTACCAGTAAGTTTTCGCGCTTTTTTGCCACCCGCGAAGAAGCAGAGTCCTTTATGACCAAACTGAAAGAGCTTGCCGCCGCTGCATCCTCTGCAGATGAAGGGGCCAGCGTGGCCTATAAGATTAAGGATCTGGAAGGGCAAGTTGAGCTTGATGCGGCCTTCACCTTCTCATGCCAGGCCGAGATGATTATTTTTGAGTTATCACTGCGTTCGTTAGCTTGATGGAGTTGCTTTAGAAGGAGTTAAACATGGCTTATAAACACATTGGCGTGGCAATTTCCGGGAATGAAGAAGATGCCTTACTGGTGAATAAAGCCCTGGAGCTCGCCAGACATAATGACGCTCACCTGACGTTAATTCATATTGATGATGGCTTAAGCGAGTTGTATCCGGGTATCTACTTCCCTGCAACAGAAGATATTCTTCAATTGTTGAAGAATAAGTCGGATAACAAGCTGTATAAACTGACGAAAAATATTCAATGGCCGAAGACAAAACTGCGTATTGAACGCGGAGAAATGCCGGAAACACTGCTGGAAATTATGCAAAAAGAGCAGTGCGACCTCCTTGTCTGTGGTCATCACCACTCATTTATCAACCGTTTGATGCCGGCATATCGCGGGATGATCAATAAGTTGAGTGCGGATCTCTTGATCGTGCCGTTTATCGACAAGTAACCGCTTACCAGTAATGCTCCGCTGTCATATGGCCCGGTCGGCGACGTAAATGTTTCGTCATCTGCCGGGTCTCCTTCAGCAACTGTTGTGTATCGCGCACCATCTGTGGATTGCCGCACAGCATCACATGGCTGGTTTCTTTATTTATCGGCAGGCCAACCGCGCTTTCCAGTTCACCACTTTCAATTAACGCCGGTAATCGCCCAGTGAGCGAACCCGCAGCCGTTTCCCGACTGACCACCGTCTGAATGCGCAGTTTCCCCTCGTAGCGTTTTTCCAGTTCCTGCATCAGAGGTAGATAGCTTAAGTCGGCGGCATATCGTGCGGCGTGAACCAGCACCATGTTTTTGAAGCGTTCTAAATCTTTGCCCAATTGCAGAATCGATAAATAAGGGCCAATCGCTGTACCGGTTGCCAGCATCCATAGCGTTTCGCAATCTGGTACTTCATCCAGCACAAAGAAGCCAGCGGCTTCGCTAACCACCTGCACTTCATCGCCCGGTTTCAGTGCCGCCAGTCGTGGACTTAATTTGCCATCGGGGACGGTGACCAGGTAAAACTCCAGATCCGGATTATCGGGCGAGTTAACATAGGAGTAGGCGCGCTGAACGCGTTCGCCTTCAATTTCAAGGCCAAGTTTGGTGAATTGCCCGGCGGTAAACGGAAGCACGGGAGCGTGAACGGTGAGACTAAACAGGGCGTCGGTCCAGTTCTGCACTTTAGTGACTTTGCCTGTTACCCAATCAGCCATGTTTTTCTCCTGTTTTGATTGACTTGCCTTATCTTCGTTCTCCGAACAAAAAAATTCCAGTCCCGAAGGACTGGAAGGCTCAATCGATCAAATCAATCAGAGGATGTGCACCTGCATTTCCGGGTCTTTACGATCCAGATAGTGGATGGACTGAATGCGACGAATGGTGCGTGATTTACCACGGATCAGCAGCGTTTCGGTGGTGGCGATATTGCCTTTGCGGCTAATACCTTCCAGCAGATCACCTTTGGTGATGCCGGTGGCAGAAAAGATGACGTTGTCGCTGCGCGCCATATCGCCCAAACGCAATACTTTACCGGCTTCGATGCCCATCGCTTTGCAGCGTGCCAGCTCCTGCTCGCCAATGCGACGATTCTCTTCGTTGTCGCCTTTGACGTCATGACGCGCCAGCAGACGACCGTTCATGTCACCATCTAATGCGCGGATCACCGCCGCAGAAACCACGCCTTCCGGCGCGCCACCAATACCGTACAGCACGTCAACTTCGCTGTCTGGCATACAGGTGAGAATTGAGGCTGCAACGTCGCCGTCCGGAATAGCAAATACGCGCACGCCGAGTTGCTGCATTTCTGCGATAACGGCATCGTGGCGCGGTTTTGCCAGAATCGTTACCGTCAGTTCGCTCAACGGTTTGCCGAGCGCCGCCGCAACATTGCGCAGGTTATCCGCCAGCGGCAGGTTCAGATCAATGGTGCCTTTGGCTCCCGGTCCGACGATCAGCTTCTCCATATACATATCTGGCGCGTTGAGGAAGCAGCCTTTATCGCCTACTGCCAGCACCGCCAGCGCGTTAGCCTGGCCCATCGCTGTCATGCGCGTGCCTTCAATCGGATCAACAGCAATATCTACCGCGTCGCCGCGACCAGTACCGACTTTTTCACCAATGTAGAGCATCGGTGCTTCGTCGATTTCACCTTCACCAATAACGATGGTGCCGTCAATGTTGACCTGGTTGAGCATAATACGCATGGCGTTTACCGCCGCGCCGTCCGCGGTGTTTTTATCGCCGCGTCCTAACCATTTGTAGCCAGCCAGCGCTGCTGATTCGGTGACGCGGGAAAATTCGATGGCAAGTTCTCGTCTCATAGCAAACTCTAAGCAGTAAGGAATGGCGCGAAGTGTAGCACAGGGGAAGGGCGGGATTATTGATGTGTGCGGGGTTGCCCCCGCACGGTTTCAGAGTCTGCGTGATGCCGGATGTGTATCCGACTCGTAGGCCTGATAAGACGCGCAAGCGTCGCATCAGGCAATCATTATTACTCGTCGTGTTCTTCCCATGCCATCGCGCGTTTGACCGCTTTTTTCCAGCCTGCGTAACGGTAATTACGCTCAGTGGTTTCGATGCCTGGACGGAACTCGCGTTCAATCACCGCTTTCTCTTGCAGCTCGTCAAGATTCTGCCAGAAGCCAACCGCCAGACCAGCAAGATAGGCCGCACCCAAAGCGGTGACTTCGCGCACTTCCGGGCGCTCAACGCGCGTACCGAGAATATCGGACTGGAACTGCATCAGGAAATTGTTCGCCACCGCACCGCCGTCCACGCGCAGCGCGTGCAGACGAATACCGGAGTCGGCCTGCATTGCTTCCAGCACGTCACGCGTCTGATAAGCAATAGACTCCAGCGTCGCGCGTATAATGTGGTTAGCGTTCACCCCACGAGTCAGACCGAAAATCGCCCCGCGTGCATACGGATCCCAGTATGGCGCACCCAGCCCGGTAAAGGCCGGAACCACATACACACCATTGGTGTTTTGCACTTTGGTGGCGAAATATTCGGAATCGTAGGCGTCGTTAATCAACTTCATCTCATCGCGCAGCCACTGGATTGCGGCTCCACCGACAAAAATGGATCCCTCGAGCGCATACGTAATCTTGTCCCCGATACCCCATGCAATCGTGGTAACAAGACCGTGTGTTGAAGAAACCGGCTTTTCTCCCGTGTTCATCAGCAGGAAGCAGCCTGTTCCGTATGTATTTTTCGCTTCGCCCGGCGCATAGCAGGTCTGGCCGAACAGCGCCGCCTGCTGGTCTCCCGCTGCTCCCGCAATCGGAATCGGGCCGCCGAAATATGTGGATGCCGTCTCCCCGTAGACACAGCTCGACGGGCGGACTTCCGGCAGCATACAGAGCGGAATGTTCAGCTCTTTTAAGATATCCTCATCCCATTTCAGTGTATGGATATTGAACAGCATTGTACGGGACGCGTTGGTGTAATCGGTGACATGTACCTTTCCCTTTGTCATCTTCCAGATCAGCCACGTCTCCACTGTTCCGAAATAGAGATCGCCTCGCTCCGCCCGCTCGCGCACGCCCGGAACTTCATCTAGAATCCATTTCAGCTTCGTGGCTGAAAAATACGCATCAATCACAAGACCTGTTTTCTCCCGGAAACGGTCAACCAGTCCGCGCTCCATCAGGGAATCGCAGTATTCCGATGTTCTGCGGCACTGCCATACAATTGCATTGTAGACCGGCTCTCCCGTCTTTTTGTCCCAGACGATCGTCGTCTCTCTCTGGTTTGTGATGCCGATTGCCGCGATATCCTCGTAGGACGCGCCCGCTTTCTGCATTGCCTCCACGGCTACACCGAGCATCGTGGACCAGATTTCATTGGCATCGTGCTCCACCCAGCCCGGTTTCGGGAAACGCTGGGTAAACTCCTTCTGCGCAAGGCTTACGATCTGTCCTTTCTGATCAAACAGAATACAGCGGTTGCTCGTTGTGCCGGCATCAAGTGCCATGATGTATTTTCCCACGTTTAAAAATCCTCCTGTCTCACATTTCAAGAAGAGAGCCTGACAGAATCCACTGCCACGCTCTCTTCCTTTTCTTTGTATGTATCGTATCACAGAATTCTTTTTCTGTAAATCAAATCGTGTTTTTCTGCAGCAATTTATGCCGTAATGATCTCCAGCAGCGCACCGCGCAGATCGTTTGAAAGTTCCATGCTCTGCAGCTCTGCAGCCAGAATTGCTACCTTTCCGTCTGCTTTGTGAAGAAGATTTGCGATCTGCTCTTTGGTGATGTAGCTGATTTCGGCGTGCAGCAGCAGATCCATCGCACGTGTCATGACATCGTTCTTTGCAATCTCCGTATCTTCCGGCAGACAGATTGTCACGGTATCCTGCGGTTTTACATCTGTTACCGCGATCGTAAGAAGTCCGTCTTTCTCTTTGACTTCTGCATCCGCTTCCACGCCGTTTACAAAGACCTTCGCTTCTTTTGCCGTACTTCCGCCGAATTCTACGCAGTACATTCTGCTTTCCGGAACGAGGCTCTGATTGCCCTCAACCGGTGCAATCGTAAATTTCCGCGCACCCCAGTCGAGCGTCATCGATGTTTTTGCACAGTCATCCTTCTCATATGCCATGGTAGTATTGTCATCCTCGTACAGGGCAAATGTATTGTCCGCGCCCGCGTAAACGCGTACCGTCAGCTCATCCGGGTTGGATTCTACATCCAGCGCACTGATCTTCTCTGTCATCGGGATAATCGCACCTGCTTTCGCAAGAACCGGGATTTCCTCCAGCGTACGGTACAGATCCATACTTCTGCCACCCTCGTAAATCATTCCGTTGAAGAAATCAAACCACGTACCTTCCGGCAGCCACACCTTTGTTTTTGCACGCTTCAACTCCGGAATGCATTTCGTTGTCACCGGTGTTACCATCAGCTCGCTTCCGAAGAAGTACTGATTCGGTGCCTGATTTTTGCCCCAGAAAACCGTCTCCGGGTAATCATAATACATCGGAACAACGATCGGTGTGTCTTCTTTCCATGCACGGTAGTTCATCGTGTACAGATACGGTACGAGTTTATGACGCAGACGAAGGAAATCATCCATTGTGCTGCGCACTTCCATACTGAAGTTCCAAGGCTCTTTTCCACTGAAGGCACTGTTAGAGCTGTGCAGACGGTTGATCGGAGAAAAGACTCCGTACTGATACCATCTTGCTTCAAGCTCATCGTCACGGTAACCGAGCATATGGCCGCCGATATCATGACTCCACCATCCGTAGCCGATGTTGGAGGCTGTGCTGGTAAAGTATGGCTGGAAATCCAGGGATTCCCAGGTGATGTGGGTGTCTCCGGAAAATCCGACCGGATAGCGGTGGGAGCCCGGTCCTGCATAGCGGGAGAAGGTCATCGGACGTTTTCCGTCTCTTCCACTGTCAAGAAAATGATAGTGATTCAGCATCCACAGCGGATCAAGACCCTCGATCTTGGTACTCTGTCCCTGCTGCCAGTCAATCCACCAGAAATCGACGCCCTCTTTTTCCATCGGATGATGGACTTTTTCGAAATATACATCGACAAATTTCGGATCCGCAATGTCAAAATTGACCGGCTCTTCTTTTTTTGCATCCACTCCCATAGCCTCTGCTACTTCCGGATAGCAGTCCTCATACGCACGAATTCCGTCTGCCGGATGGACATTCAGTGTTGTCTTCATGCCGCGTGCATGGAGTTTTCCAAGAAAACGCTCCGGATCCGGGAAGAGTTTTTTATTCCAGCTATAGCCGGTCCAGCCGCTGCCATATTTCGGATCCACATCGTCTACACGGTGCCAGTCCATATCGATAACAGCAACCGAGAATGGAACGTTCTCTTTGTCGAAGTCTTCCATCAGTTTCATATAAGATGCTTCACTGTAACGCCAGTAACGGCTCCACCAGTTTCCGAGTGCAAATCTCGGAAGCATCGGAGTTTTGCCGCAAAGGTGATAAAAATCCTTTAATGCCAGGCGGAAATTCCAGCCATAGCCGAAGAAGTACAGATCCTGCACCCCTTTCTTTCTCGGGGTCACCCAACCGTCCTCTGTCATCAGAAGCGACTTCGAATCATCCAGAACAGCGGAACCAAACCAGGACATGATACCAGGTTCCAGTTCGCATGCTCCGTTGACCTGATCAAGCGTACGGGCCGTTCCTCCAAGATCCTGTGTCGGATCTCCGTAATGCCATGCCGGTACAGAACTGATGCCGACTGCCGTTGTTTTGCAGGAAAGTCCGTTTGCAGAGAATGCCTTTTTGTTGTAATTCAGCTGCAGATACTTTGTGCGCAGCTCCAGCTCATCGCCTGTGTCTTTGACGGAAAATTCCACTGCTGGAAAATCACGGTTTACAACCGTCTGGGATGCCGCATCGATAAATTCACCGTCCTCACTGTATTCCAGCCGAAGAAGATGCTCCGTCAGTACCGTGATACGATATTTATCGCCCTTTACTACATTCTTCGGGTCTGCAAGCGGATGTGTCTCCAATTTCAGATATGGTTTCATGTTTTGTTTTCCCCTTTCTTACTCTTACCGGTTTTTGCCGTATTTTGAGAACGGGAACCTGTGGCAAAAGTCCGTTCTGCCACAGGTTCCTCTGCATTTTTTATTTGGTTTCCAGAACAACTGCCTCATACGCACGCAGTTTTCTTGCCCCCGCTGCTGCGCCGCTCTGTGGATAGTTGCTGATCAGTACATCTGCTCCCGCAAAGGTTTCCGGAACTGTGTACTCCTGCTCCTCTTTTGTAAAATTGCACATCACGAGGAGTTTCTGGTCGCCTAAGGTTCTGGTATATACATACAGTGCCTCGTCCTCCGGATCGAGCAGCTCGTACGTTCCGTAAACCATGATATCCTTTTCTTTCCGGAGATGAATCAGTTTCTTGTAATAATTGTATACAGAATCCGGATCCGCCATCTCATTCTTGGCATTGACGGTCTCGTAATCCGGTCCGACCTTGATCCACGGTGTTCCTGTGGTAAATCCTGCCGAAGCGGTATCATCCCACTGCATCGGAGTTCTTGCATTGTCTCTTCCGCGCAGGTTCAGGTAGCGCATCATGTCGTCCGGTGCTACTTTTCCGGCACCGGTCAGCTCGTGGAACGCGTTGATGCTCTCAATATCGCGGAACTCGGACAGATCGTGGAACGGAACATTTTTCATGCCAAGCTCATCGCCCTGGTATACATACGGGGTACCCTGCATCATATGAAGGCAGGTTGCCAGCATTTTGGCACTTACCACACGGTATTCCGGTGAATCATCGCCGAAACGGGACAGGCAGCGCGGCTGGTCGTGGTTTCCAAGGAATAGGCTGTTCCATGCCTTGCCCTCAAGCTCCGTCTGCCATGCTGTCATGACGCGTTTGAAATCTTTGAGCGGTACGCGTTTGTCCGTCCATTTGCCGTATGTTCCGCTTGCCAGATCTACCAGCTCGAACTGGAATACCATGCTGAGCTCTTTGCCGTCTGCGGATGCATATTTTTCTGCCTCCTCGATCGTGACACCGGCACACTCACCAACCGTCATCAGATCGTATTTGGAGAGGACTTCCCTGTTCATCTCCTGCAGATACTCATGAACGTGCGGTCCGTTTACGCAGCCGGAATCACCGTAGAGTCCGCCCTCTGGAATTTTTCCGTCCGGCAGCCCTTCCGGTTTGGAGATCATGCTGATAACGTCCATCCGGAAACCGTCAATGCCTTTTTCACACCACCAGTTCATCATATCGAAAACTTCTTTTCGAACCGCCGGGTTCTCCCAGTTCAGATCAGGCTGTTTTGTTGAGAACAGATGCAGATAATACATCTCTGTCTGCGGATCGTATTTCCATGCGGAACCGGAGAAGCAGCTTCCCCAGTTGTTTGGCTCTTTTCCCTCTTTTGCATCACGCCAGATATAATAATCGCGGTATGGATTGTCTTTCGATTTGCGGCTCTCCACGAACCATTTGTGTTCATCTGAAGTATGATTGACAACAAGGTCCATGACCAGCCTGATGCCTCTTTTATGCATCTCCGAAAGCATGCGGTCAAAATCCTCCATTGTTCCGAACTCCTGCATGATTGCCCGGTAATCGCTGATATCGTATCCATTGTCATCGTTTGGTGACTGGTACACCGGAGACAGCCAGATAACATCTACGCCAAGATCCTTCAGATAATCCAGACGGGATGTGATACCATTTAAATCTCCGATACCGTCTCCGTTGCTGTCCATGAAGCTGCGCGGATAAATCTGATACACTACGGCTTCTTTCCACCATTTTTTGTCCATTTTTTTACCTCCTTTATTTCATCCCCAGAACGTGTCTGGTTCTTTGATTCTGTCGTTTGCAAGCACATTTTACCATACCTCACGGTGATTTTTCAATAGTTTTGCGCAAAACCAGCAGTTTCTACAAGAGTTTTTCTGTAAATTTGGTAACTATTTACTTCGTCAGATCTCTTACCGACTCCCTCTCCACCAGCGTTGTCGGCAATGGCGGAATATCTTTTTGTACCGGCTCATCCTGGATCAGGTGCATCAGGACTTCTACGGCACGGCGTGCTTTTCCATCCACCATCTGATGCACGGTAGTCAGCTTCGGCCGCGCAAGTGTCGCATAGGTAACATCATCAAAGCCCGCAATTGAAATTTCCTCCGGAACCTTTATTCCCCTGTTCTGCAGAAAGTTGGATGCTTCAAGTGCATAGTAATCCGATGAAAAAAAGAGTGCTGTCTGTTTTTTGAAGAACGGAAGCATCTCCTCATATGCCTTCTCCCTCTGCTCTGGATTCCACGGGATCACAATATGGCGACTTTCAAAGTCCTCAATTCCCGCCTCCTCCATTGCCTGACGCACACCGAGCCACCGATAGTGGTCAACCCCGAGATCGCAGTCGGATAAAAAGAGAAATTTTTTATGTCCCTTTCCAATCAGGTACTGACTCATCTGGTACGCACCGCCGCGGTCATCCATCGTAATGGAGCGGACTCCAAGTTCCGGCGGGAGATACTGATCAATGGTTACCAGCGGTTTTCCGAGACGTTCCGAGAGCTCTGCAATCTCCTTTTCCTTCAGAGCCATCGCAATCATGCCGTCAAAATTCCAGCCGAGCGCCTGCTGCATAATGTCGTCCTGCTCATGGCGCGCAACCAGCATCATATAATAGCCGTGTTCCCGGATCTGATATTCCAGGTTTCCGAGCATTGCCGACACAAAGGGATCCTCAAAGGAAGATGCATTTCCTTTCTTCATGAAACCAAGCGCCACACCAATGAGACCGGAGCTGTTGTTCGCCAGCATGCGCGCGCTGATACTCGGCACGTACTCCATCTCCTTTAAAATCCGGTTGATTTTCTCGACCGTCGCCTTTGAGACGCGCCCTGTCTTTCCGTGTATTACATTCGAAACCGTCGTCGGGCTGACCCCTGCGCGGTCTGCAATATCTTTGATTCTAATCATCGGTTCTCCGCCTTTCCTTTTTCTTCACAATTTTCTGAATTCTGTTATGTTTATTTTACCAAGACGGCAAAATGTTTACAACTACTTTGCATCGGCAAACACTACAAAATTATTACATTTTCTTAAACGATATGTAAGAAAATCTCCATCCCTCCTTCATTTACTTTCCGCCGGTTCCGTGGTAAGATAGGATGACAGAAAAAGTTCACCTTTTTTCTGTAAGAAAGGACCTACATATCATATGCGGCTTGCATTTACAAATTTTTCGATAAAATCTCCCACCGGCAAGAAATCCGGCCGGTTTTTTCTTGCCCTTTTTCTGGGCATTTTTCTCTTTCTGACTCACCCCATGCTCTGCCAGGCTGGTTTTGCCTCCAGTACGCCGTTTACCGGTGCCTCCTGGGAACTGGTCGGGGAATATCCGATTCTCGGCAGCAACGGCGCGGTGCAGTCCGTCTGTGCGACGGAAGATTATATCATCTGCATCGAAAATTTTAATGATCTGACGACAGAGCCGGACGTAGTCTCTGCCTACTATAAAAATGATACAGACGCAGACGGAAATCCCGTTACGCAGTATTCCCTCGCGCATCAGGTAAGGGACGCAGACTTTGCTCACGCAAACGGTATGGCATACAATCCCGTCACACATGAAATCCTCGTGAGCGGCTACAGCAGCCCGGATGCTTCCAATTACGGATGTATCTTCCGCCTCGACCCGGATACTCTCGAGCAGAAAGAGCGGATCCAGCTCTCGACAAGCTACAATATTCTCGGTATTGATTATCTTCCCTCCACCGGCGGCTATCTGATCCAGACCGATGCGGACGGCGGCTACGGCTTTAAACTCCTCGATGTCTCACTTCAGGTGGTGGATGACTGGGGCACGTATCCCTTCGATTTTTACATGGAAAACTTTCAGGATCTCTGTGTTTCCGGCGATCTCTTTTTTCTTTTTCCGCTGACGATGCATCTCGGAATCGGAAACTTTATCCAGACATACTCGCTCTCGCAGAAAACACTGCTTGCGGACGACACGGTTGATTTTGGCTTTTCCGACGATATCACCATCAATGAACCAGAGGGCCTCTGCGAGACAAATCCTGGGGAATTTATTGCGATTGTAAACGTAACAAAGGCAGATGGTGGACGGTACGTGCAGTTCTACCGCACCCGGGTGCCGTATCTGTTCACGGTTTCCACTTCCGCGGCGGAGCATGGCTCGATGTCCGAGGGCGGGGAAGTTTCCCGCGGAGAGGAAAAAACCGTTTCCTACACGGCAGACGAAGGCTTCCGGCTCGCGAAACTCTCGGTGGACGGCTTGTATCTGCCGGTGACGGAATATCCGGACAGCTACACATTTTCCGATATCCAGAAGGATCATACCCTTGCCGTAACGTTTGAACCGGTTCCGACGGCGACACCGACGCCAACTGCCACTGCGACGCCGACCAAAACACCGGCCATAACCCAGACACCGGAACCGGCCATTTCCAAAGCACCGGCATCATCCACGGTTTCCTTCTCATCTGTGGCTTCCCATTTCGCAGCGTTCTGGAAAGGCACTGTGCATGCCGGCTCTGCAGCCGTCCAGAAAACCTGCGCATTTTTTGCAGGAGCAGGACGGACGGTCGGCCGTGCATTTCATTCGCTTGCCGGAAAAGCCGGAGCCGGATTTCACGCTTTCCGGTCGGCTGCCGCTTCCTGGTTCCGCCATCTTGCCTCGGCCGGTGCATCCCTTTTTGCCCGTATCCGGAAGGCAGATCCTGTTTTTCTGGCGATGCCGTTTGTCCTTCTCGTTCTGATTCTGCTCTTTGTCCTCCGCCTGCGGTATGTCCGCCGCATCCGGCGGGAGCGGTCGCGGAAAGCGCTGGAACACAGAAGAAGAACGTACGAAGAACTGGTCAGAGAATTTACGGAAGATCCGAAGGACGAAGAGGTTTCCATCGATGAGCTGCTGCTTACAATTGACGAACTGCAGAAGGAAGAACAGAAAAACACTTAAATGAAACGTATTCACCAGATCAGGATTTGATCTTCTCGGCACAAAAAAAGTATCCCGTTCCTTTTGGGGAAGCGGGATACTTTTTTATTTACGCGGGCAACGAGCTAGAGCGTGTCTGAAAAAGGCTTTTCGTGAGCTGCGAGTCCCAGTTTGTGGGAGATTTTATC
>OGQT01002379.1_pt1 | contig 13424 bp, 9 predicted proteins | sample 1553261 | NCBI WGS metagenome assembly OGQT01 (sample SAMEA2579992, study PRJEB22360) | human gut metagenome | biome: human gut; feature: human-associated habitat; material: faeces | place: Denmark | collected 2008/2010
CGGTCCTTCAGGGACAGAAACTGTCATTTGCCGGATACGACGGATGGGAGAAGGAGTCCCTCAGGGATGAGGAGCATCCATTCCTGCCGTACAACATCACGGAGCCGAGGGTGATAAAGGGCTATCCAGAGAAGTTCCAGGTGAGCGGGCGAATGATAGGTGGCTGCATGGATTGTCTGGTGAACCTTATAGGAACAAAGTTTGACCATGTTGGCGAATTCCTTGAGAGATATAAGGATGATGGATTTATCTGGTTTCTCGAGTCCTGCGATCTGAACGTTATGTCCATAAGACGTGCTATGTGGCAGATGGACAACGGAGGATGGTTCAGATACTGCAAGGGATTTATGATCGGCAGACCGCTGCAGTTCGGACAGGAGATGATGGGTCTTGACCAATATCAGGCTGTGCTGGGGATCATAGGAAAATACAATGTGCCTGTTGTGATGGATGTGGATCTCGGACACCTGTCACCGATGATGCCTGTGGTATGCGGCAGCATGGGAACTCTTGTGGTGGACGGCCAGGATATGAGTCTTTCCATGGAGATGAGGTAGAGAGAAGTCTGTTGGCTGTTTGATTGGCTGAAAATGGTTGAAAAAATAAAGGCAAAAAAATAAAAAATACTATTGTGAAAAAAAATATATCGTGCTACACTAGGTGGCAGATAAGACAAAGGCATAGACGGAAAGAGTAGTGTGGCGGATGCATCCAGAGAGAGCTGCATATGTGGATCAATATTAATCCTGAACATATGGTGGGAGCAGCTTATGATATATCACATGAAGACCACTCCCGAGCCGTGCGCGATAGAAGCGTCACCGCGTAGCTGCGTTAAAGGCATAATTGAGTTAAAAGTTAAGGTGGAAACGTGCATACGCACCCTTAGATAGATTATATCTAGGGGTGCTTTTTTAGTTGTTACAGAAAGCTCATGTATAACCAGACGCCGGGCAGAATATATATTGATGTCTGCTGCGTCTGCAACGTATTTTCACTTTATAAGAAGTAAGAAGGAGAACTGACATGGTTAATTTCAAAGAAGACGAACAGCTTAAGACACTGAATCATTCCTGTGCACATCTTATGGCACAGGCTATCAAGCATCTGTACCCACAGGCAAAGTTCTGGGTAGGACCGGTAGTTGCAGAAGGATTCTACTACGATGTAGATCTCGGCGATGACGTTATCAGAGGCGAGGAAGATCTCGCAGCCATCGAGAAAGAGATGAAGAAGATTGCCAAGAGCGGCAAGAAGATCATCCGCAAGGAGATATCCAAGGAAGAAGCTCTTGAGATGTTCAAGGATGACGAGTACAAGCTCGATCTTATAAATGGACTTGAGGATGGAACGATCACATGCTATGAGCAGGGTGATTTTACAGACCTCTGCCGTGGACCTCACGTAGACAATGTAAAGCTTTGCCGTAACTTCAAGCTCATCAGACATTCAGGAGCTTACTGGAAGGGCGACAGCAAGAACAAGGTTCTCCAGAGAATATATGGTGTGTGCTTCCCTACAAAGGAGGAGCTTGAGGAGCATCTTAAGTTACTTGAGGAGGCAAAGGAGAGAGACCACAGAAAGATCGGCAAGGACATGCAGCTCTTCATGGTCGATGACCTTGTAGGACGTGGACTTCCAATGTTCCTTCCAAAGGGATATACAGTATGGCAGGAGCTTGAGAACTACATCAAGCGCAAGGAGAGAAAGCTTGGCTACCTCCACGTTATGACACCTTGTGTAGGTACAGTAAACCTCTACAAGACATCAGGTCACTGGGATCACTACAAGGACAACATGTTCCCGGCAATGGAGATGGAGGGAGAGTCATTTGTACTTCGTCCAATGAACTGCCCGCACCACATGATGATATATGCAAACAAGATGCACTCATATAAGGATCTTCCTATCAGGATCGCTGAGATCGCACACGACTTCAGATTTGAGGCAAGTGGTACACTCAAGGGTATTGAGAGAGGAAGACACTTCTGTCAGAACGATTCACATATATTTGTGACACCAGACCAGATCGAGGAAGAGTTTGCAGGAGTTGTTAAGCTCATATTTGACACATACAAGGATTTCGGAATCACAGATTACAGATGCGTACTGTCACTCCGTGACCCAGAGGACAAGGTAAAGTATCACGATGACGATGAGATGTGGAACAAAGCAGAGAATGCACTCAGAAGAGTTCTTGATGATATAGGAATCGATTACACAGAGGAGATCGGTGAGGCTGCATTCTACGGACCAAAGCTTGATGTAAATGTTAAGCCGGCCGTAGGAAATGAGTATACACTCTCGACATGTCAGCTCGACTTCTGTCTGCCAGCCAAGTTCGATCTGAAGTATATCGACAAGGACGGCGAGAAGAAGACACCTGTAGTTCTCCACAGAGCTATCCTTGGATCTCTCGACAGATTCATGGCTTACATCCTTGAGGAGACAAAGGGTAATCTTCCAACATGGCTTGCACCTGTACAGGTAAGAGTTATGCCTGTAAAGACAGACAACGAGGATCTTATGGCTTATGCTCACAAGGTTGTTGATGCCCTTGATGCCATCGACGTTCGTGTAGAGCTTGATGACAGAGCAGAGAAGCTTGGTTATCGTATGCGTGAGGGTCAGGTTCAGAAGGTTCCATACCTTCTCGTAATCGGATTCAATGAGGCTGAGAACGGAACAGTATCATACAGACTTCACGGTGAGGCTGACACAACAGTTCTTCCACTTGACGAGTTCGTACAGAAGATCGACACAGAGATCAAGACAATGGCTCACAAGTAAGAGTGGATGTGAATAAATACAAAGGAGTTCTGCAATATATGTTATTGCAGGACTCTTATTTTTGCTATCGCCAATGTTTGGAGGCTATGTTATACTAATTACATTAGACTTCAGGAGGTATGTATATGGGCAGTTATTTGAATCCGGGAAATGATCTGTTTAAAATGGCAAGGCAGTCACAGATTTTTATAGATAAAAGTGGATTGATAGATGTAACCAATAAGAGCCTTGGAACTTTACAACGCTATATGTGTGTAAGTCGTCCAAGAAGATTTGGTAAGTCGATGGCTGCTGATATGCTTGCGGCATATTATGGAAGATGTGCGGATTCTATGCATTTGTTTCACGATCTTAAGATAGAAAGCAGCGATACATTTGAAAAGCATCTCAATCAGTATGACGTTATAAAAGTGGATATGCAGGAATTCCTCAGCGCGACTGATAATGTTGCAGATATGCTTAAATTGATACAGGACAGACTTATCAGAGAATTGGTGAGCGCGTATCCGGAATATGTATGCACGGACAATCTGGTATTTGCCATGAAAGATATATACTCGGCAACTAAACATCCGTTTGTTATACTTATAGATGAATGGGATTGCCTTTTTAGAGAATACGAGCAGGATAAGGATGCACAGAAGAAATATCTTGATTTTCTGAGGTCGTGGCTAAAGGACAAGGATTATGTTGCTCTGGCATACATGACTGGAATTTTGCCGATAAAAAAATATGGTTCACATTCCGCTCTTAATATGTTTATGGAATATTCAATGACTGATCCGGGAAATCTGGCAGAATATTTTGGATTTACGGAGACGGAGGTAAGGGAGTTGTGCGAACAGTATAATATGGAGTTTGATGAGGCAAAGGACTGGTACAATGGATATTATCTGGTGTCGCACACTGCTTCAGGAGATTTGACATTCTCCATGTATAGTCCAAAGTCAGTTGTTGAGGCTATGTTGCGTCATAGATTTGGCACATACTGGAATCAGACTGAGACATATGAGGCGTTGAAGATATATATCCAGATGAATATGGATGGACTTAAGGATGCGGTGGTAAAGATGCTGGCGGGTGAGAGTGTCCATGTCAACACCGGAACGTTCAGCAATGATATGACTACATTTGCATCAAAGGATGATGTTCTTACGCTTCTTGTACATTTGGGGTATCTCACATATAACAGTGATGGTGAAACTGTTGCGATTCCAAACAAAGAGGTTTCTAAGGAGTATGTAAATGCTATAAGCACGATGCAATGGAATGACGTTACACGTGCAGTTGATGGCTCAAGAAAACTTCTGGAATCACTGTGGAACATGGATGCCCAGGCGGTTGCTGAAGGTATAGAATCAGCACATCAGGAGATACCGTCAATTGAATACAATGATGAGAATTCACTCAGTTGTACGGTAAACCTGGCATTTTATTTCGCGAGAGAGTATTACAAAATAGTTCGAGAACTTCCTGCTGGGAGAGGATTTGCTGATATTTGTTTTATTCCTAAGACCAGACATCTGGATAAGCCGGCAATCGTAGTTGAGCTAAAATGGGATAAGGATGTTCAGGCTGCTATAGATCAGATCAGGGAAAGAAAATATGTGGATGCATTAAAAGACTATAAAGGCAATTTGCTTCTTGTTGGGATAAATTACGACAAAAAGACTAGAAAACATGAGTGTAAGATAGAAAAGTTCGAAAAATAAGTAAGCGATAGCGTAATTGGATATTACATAATAGAGGAGACTGACGGCATAGTTGGTCTCCTAATTTTTTCTTTATTCCTACAATGTTAATTTACGTTGCTTGTACATTAAATGGTTTATCTGTTCCGGATGCGGATGTGCTGATCAATATGGCAAAATTGCTTGGTGTGTCAGCAAACCAGTTCCTTGTAAGCAAGAGGAACGATCAGAAAATTATAGAAAATGATAAGGATGAGGATAACGAAGAAAACGATAGAGAGGTGTGGGAGACTCTGATAAATGCGGCGGCATACGACTTCCCAAATGTCCGGCAGCTCAAGGCGGATATACGGACTATACTTGATTCAGACATGGAAGATGCTCAGATCGTTAGGAATAATAGCGGAGATCCGTACAAAAAAGTGCTGTGTCTTGGGACGGAGGGGACATATGTGTAGGAGATAGCCTAGAATTTCTGTGACAGCCTAAGTTCACGCAGACTGTCACAATGTAAAATGGTCTAAATGCAATAGTTATCTGCCGCCTCAGGTCTTTCTGCCACAAGGTCAGCGATGGTGGTGGTGTCTACCACGTCCCGGATCGCTTTGTCCAGTCTGCGCCAGAGACCTATGGTGGAGCATCTTGCCTCGCGTTCGCACTGGAATTCATCTGCATCAAGGCACGCAACAGGAGATATGCCGCCCTCAGTGAGCCTTAAAACCATTCCAACTGTTATGTCCTCCGGTGCTTTCCTTAGAAGATAACCTCCCTGCGGTCCTCTGGTGCTCTTCACCAGCCCGCCGGAGTTTAGCACAGAAGTGATCTGCTCAAGGTATTTCTCGGATATTTCCTCCTGTGCGGCAACACCCTTGATGCTCACGGGCTTGCCGTCTGTCCGTGCTGCTATATTTATAAGAAAACGCAGAGCGTAACGCCCTTTTGTGGATACTTTCATAATATAAACCTCCCAAATGCCTGTATTTACTGATGATTTCACATCATTTACATGTCTATTATAACATCTGAAAAAAAACAATCAAGATAATTCATAAAAAACCTATTGACAAAGTGGGAATTAGGCTGTAATATACAGCTATGCTTAATTCATAGTTTCCGAGTAGGAATTATGTGAAAAGTAAAAATAATCACAGAAATGATACGATCAAGTCAAATTTCAAAGACGAAAATCGAGAAAGAGGTGTTGATATGCTGGGAAGTACATTTAAGCCACAGTACCTTAACGAAGACAGACGAATGTGTTTCATAGAAGTCATGTGTTGCTGCTGTTAAATTAAACACAGAACAAATAATCATGACACAGATATAAATAACAGATCATACATAATAGACAGAGAATAATAAAGAAGAGTATAATGCCACATGAGCTCATATACATGACAAGATGAATGGGCAGGTGCGCATGACAGATAAAATATTTGAATTTAAGGAGAATAAGATCATGGCAAAGAAGACAAGAGCAGAGAGAAATTTAAAGTTTGAGACATTACAGTTACACGTAGGACAGGAGACAGCAGACCCGGTTACAGATGCAAGAGCAGTACCAATCTACCAGACATCATCATTCGTATTCCACAACTCACAGCATGCAGCTGACAGATTTGCACTCAAGGATGCCGGCAACATCTACGGAAGACTTACAAATCCAACAGAGGATGTATTTGAGAGAAGAATCGCAGCCCTCGAGGGCGGCGTTGCAGCACTGGCAGTTGGTTCAGGTGCAGCGGCAGTTACATATACAATTCAGAACCTTGCACTTGCAGGAGACCACATCGTAGCAGCAAAGAATATCTACGGCGGAACATACAATCTCCTTGCACATACACTCAAGGATTACAATGTAGATACAACATTCGTTGATCCACTTGATCCACAGGCATTTGAGGATGCTATCCAGGAGAACACAAAGGCCCTCTACATTGAGGTTCTTGGAAATCCTAACTCAGAGGTTTCAGATATCGAGACAATAGCAAAGATCGCTCACGCACACAAGATTCCGCTTGTTATCGACAGCACATTTGCAACACCATACCTTGTAAGACCTATAGAGTACGGTGCGGACATCGTAGTTCACTCAGCGACAAAGTTCATTGGTGGACACGGAACAACTATCGGTGGCGTCATCATCGACAGCGGTAACTTCGACTGGAAGGCATCAGGCAAGTTCCCACAGCTCACTGAGCCAAATGAGAGCTACCACGGGGTAAGCTTTGTAGACGCAGCAGGTCCTGCAGCATTTGTCACAAGAATCAGAGCTATCCTTCTCCGTGACACAGGTGCTACGATCTCACCAATACACTCATGGATATTCCTTCAGGGACTCGAGACACTGTCACTCCGTGTTGAGAGACATGTATCAAATGCACTCAAGGTAGTTGAGTACCTGAACAACCATCCACTTGTTGAGAAGGTAAATCACCCTTCAGTATCCACAGATCCTGAGCAGCAGAGACTGTACAAGAAGTACTTCCCTAACGGCGGTGGTTCGATCTTCACATTTGAGATCAAGGGTGACGCAGAGACAGCCAAGAAGTTCATTGACAATCTGGAGATATTCTCACTTCTTGCAAATGTCGCTGATGTTAAGTCACTGGCTATCCACCCGGCATCAACAACTCACTCAGAGTTGAACGAGGCTGAGCTTATCGATCAGGGAATCAAGCAGAACACGATCAGACTTTCAATCGGTACTGAGAACATAGACGATATCATCGAGGATCTTGACGAGGCATTCAAGGCAATTCAGGAGTAATCGATATAAATAATGAATATACGACGGCGCTGGCTTTGGATGACATTTTGAATGACATGTTGAAGCCCAGCGTCGTTTAAAACAGATGGACAATGAGTAGAATATAAGAGAAGACTACAAATAGTGAACATAATAAATATCAGGAAAGGTAATGGTACGATAATATGAGTAATATATATAAGAGCGCAGCAGAGCTTATAGGCAAGACTCCACTTCTGGAGCTTTCAAACATAGAGAAGAAGAATGATCTCAAGGCAAATATCCTTGCGAAGCTGGAGTACTTTAACCCAGCAGGAAGTGTTAAGGACAGGATCGCATTCCAGATGATCGAGGATGCGGAGAAGGACGGCACACTTAAGCCGGGCGCAACCATCATCGAGCCTACATCAGGCAACACAGGTATCGGTCTTGCATCCATAGCAACAGCCAAGGGTTACAAGGCGATCATCGTTATGCCTGAGACCATGAGCGTTGAGAGACGTAACATCATCAAGGCATATGGTGCAGAACTTGTTCTTTCCGATGGAAGCAAGGGTATGAAGGGAGCCATCGCAAAGGCTGATGAGCTTTCAAAGGAGATCCCTGGCAGCTTTGTAGCTGGCCAGTTCGTAAATCCATCGAATCCAAAGGCACACAGACTCACAACTGGTCCTGAGATCTGGGAGGATACAGACGGAAAGGTAGATGTATTTGTAGCCGGTATCGGAACAGGTGGAACTATCACAGGCGTTGGCGAGTATCTGAAGGAGAAGAATCCAGATGTAAAGGTCATCGCTGTTGAGCCTGCCACATCACCAGTCCTCTCAAAGGGCGTTTCAGGAGCACACAAGATACAGGGAATCGGTGCAGGATTTGTTCCTGACACACTTAACACAAAGGTATATGACGAGATCATCGCCGTTGAGAATGATGACGCATTTGCAGCAGCAAAGGAAATCGCATCAGCAGAGGGAATCCTCGTAGGAATCTCATCAGGTGCAGCTTACTTTGCAGCAAAGCAGATCGCAGAGCGCCCTGAGTATGCAGGCAAGAACATCGTAGTACTTCTTCCAGACAGTGGAGACAGATATTACTCAACTCCGTTATTCGGCTAAATGGATATAAAGTAATTGCTGTGATATAGAATTTATATGGAAAAGCCACCACATCGTGTTTTGATGTGGTGGCTTTTTGAAAGTATCCTTAATTAGCTGCATAAGATGTTGTACAGTCATATGAATAACCCATTTGCAGGAAGAACAAAGACGGTGCAGAATTATATCAGCGCAACTTATCCTGATGGGCAAACGGAAGTCCTGTTCACGCCGATGGCTCCATTTGAGACACCGGAAGCGCTGGACAGGATATGTGGGGAATACAACAGGGTGATCGGTAATTTTGAGGTGGAGCCGCTGATCGTCATTCTTGTTTTCATACATGATTTTCTGTGCATACATCCGTTTAATGATGGCAATGGCAGAATGAGCAGACTGCTCACAACGCTTTTGTTATATAGAAGTGGATTCTATGTAGGAAAGTATATTTCCCTTGAGGCTAAGATCGCAGGAAATAAGGAGTTATATTATGAGTCACTTGGAAAAGCGCAGGCAGGCTGGCATGAGGGCACGGAGGATGTGATTCCGTTTATAAAGTATCTCCTTGGAACGATACTTGCTGCTTATAAGGATTTTGAGGAGCGCTTTGCAATTATAGAGGAAAAGCTGCCGGCGATTGAGATGGTGCGAAAAGCGATACTGCTGAAAATAGGAAAGTTTACAAAGCAGGATATAATGGAACTTTGTCCGACTCTCAGCATCAGTTCGGTAGAGGGAGCACTCAGAAAACTCGTAAAAGAGGGCGATATAGGCAGAGGCGGTACAGGCAAGTCTACTTATTATGTCAGAATGAAATAACAAATGCTTGTTTTTTTCACTTTAGCTTGTTAATCTATTGTACGAAACATGAGATCAGCCGCTAATTGCCGGTGCATTTGAGATGGTGGGCAGATTGGGATAAGACCGATCTGAATGAATTGATATTAGTGAAAAGGGATATAAGACTATGAAAAAACTATCAGATAGACAGAAAACACTTATAAAATGGTTGTGTGTGCTGGTGCTGGTCGGACTTATCATATATGTGTTCCGTGACATGGCAGGTCCTATAATGTCGCAGCTTGTAAAGACAAGTCCTGTGGTCGTGGCAGCTATTCTCGGAGCGACGCTTTTATACGGAGGGATAGAGAGCTGCATAACGGTTATCCTCATGCGACAGGTGGAGAACAATATGACATTTTTCGATGCAAATATTATGACGTATTTTGTGTCATTTTACAGGGTGTCAACGCTTGGAAGCGGTACCATAGTGGCATCCACATTGTTCATGAAACACTGCGGAATACAGCCGTCGAAAGCGCTTGGTCTGTACTCTATTGATTATGCGATACACAAAATGACCATATGCGTTATGGCGGTGGCATTGTTTCTTGCAAACAGAGAATATATGCTTGGAGTATTCGGCAAATACAGTTCATATGTTGTCCTTGGAGTTATAGCGACCATACTCATAACGATGGCGATAGTGCTCTTTGCGTGCTGGCCACCGTTTCACAGATTTCTCAGATGGCTTCTCGAAAAAGCTAATGCTTTGTTTAAAGGGCGATTTGCAAAGCTGATTGACAGTTTAAGTGAGCAGACAGCTATGATGGAGGATGCCACCAGGGTTGTACTTAAGAAACCGTGGCTTATAGTGGTAGTCATGCTGCTTGATATATGCAAGTTCGCGTGCTGGTTTGCCATACCTTATATAGTGTGTCACAACCTGTGTGATATGAATATTGTCACGTCAATAGGTATAACAGCCATGAGTGTCATGCTGGCGGCAGTCATTCCTATGCCGGGCGGGATCGGGTCAAGTGAGCTTGTTATGACAGCGATCTATTCGGGACTTGTTGGTTCTGCTGCAGCCGGAGCCATGGCACTTCTCTATAGATTTGCCACATTTATGTTCCCATTTATCATAGGCGCATTTACAGCCATATTCTTCAAGAGGTTCAAGAGATATAAGGCGGCGCAGAATGAAAAATAGGGAATCTGGTATGGCGGATACAGACTCATAGCTGAACCAATAAATGAGTTTATAAAGAATCGATATATATCAATGGTTAGCAAGATGCGTGGCGGGTGATATATATCGGCTGGTGAAGGGAAAAGATACATATGAAGAACATAGTCGCGGGCATACTGGCCCACGTTGATTCAGGCAAGACCACACTCTCCGAGGCGATGCTATACCAGACTGGACGTATCAGAAAGCTTGGACGTGTGGATCATCAGGATACATACCTTGACACGGACAGTCAGGAAAAGGACAGAGGAATAACCATATTTTCAAAGCAGGCGGAGCTTACCTATGAGGACATGCATATAGCTTTGCTTGACACTCCGGGGCATGTGGATTTCGGCACGGAGATGGAGAGGACACTGCAGGTTCTTGATTATGCGGTTCTGGTCATCAATGGCATGGACGGAGTGCAGAGCCACACGGAGACACTGTGGAAACTGCTTGAGAGATATGAGATTCCTGTATTTATATTTGTAAATAAGATGGACATGACGGGGTATGACAGGGAGTATCTTATGGACAATATCAGACACAGACTGAGTGATGGCTGTGTCGATTTTTTATGTGAAGATGCTGGTGAACACATAGCCATGTGCGATGAGAATATGCTAGAGAGATTCCTCGAGACCGGGGAAAACCGGGAAGATGACATAGCTAAGGCTGTGGCAGACAGAAAGCTGTTTCCTTGTTATTTTGGTTCGGCACTTAAAAATGATGGTGTGGCTGAGCTGCTGGATGGTATGAACAGATATGTGACAGAGCCTCGGCGAAGGGATGAATTTGGAGCCAGGGTATTTAAAATCGGCCGTGATGACAAAGGAGAGAGGCTGACCTATATGAAGATCACAGGGGGAACCCTGAGACTAAAGGATGTACTCACGCTTACAGGCAGACAAGGCGAGGAAACACTTGAAAAGGTAAATCAGATAAGGGTATACTCCGGTGCAAAGTATGACATGGTGGATCATGTCACTGCGGGCTGTGTATGTGCTGTTCCGGGACTGGTGAATACCTACGGCAGACAGGGAATCGGTGCCTGCCCGGATGGAGAGCTCCCAAGTCTGGAGCCGGTTCTCAGCTATAAGGTCATGTACCCGACTGATGTGGATGCGGTCACGATGGTGTCAAAGCTCAGACAGCTTGAGGAAGAGGATCCATTGCTACAGGTGCAGTGGAATGAGGCAGCCGGTGAGATATACATCAAGGTCATGGGACAAGTGCAGCTGGAGGTCGTGGCGCAGATGGTAAGAGACAGATTTGGCATAGCCATCACGTACGGTCAGGGCAGGATAACATACAAGGAGACGATCGCAGCTCCGGTCATGGGAGTGGGACATTTTGAACCGCTCAGACACTATGCTGAAGTACATTTGCTGCTTGAACCTATGGAGAATGGCAGCGGTATGTGCTTTGACAGCATTTGCAGTGAGGATGTGCTGGACAAGAACTGGCAGAGATTGATCCTGACTCATCTACAGGAAAGGGAATTCAGAGGGGTGCTGACGGGATCCCCAATCACGGATATGAAGATAACTATCACCGCAGGCAGGGCACATCAGAAACACACTGAGGGCGGAGATTTCAGGCAGGCGACATACAGGGCTGTGAGACAGGGACTTATGATGGCGGAAAGTGTCTTGCTTGAACCTGTGTATGCATTTAAAATAGAGGTGCCGCAGGAGTATGCGGGCAGAGTGCTTGCTGACATAGTGAAGATGAGCGGCAGCATGGACGGACAGGAGATCGCAGGCGAGACAACGGTTATCACTGGACATGCTCCGGTATACACTATGAGAGAGTATTACAGTGAGCTCACGGCATTTTCCAGAGGTACAGGCAGGCTTCAGGTGGATATAGACGGCTATCAGCCATGCCACAACACCGAAGAGGTTCTGGCTGAGAGACATTATGATCCTGAGCTTGACAGGTTTAATCCATCATCATCGGTATTCTGTGCCCATGGTGCAGGTTATCTAGTCGACTGGTACGATGTGTATGAGAACATGCATGTGAAGGAGGATCCGGGATTTGAGATCTCAGGTCAGCTGGGGTATACAGAGGATGGCGATGTTACGGATATTCCTGTGAACAGGCCGGGAAAGAGCGTGTCGGATATGTCCATCACGGACGAGGAACTCAGCGAGATATTTGCAAGGACATTTGGCGGAGATTACAAGGATAAGGATGTGGCACTGAACGGAAGATTTAGGAGAACTACATCTGAGTATAAGGTAAATGGAACTTCCGGCAGAGGAAGTGATGGCACAGCCGGCGGCGCGTCTGCTGGTACGGCAGGAGATTCTTCAAATTCGGGATATCGTGGAAATGGACAGTATAATAAGAGTCAGTCCAGAGACAGACAGCCCGGGAATGGGCCTGTCGTGGGCAGCAGGCCAGCCGACAGAGGGATAGCAACACCTGGAGCATTCAAGCGCAGAAAGAGTGGCGAGGACTATGTCATAGTGGATGGCTACAACGTCATATTTGCGTGGGATACACTTCGGGAACTGTCGGAGCACAACATAGACTCCGCGAGAGGAAAACTCATGGATATCCTGTCGAACTATCAGGGATATATGAACTGCCATCTGATAGTGGTATTTGACGGCTACAAGGTGAAGGATAATAAGGGGGAGAGATTCCAATATGACGATATAGAGGTAGTGTACACAAAAGAGGGCGAGACCGCTGATGCGCACATAGAAAAGCTCACACATGAGCTTGCGAGAAAGCATAAGGTCACTGTGGTCACATCGGACGGACTGGAGCAGATAGTCACCATGGGACAGGGCGCGATCCGCATGTCCTCACGGGACTTCAAGGCAGAGGTTGAGAGGGTGAATGAACATCTGAGAGAGAATTATCTGAAAAATGACTAGGGCCGAGCGTCCGTGAATCAGAAGGAGGGCAATTTGGCAGATTATATAATGGCGCTGGATCAGGGAACGACCAGCTCAAGGGCGATAATATTTGATAAGGAAGGCAGGATATGTTCGGTGAAGCAGAAGGAGTTCACCCAGCATTTCCCGAATAACGGCTGGGTGGAGCATGACCCTATGGAAATCTGGGCA
>OGQT01002400.1_pt1 | contig 13328 bp, 13 predicted proteins | sample 1553261 | NCBI WGS metagenome assembly OGQT01 (sample SAMEA2579992, study PRJEB22360) | human gut metagenome | biome: human gut; feature: human-associated habitat; material: faeces | place: Denmark | collected 2008/2010
CGCCGAGGGTTTCAGCGGCGTATCGGCCATCCGCGCGAGTTCTCGGTTCACAAGCTCGTGACAGCGGTCATTGTCTCCCGGGTCACAGCCGTAATAGACGGTGAACACGCCGCAGTCGGTAAACCTGGTCACAGCCGCCTCGACGGTATAGACCAGTCCGCGGCGCTCGCGCAGGGCCACATTGAGCCGCGAGTTCATGCCCGGACCACCGAGTATGTTGGCCAGCAACGCCATGGCGTGCCGGTCGGTTTCATACATACTGCCTGCCTGTGCGCCTATCACCGTATTGGCCTGATGCGACGCCGCAGGGCGCCTCTCTCCCGCAGTTGCGGTCGCCTTAGGCGCCACGCGCACGGCAGGGGTTCCGGAAGGCAGCATCCCCAGATGGCGTGTCATCATGGCCACGACCTTGCGCGGCGGCTCGGGGCCGAGATAGAACACCGTCAAGCGGCTACCGCAGAAAGTTTCCGTAAGGTAACGGCGGCAGACATCAGATGTGAACGTGTCGAGACCCGCGCTGTCGCCAAGTATGTTGTGGCCGAGCTGTGAGCCGCGGAAAAACAGATCCTCGAAATCATCGAACACAGCCTCAGAGGGGGTGTCGAGATACGAGTCCATCTCGTCGCGCACCACATCGCGCTCTCTGTCAAGCTCGGAGGCCGGAAACACCGAATCGCGCACCAGGTCGGCAACCAGGTCGACGGCACGCCCCAGATTCCCGTTGGGGAAAATGGTGTAGACGTATGTCTCCTCTTTCGACGTGAAGGCATTCAGCTCGCCCCCCACAGCCTCCATGCGGTTTATGATATGGCATGCCCGGCGGTGTGTGGTGCCCTTGAAAATGGTGTGCTCGACGAAATGCGCCAGACCAAAACACCCCTCGGCCTCGTCGCGGCTGCCGGAATTGACAGCCACGCCGAAATATTCGGCGCGGGTGGCCGTGCGGCAGCATATCACGCGTATGCCGTTGGGCAGTATGGCGGTCTCGAACCGGCGCCCCGACAGATCACCGCATCCCGTCATGCCTGGGCGGGATTATGGCGGTCAGTGGCGATGCGCCCGTCGGCCCGAAGTATCTCAAGCAGGCGGTCGACAGCCCGGTCTGACTCTATATTTTTCTCTATCAGCTCCTTGTTGCGGTACAGGCTCACGCGCCCCACGCCGGCGCCCACGTAACCGTAGTCGGCGTCGGCCATCTCGCCGGGTCCGTTGACCACGCACCCCATAACGGCGATTTTCAGGCCGGGATAACCGGCCACCGCAGCCTTGACGCGGCGCACGGTCTCCTGCAGGTCGAACATGGTGCGGCCACACCCGGGACACGACACGAATTCGGTCTTTGTGACACGGCAACGCGCTGCCTGGAGTATGCCCAACGCCAGCGAGTCGAGTTCGTCGCGGGTAAGCGTGTCGGCCTGGATGTCGAGGCCGTCGATGAGACCGTTGAGCAGCGAGCCGAAATCGGCTGATGCCCTGATCACCACTTTGTCGCGGTCAAGGCCGTCGTAGGCAAGCCGTGCTATGACTGGATGCCGGTCACCCGCGCGCCAAAGCGCATGTATGGCCGCCGAGATGCGCGCCACGGGGTTGGCGTGGGAGGTGACAAGGCATAGCGCTGTGTCAGCCCCGAGTGCGGCTGCACGGGCCACAAGCTCTGCATCATCGGCCATGTCAAGATTGATGACGGCGGTCTCCGCGCCAAAATCGTCGTAACCCGCCACTACGGGCACCTGTGTGCCTCCCACTTTGCCAGCAGGGTCGGTGGGACGGCGCTGCCGCAGAACCGAATCGAAATCAGGCGCCGCCTCGCCCGGCACGGAGGGTGCACCGGCACGTGCGGTCAGATATTCCACAAGTTCGCGGGCCACGGGCACCTCGGCCTCAGGCTCTTCGCTGAGCGACACGCGGATGGTGTCGCCGATGCCGTCGGCCAGGAGCGACCCTATGCCGACGGCCGAGCGTATGCGGCCATCCTCGCCGTCACCGGCCTCGGTGACGCCAAGATGAAGGGGGAAATGCATATCCTCGGCCTCCATGGCCCTGACAAGCAGACGCACCGTCTGTGTCATTACCACCGTGTTCGATGATTTTATCGAGATTACGATGTCGGTGAAATTCTCGCGACGGGCGACGCGCAGGAACTCCATGGCGCTCTCCACCATTCCGGCCGGGGTGTCGCCGTAACGGCTCATTATGCGGTCAGAGAGCGAACCGTGGTTCACCCCGATGCGTATGGCGGTGCCATGTTCGCGGCAGAGTTTCAGAAACGGCACGAACGCGCGGTCGATCTTCTGCAGTTCGGCGGCATATTCGGCGTCGGTATAGTCGATATGCTTGAACACGCGCCCCGGGTCAACGAAGTTGCCGGGGTTGATGCGCACCTTGTCGACGCGCTCGGCGGCGGCGAAAGCGGCCTTGGGGTTGAAATGGATGTCGGCCACCAGGGGCATCTCCACGCCGCGCCCGCGCAGGCGGGTGCGGATTTCGCCGAGAGCCTCGGCCTCCCTTACACCCTGCGCGGTCAGTCGGTCGATGTCGGCTCCGGCGCGGGCGATACGCTCGGCCTGTGCCACAGACCCCTCGATGTCGGTGGTCGATGTATTGTTCATCGACTGCACGGCGATGGGGTTATCAGCGCCCACGGTAACGCGGCCGATTCTCACCTCAGAGGTCGGCCTGCGTCTGTAATCGAAACAGCTCATCAGCTAATAAGTAACTGTTCAAAATTATTTTATATTAACCGGTCATATTATTTCAATGTTTCTTCGGCGAAATTTTTGAATCTTTTCCTCTCTTCATCAGTCGTGTAGCTCGCTACACTCCTTCTTCATCGAGAAAAATTTTCTGAAAATTTCACTCGAACAAACATTAAAATAATTTCGACCAGTTACTTAAGTCAGTTTGTCTTGAAGTCGTAACGTATCTGGGCCAGCTCGTCATTGGCTTTCACGATTTTCTTGCCGAGCTGTTCGCGCCATTCGTTGTAGCGGGCCGAAAGTCCGGCATCGGAAAGAGCGAGCATGCGCACGGCCAGCACGGCGGCGTTCATGGCACCGTTTATGCCGGTTGTGGCCACGGGTATGCCCGGAGGCATCTGGCAGATCGAGAGCAGTGCGTCGGCACCTTGCAGTGTGGCTGCCAGAGGCACGCCGATCACCGGGAGCGGCGTGATGGCGGCGATGACACCGGGGAGCGCGGCGGCCATGCCGGCGCCGGCTATGATGACTTTCACGCCACGGGTATGGGCATTGGCGGCAAAATCGGCCACCTCGTCGGGGGTGCGGTGCGCCGAAAGGGCGAGCATCTCGAATGGAACCTGCATAGAGTTCAGGAACTCGGCGGCTTTACTCATCACGGGCAGGTCGCTGGTGCTGCCCATTATTATGCTGACTGAAGGGTTCATAGTCTTGGGATTTATGGGAGGTATGGGAGTTATGGGAATTATGGGAGAAACGGGAGGGTTATTTCCAGAGGAGGGGGAAGAGGATGGTGCAGAAGAAACCGTTGGCGAATCCGGCCGCCACCTGCAGCAGGGTATGGCGTTCAAGCACCAGGCGCGACGTGCATACCACACCGGCCACAAGCACTGCCGCGAGGAACTCGACGGTGAGGTCTCTGACACCCACACCGGCCAACAGCATGAAAAGCACCACGGCGCAGAGGCCGCCGACGCCGGTGGCATGCCCCGACATCTTCCAGACACTGTTTACCGAGGCAAGCACCGTAAGACTCACGGCGCCGCCAACCAGCATCATCGAGAGCCATATCGGGGCGTTGACAAGTGCCGTATATACGGCCACGCCGACGTAGGCGGCTATGGTGACGGTATAGGGCACGACGCGCTCGCGACGGTCGTTCAAACCCGGGTCATGAATCTTGCCGGTCTTCCACATCACGAATATCACCAGTAACGGAAGTATGCAGGTGGCCAGGAACGTGACCAGGAGCACTATCATGCGGGCGTTGGCCGGACTATAAAGCAGAAACGACAGCAACATGGCCGCCATCACGGCATAAGTGCCGCACAGCAGCGGCGAAAAAAGCGCCGAAAAAAAACGGGCTGAAGATATTATGAATTTCGACATGGAATGTTAAGTCTGTTCTGTTGAATTATTGTGTTGGGATTAGCTGTCCTGTTTCCCGGCCAGGGTCTCGCGTCTGAGACGCGCCACCGGAATGCCGAGCCGTTCGCGGTATTTTGCCACGGTGCGCCGCGCCACATCCAGACCGCCCTCCCTGAGAGCCGCCGTAAGCGCCTCGTCGCTCAGCGGCGAACGCTTGTCTTCGGCATCGACAAGTTTGCGGATCTCGGCCACCAGACGGTGGTGCGTCAGGTCGGGGTCGGCGCCGCGGCTCGCCTCGTTGAAGAAGAATTTCAGCGGATAAAGCCCCGTGGGGGTGGCCACATACTTCTCTTGCGTGGCGCGCGAGATCACCGAGATGTCATATCCGGTAAGCGCGGCGATGTCGCGCAACACCATCGGACGGATGGTGCTTTCATCGCCGGTGACAAAGAACCGGTGCTGTATCTTCACGATGGCCGACATGACGCGGTAAAGCGTCTCGCGGCGCATGGAGATGACACGGATGAAGTTCTGGGCATCCTGCCGGTTGCGTTTTATGAAGTAGCGCGCGTCGGCGGCGCCGCGCGACGAGGCGGCGGGAATCTCGGCCTCTTCGGTAAACGACTGCTCAACCCGCAGTTCGGGTATGTCGTTGGGCATGCGCACGGTCACGCGCCCTTCGTCATCAGGCTCAACCTCAAAATCAGGCACGATATGGCGTGTGATCTCGTGTGCGCCTGAGGCGAACGACGCCCCGGGCTTGGGATTCAGACGGCCGATGGCCTCGACGGCGTCGCGCATGTTCTCGGGCGTGATGCCGAGTATGTTCGCGATGCGGTCAAAATGCTTTTTTGCGAACAGGTCGAACTGGTCGCGCAGTATGGTCAGCGCCGTGACCGACGTGACGTCGCGGCGCCCGCGCTGCAGCTGCAGCATCAGGCACTCACGTAACGATGTGGCCCCTACCCCTGCAGGGTCGAAACCTTTGATATTGTCGAGCACACGACCCACTTCTGCAGCCGTGACATCATGCCCTTCGGCTATAGTTATGTCGTCGGCGATAGCCTGCAACGATCGGGTCAGATAGCCGTTGCCGTCGATATTCCCTATCACATACCGGCCTATGAGCCGCTGGTCGGGGGTGATTTCTTCGGTCTGCGCCAGCTGTGTCTCAAGATACTCGATCAGCGTGGGGCCTTCGTCGGGAAAACCGCGGTCCGGACGGTCGTCATCATCGTCGCGGGCGCCGCGCGCCAGGTCGCGGTCACGCAGGGCGGCCGCACCGGCAAACAGGCGGCTGGCGCCGTCAACCCCTCCGGTGACCCCGGTGTCGGGCGCGGCATCGTCGACAGCCTCCAGGGCCGGCATCTCGTCGAGGGCGCGGCGCACCTCATCGGCGGCCTCGGCCTCGTTCATCTCAAGCAGACGCACAAACTGCACCTGCAGCGGCGTCAACCGCTGCTGCAACTTCTGCTCGGTGGCAAGATGCTGTGACTGACCCTGGTTCATACTCTTCCGAAACGCTACGCGTTCAACCTGCAAATTTACGCATTTTTTCTCACACGGCAATCAGCCACCCCGACCGAAGTCACCCGCAGCCAAAGTCAGACCCGTCGGACTCGTCGGACAGGTCGGATTTCCCGAAAACAGCGCAAGCCGCAGGGTGGCCTGCGGCTTGCGGTATGGCGTGGCGCCCGAGGGCGCCATATTGGGGGCGGGTTATTTGCCGGCGACGAGCTCCATGCCCTTGCGGATGGCCTGCTCGTTGACGGGGATGAGGTGGTGGTGACGCTCGGGGAGGGCTTTCTTCAGACCGCGCACAACAGCCTCTACGGGCACATCGGGGCGCTTGGCCAGCAGGGCGCCGAGCAGAATCATGTTGTAGGCTTTCGACTGCCCCATGGCGATGGTGGCCTCCATGGCCGGCACGGCAACCACGTCGATGTCGGTGCGCGTGGGGGCGTGGTGGATGTCGTAGGGGTCGTAGATGAGCACGCCGCCCGGTTTCACCTTGCTCTGGAACTTGTCGAGACTCTGCTGGTTGAGAATCACGGCGGTGTCATAGGTATCAAGCACGGGCGACGAGATGGGCTCGTCAGAGAGGATTACAGTCACGTTGGCCGTGCCGCCGCGCTGTTCGGGGCCGTAAGAGGGCATCCAGGTAACTTCCTGGTCGTTCTCGAGGGCGGCGTATGCCAGGATCTTCCCCATCGAGAGGACACCTTGTCCGCCGAAACCGGCGATGATGATTTCGTCTTTCATGAGTGTATCTTGTTAGGGGTTATTTCTGAGGCTCGGCGGCGTCTTTCGACGTATCCTTGATGTCGCCCAGCGGGTAGTGGGCGAACATGTTGTCGACCATCCATTTGTTCGATTTCTCGGGGCTCATCTTCCAGCCCGACGAGCAGGTGGCCACAACCTCGACGAACGAGGTGCCCTTCTTGTCGAGAGCGTTCTGGAAGGCTTTTTTCAGAGCGGCCTTGGCCTTGCGCACGGCGGCGGGGGTGTGCACGGCCTGACGGGTCACATAGCATGTGCCGTCGAGCAGGCTCACCACGTTCGATACCTTCAGGGGGAAACCGTTCAGGTCGTGACGGCGCCCGTAGGGTGTGGTAGCCGTCTTGGCTCCCTCAAGGGTGCAGGGCGACATCTGGCCGCCGGTCATGCCGTAGATACCGTTGTTGATCATGATTATGACGATGTTCTCGCCGCGTGTGCAGGCGTGAATCGTCTCGGCGGTGCCGATGGCGGCAAGGTCGCCGTCGCCCTGATAGGTGAACACCACCTTGTCGGGACGCAGGCGCGAGATGGCGGTTGCCAGAGCCGGGGCACGGCCGTGGGCGGCCTCCACCCAGTCTACGTCAAGGTAGTTGTAGGCGAACACGGCGCACCCCACGGGTGCGATGCCGATGGCCTCGTTTTCAAGGCCCATCTCGTCGAGCACCTCGGCCACGAGCTTGTGCACGACACCGTGCGAGCACCCCGGGCAGTAGTGCATGATATTCTCTTTCAGGAGCTTGGGGCGCTGATATACTTTGGTTCCGTTCTGGATAATTTCTTCTCTTGTCATGGCGTGAATAGTTTACAGGTTGTCACACACTTTACTGTATATGGAAATCACGCTCGAGCGCGTCAAGAATTTCCTGGGGATTGGGCACGATACCGCCCATGCGGCCGTAGTGGTAGACGGGCACGCTGTCGCCCACAGCGAGGCGCACATCTTCAATCATCTGGCCGGCGTTGATCTCCACGCAGAGTATGCCTTTCACCTTTTTGGCGGCCTCGGCAATAGCCTCGGTCGGGAAAGGCCACAGGGTGATGGGGCGGATAAGACCGACCTTTATCCCCTTCTTGCGGGCATCCTCCATGGCTTTCTGGCAGATGCGGGCGATTGAGCCGAAGGCCACAATCAGGTATTCGGCATCATCGGTGTTCACAGCCTCGTAACGCACCTCGTTCTTCTCGATCTCTCGGTATGTAGCCTGGAAACGGTGGTTGTTCACCTCCATGGCGGCCGAATCGAGTTCAAGCGATGTGATGATCACGGTGACCGAGGCTGTGTTCCCTTTCCCGGCGGCCCCGCCGTTCTTGCCGGTGACGGCCCAGGGGCACTCTGCGGCAACCTCTTCGTTGGTGCGGCGCGGGCGCTGGGGAGGCAGAACTACTTTCTCCATCATCTGGCCCACGACACCGTCGGCAAGAATCATGGCCGGAGTGCGGTATTTGAACGACAGGTCAAAGCCGAGACCGACGAAATCGGCCATCTCCTGCACTGTCGACGGGGCAAGCACGATGATGTGGTAGTCACCGTGACCGCCACCTTTGGTTGCCTGGAAATAGTCGGCCTGCGAGGGCTGGATGGTACCCAGACCCGGGCCGCCGCGCATCACGTTCACGATAAGCGCGGGAAGCTCCGAGGCGGCCAGATACGAGATGCCCTCCTGCATGAGGCTCACACCGGGCGACGACGACGAGGTCATCACGGCCTTTCCGGCGGCGGCACCGCCGTAAACCATATTTATTGAAGCGACCTCGCTCTCGGCCTGGAGCACCACCATGCCGGTGGTCTCCCAGGGCATGAGGGCCTCGAGAGTCTCGAGCACCTCAGACTGCGGGGTGATGGGATATCCGAAATAGCCGTCGGCACCGTAGCGGATGGCGGCATGGGCAATCGCCTCGTTGCCCTTCATCAATTTTACATCTTCTTTCATCGGAAATTGATATGTTTATGAGGGTGACGATTACTTTTCAACGACTTTGTATACCTCGATGCACGCGTCGGGGCACACAAGGGCACACGCGGCGCATCCGATACAAGCCTCCTCGTTGACAGGATAGGCAAAATGATAACCGCGATCGTTCACCTCCTTGGGTTGAAGCGCCAGGCAGTCGCAGGGACAGGCCACGACACAGAGGTCGCATCCTTTGCAGCGCTCGCTGTCGATCGTCACAGCACCGTGGATTTTAGCCATGTTTCGATAATTATGGTTATTGAATAGTTTAAGGTTAGTCTCGTAAGCCACCGGCCATTCCACTAACCGGCAACGTTATATTTCTTAAGCAGGCCGAGGGGTCCTTCCCGGCGCATAAAAGCCGCTGAAGAACCCCTCCGGTTTCCAAAAGGCAAATTTAGTGATAGTTTTGTAAATTGCAACACTTTTTAGCAATCTTAACATTTTGCGCAAACTCCCCGCTTTTTTGCACATTTCTTCACCCGGCAGATATAAAGACGCCATCGCCGGCATACATTACCGGCGATGGCATCGTGTATGAAAAGTGTGTGTTTTATAGTTCCGTATTATGGCTCAGGGCGGTTACCGGGTCATTTCAGCATGACTTTCTCGGCCTGTGTGCCCTGGCGGCGGATGAAGATGCCGGCCGAGGGGTTGGCCACGCGGCACCCGTCGACGGTATACCATTCCACGGGGCACGCCGAGTTGTCGACCTCTCCGGGGTCACAAAGCCAAACGGCAAAATCAAGCAAATCGCTGAAACTAAGACAGTTTCAGCGATTTTTGTAATATCCCTATCCGGCAGAATAAAGTATATTGTAGGGTTAAGAGGTGTGCAATTCGTGAACAGCCGGAATCGTGAACAGTTTGTTCACGATGGCAACCTCTCCAAACGTAACTTCTTAATATTCTGCATTTTTTCTGCGATTTGTCAACCTAAAAGTGGGGGCGGCATACGCTCCGCAAGGTTCAAAACCCCACTTTTCGGGCATTTTGAGTTGATTTCAGCCGAATTTTAACATCAATTTAGAAATTTAACTGTATGATGTCTTATTAAGCTGCATTTTTAACTCTTTTACGCCGGTATCGTAGGAATCTGGAAAGCCACCATTCGTGAACAAGGTGGCAGACCGGTGAAATATGATGAAGTTGACGAAAAATAACCGTGAACAGATTTATGAACACCGGTTCCTGTTCACGGAGCTGTTCACTGAATTTGCCATACAGCACTGATTTTGGGGTTCTTGCCTATTGTGAAATTGGGCGAAAATGATTATATTTATGTAACCATTAAACCACAATTTCAAATTATGTTACATGATTCGTATTTCACTCTCTCGTTCATTGCAAGGAAGGCGCGAGCCCTCCGCAACGGAGAGTATCCGATTTTTGTCCGCATTACCGTCAGCGGTCAAATCTCGGAAATGAACCTCGGCCGCAGCGTCGCCCCGGAGAACTGGGATCAGAAGCGTGCCATGTCGAAAGGGCGCTCGCGCCGTGACCTCGAACTTAACAAGTATATCGAGGTAGTCAAAGCCAGATTTCTCGAAATCCACAATATGCTTGTGAGGGAAGGAAAGATGGTGAATCCGAAAATACTCCGTGATCATTTCCTCGGAACAGTCGAGAAGCCGAAGATGCTCTGTGATGTATTCCGCGAGGCCAACGAAAAGCGAAAGGAGGAACTTGACCGCGGCGATATAGTCAAAGCCACCTATCAGCGATGGACACGTTGCGTCGATTATCTTGAGGAGTTCCTCAGACTGACGCAAAACATGGAGGACATTCCCATCAAGGATGTCACATCCGGACTTATTGACGACTTCGAACATTTTCTCCGGATGAAGAAGTCCTGCGCCAACAATGCCGCTGTCCGTTATATCCGTTGCGTTAAAAACGTGATGCAGTATGCGATGGCGCACAAGTGGATTACCCACGACCCGTTCATCGGTAAGAAGTATCAGCGTACATACACAGAGCGTCAGTATCTGACGGAGAATGAACTCAAGTCAGTGATGGAACTCGACCTCAAAGCACTGCCCCGCCTTGAAGTCGTGCGCGATACTTTCGTGTTCTGCTGTTTCACCGGTCTGGCGTTCTGTGACATCAAGTCACTGCTGCGTTCAAACATAACCACTGACAGCGAGGGCAACACATGGATACGCAAAGCCCGTGAGAAAACAGGTGAGATGAGTATAATGGGTCAAGCCGAAATTTCGGTGCATTTGTTAAATCCGGGCGAATGGAGTGTTAAAAATTAGGCGTATAGCTTGACGAGCCTGAAGATGAAAAAATCACGGTCACGGACACCTCGCATCTGGGAGCGGAAGATCTTGACCTTAGAGTTGAAGGCTTCGGCCGAGGCATTGGTCGCGCGACGCCGGAAGTAGTTGAGGATAGTGGGGGCGTGGTTCTTGAAAGTCTTGATTACAGAGCGGAAGTTGTTGTTGGCCAGTGCTGACACCTTTTCATACCATTCGTTCATTTTTCCCATGGCTTTTGTCGGAGAGATTTTGGAGTTGAATATGCGGCGCAAATCCATAGCCAGGCGGTATGCGGCTTTAAGTATGGGATAGTGTTTGAACAAAATGTTTGCGCGATGACGCTGTATGTCAGTCCATTTATTCTGCGACATCATAAGTGTGTGCTTGCTGCGGGCAAGTATCTGGCGCATGGTCTCGCCGTTGGAGTATGTCGCAGGAGGCACAGCTTTGTCTCGGTCGTTTTCTTCGGCGATAAGCTGACGGCGTATGTCGATACGGATTTCATCAACAGCCTCATTATGGACCTGTTGCACGTGGAAGCGGTCATTGACAACATGTGCGTTGTAGAACACCTCGGCGGCTATCAGCATCATTGACGGCGACAAGTCGCAGGTCACTTCTTTCACTTTGCGTCTGACAGACTTGCCCATCGCACCTATGAGTATGGAGATGATTTCGTCGCTTTTCGTGCCCGGAATTGCAGCGGCAAGAGTACCCCTGCCGCCGTGGCCATCCTTGTTGGTCAGGAAAGTCCACACCTCACCATTGCTCAGGCAGGTCTCGTCAAGGCTCATGTACGGCCCGATGTTGGCAGTGTTGAAGTAAAACCCACAACAGAGTTCGTTCTCGCACCACTGGGCGTAGCCGCTCAGCTTATTGCGGTACAAGTCAGCGAAATACTTGCCGTTTACGCAGTACATCTGCGCTATGTGCTTAATCGACAGGGCTGTCGTCTCCACCTTCGTCTTTTAAAAAAGCCACGAACTCGGCACTGAGTCGTGTCCCTTCCTCGTTGGGAAGCTCAAGGTTGTAGGAGTATATCTCGTTTGTTTTCCTGTCCCACCATTTGTTCTTGCGCATATGAAGATATACAGGCCTGCCACGCATGGGATAATCCTGTATCGTTACATAATCCGTGTATCCACGGGCCACTATGTCGGGATTGCGGTAATCCTCGTCCGACAGCTTCTTCTTCTCATCAAGCCATATATCGTATGACTGGTCGGTACGTTCGAAACGCACCATCTCAAACCGTTCATCCATCCCCTCGGGAAGGCACATCCATATTGCATCTGCTATTTTCATGATGCAAATTTAACACTTTCCACAAAATTTATGCACCGGGATTTCGGCTTGACCCAGTATAATCCCTATGCTGGCGGTACCCCGAAAGATTGCGGAAAAATATGCCGGACATCCGACAGTTCTCCAGAAAGATGTGGTGCTTCCGGTCATAACCAACCAGAAGATGAACGCATATCTCAAAGAGATAGCAGATCTTGCGAGAGTGGAGAAGCATCTTACAACCCATCTGGCGCGCCATACCTTTGCGACACTGTCGTTGAGCAACCATGTACCGATCGAGAGCATTTCAAAAATGCTCGGACATTCCGACATACGCACAACACAGATATACGCCAAGACGCAGGACAAAACCATCTATGAGGATATGGAATTCATGCGTCACAAATTTGATTGCGCCATGATGAACTGACATCCGTTCCACCCCAAAAAGACAATGGCAACCAGGCGATAAGTCGGGTTGCCATTGTCATTATTACAAAAGTCGCTCTCAGTCGAATTTCGGGCGATAGTTGGATTGCAGGAAGATTTCTATATCTTCCTCGGCGTAGAGGATTTTGCCATCAAGACGATAATATGAGATTATACCACGGTCGCGGTAGTCCTGTGTTGTGCGTCGGCACACTCCTAATAGTTCCGAAAGCATGGCGTCCGTGATGAAACGCCTGCCGTGGAGCAATGGGTGGTACTCATCTCTCAACTTTTGGCACATCTCAGTAATATCGTCTGCTTGGGCTGTTAGACGCACTATGCGTGGGTCGGTAGCGGTGACTGTTTCTTTCATTGCCTATCTCCTTCCTCTTTGACGATGAGCCGGGCAATGTCATCGCCCTTGAACTGCGAGAGCCTTCCGAGATGCAAGAATCCGATTTTGCCGCGCTCTTTCATAGTGCGCAACTTTCGCTCGGATATATGCAGGTAATCACAGGTCTGCTTTGTGGTAAGCCAGTCTGACAACTTCTTGTCGCGCAACTGTTCATGAGACTGTCTAACAACCAAAGTTAGGCAGTCTCTATTTTATACACAAAATCAGAAGATTCAGGCAGCCTTTGCCACTCCAGATATAATCTTTGGGCAAAAGTTTAAATGAGGGTTCGTATAAAGCTGTTTCGCTGTTTCCGAAGACAAAAATTTATAACAAAAAGAGGATTTTGTCCATGCCTGGGCAAGTTTTCTCAGATTATGAGCAAGCGCTTTCAGACCGAAGTCGATTTTCGCTCCGGTCAGCCCCTTTAGCCTGAGTCGCCTGAACCTGCCGCATTCCTTTATCTGGCCGAACACTGCTTCCGGTTCGATCGGGCGATTACTCCTATGCTTCAACCCCTGCTCACTTGTAAGAAGCTCTCTTGCTCTGGCTTTATAGTCGTCAAGCGTGTGGTTCACTTCTATCTGTCGGTCGCGTTTGGATTTATGACATTGTCCTCTTAACGGACAACCTTCGCACCTACTGGCTCTATAAACACTGA
>OGQT01002406.1_pt1 | contig 13307 bp, 8 predicted proteins | sample 1553261 | NCBI WGS metagenome assembly OGQT01 (sample SAMEA2579992, study PRJEB22360) | human gut metagenome | biome: human gut; feature: human-associated habitat; material: faeces | place: Denmark | collected 2008/2010
TTTGGGCAAGAGGGTATTACGTAGAAACAATTGAATAATCCGGGCTCCGTGTCCCGGCTGTCCGGACTCAGGGGTTCTTCCGCACGGGAATATTCACATACTATTTTATTTTTCTATTTTCATTGGAATACTCAGTCAGAGACACTGTAAATCATCTTAAAGCACTTGCCATTATCGTAGTAATTGAATACGATTCATGAACAAGGTTTATTTTATATAAGCACTTGCAAATCAGCACCAGTTTGTAATTATTTCATTATAAAATTGTTCCTTATCTCCGGTTCTCTTCAGGTCTTCCTTTACTTTTCCATCTTTTAAGAAAATAATTCTATCACATGAACTTGCTATAATAGGATCATGTGTTACAAGCAGAATTGTTTTCCCCATCTTCTTATTAATCTCTTCTAAAGTATGTATTACAACCTCTGATGAGGCAGAGTCCAGATTTCCTGTTGGTTCGTCCGCCAAAATTAAATCGGGATTGTAGATTAATGCGCGGCAAATCGCAGTTCTTTGTTTTTCTCCTCCTGATAATTCATATGGTTTTTTATCCAATAAATCCGCAATTGCAAACTTCTCAGCCATTTCTTCACATTTTTTCTTACTCTCCTGAACATCTGCCTCATCCAAAATAAGTGGAAGCATAATATTTTCTTTTATAGACAGACTATCCATAAGATAATAATCCTGAAATACAAAAGCAATCTCTGTTCTTCTAAGTCTTGCCAGTTCAGCCCGGTATATATCTTTTGTATCTTTATCTTTGTAATATATTGTTCCGTCATCTGGTTTGTCTAACATTCCCACTGCCTTTAATAATGTAGTTTTTCCACAACCAGAACGTCCCATAATCCCTACAAATTCACCTTCTTCTATCTCAAATGAAACATTATTTAAAACAGGATAAGTAATGATTTCTCCTGTTCGGGAAGTTGAGTAATATGCCTTTTTTAAATTTTCCACTTTTAAAATTTTTTTACTTTTTTCCATTTCCACTATCTCCCTCTATTTTTCTAATATTTCTATAAGCAAATATAAAAATAAAAACAGCAAACGCTTATATATGTCCATAATCTGGTTGGACGTTTCTACCAACTACCCTAATAGTTGTCTATAAGCTGCATGCGAAGAGGTATGTAGGTATGGCATTTTCCGGGTGGTTTTTTTATTGCTGAATCAGCCCGAAATCACATTTTGCATGTTTCCGGCAGTACGTTCTCAGCCGCAAACTATCCCGGAACTTTACTTTACCTCGCCTCTGGCAGAAAGGATGGTCTGATATGAAAAAAGATTTGTTTGCTTTGAAAGGTACAATTTGTTACAGCAAGAATCAGAAAGAACTTATTTTTGCAGAAAACTCTTATGCAGTCTGTGAAAACGGGCTCTGTGCCGGTGTTTTTTCCCAGCTTCCAGAGGAATATAAAGATATTCCTGTAAAAGACATGGGTGATCGACTGATCATCCCAGGATTCACCGACCTTCATCTGCATGCTCCCCAGTACGCTTACCGCGGAACCGGCATGGATCTAGAGCTGCTGGACTGGCTGAACACCATCACTTTCCCGCAGGAAGCCAAGTACGCTGACCTGTCCTATGCGAAAAAGGCTTACTCCATTTTCGTGGATGACTTAAAGCACAGCTTCACCACCAGAGCCTGCATTTTCGCCACCTTGCACCGTCCGGCAACGGAGCTTCTCATGGACATGCTGGAGGAAAGCGGTCTGGCAACTATGGTTGGAAAAGTAAATATGGATCGCAACGGAGCACCGGAGCTTCAGGAGAAAAGCGCACAGGCTTCTGCACAGGATACACGCCAGTGGCTGGAAGAGATCAAGGGACGTTACGACCACCCCTCCCCAATCCTAACCCCACGTTTTACCCCATCCTGTACGGATGAGCTGATGACCGAGCTTGGAAAAATCCAGAGGGAATATCACCTTCCGGTTCAGTCTCATCTGTCTGAAAATTTCGGGGAAATTGCATGGGTAAAGGAGCTTTGCCCGACCAGCAGATTTTATGGAGATGCGTATGACATGTTCGGGCTGTTTGGAACAAAACCCGCATTCAATACTAACGAGGCTGATTTCGCTTCCGCATCCGGCCTTAATACCACTGATAACACAGCAGCTCATATTTCATCTGATGGTGCCAGCGTCTGCCCTACCATCATGGCACACTGCGTCCACTCTACTGACGAAGAGATCCAGATGATCAAGGACCAGGGCGTTTACATCGCCCACTGTCCGGAGTCCAACACAGACATTGCTTCCGGAATCGCACCTGTCCGCCTCTATCTTGATATGGGACTTCATGTAGGACTTGGCACCGATGTTGCCGGAGGTTTTTCTCTCTCCATGTTCCGTGCTATGGCAGATGCCATCCAGGTTTCCAAGCTCCGCTGGCGCCTGATGGATCAGACCCAGGCCCCGGTTACTCTGGAAGAAGCCTTCTACATGGCTACGATCGGTGGTGGCTCCTTCTTCGGAAAAGTCGGCAGCTTCGAAAAAGGCTATGAATTCGACGCCATGATTCTGGACGACAGCAACATCCGTCATCCCCAGGAAATCTCCACCCGTGACAGACTGGAAAGGCTTGTTTATCTGTCCGACGACCGCAATTTGGTTGGGAAATATGTACAGGGACGGAAAGTAATTTAAAAAGCTAAAAAACCTCTGGTCAGGAAATCAATCTTCGACCAGAGGTTTTTCCTTTTGCTCGTTGCTCGCGTAAATTATTCTGTCCCCAGATACTCCCGTATCCGCGCCTCATTCATATTCTCCCCGATCACGATCACTACTTCCTGTCCTGCGGAAATAGGCTTCAGGGAAAATTCTTTGCGGGTGGCGTTTAGTTCCAGCCAAATATTGTTAGTGGATGCTTTCTGAGCGGAGTCCGAATTCATTTTTTCGTTTTCGGTTACCGCGGCAGCACTTTCTTCTAATTTCACAAAGCCCTTAATTCGGAAAACATCCCCACATTCCGGATCATCCAGGATCTGATGCGCCGCTTTCTCCAACTGTGTCTCGGAAATCTTCAGCTCCATAAAATACAATGACTGGAACCCTTCTTTCTCATCAAAACACTGTTTCTCGAAATCTTCCATCACATACCCGCTGTTGAAAATCCGCTGAAAATCCTCATCTGTAAACGTTTCCCAATCCTTATTCAGTATCTCATTTTCCGTAAAACGTCGTTTGCATTTCACACTTTCCAGTGCGCGATTCAGATGTTTCACAGTTCCGCTGATTTCTTCCCCGGATGCCTCCTGACTCTTGCTTAGAACAATACAGCCTGCATCAGCTGCCTCTGAAGCCAGAATATACTCTGCCTGTGGCTGCAGCTTCTCCTCCAGTCTGGCATCCAGAATGGTAATCACATTTCCAATCTGATACCACTTATCCAACGGCTCTTCATAAAGGGCATCGAAAAACTCATCCACATCAAAAATCCCGGAAGGCTCAATGAGAACCCTGTCATATCCGCACATTCCCATTGCGATCAGCTTGGTCTTGAAACGTCTTCTGTGGCAGTCCGCATCACATCCACCTGAAACCATTTCCAGCTCGCAGTTCTCACCTTCCAGGTCATGAAGCAGCATCATATCCACATTCACTGCACCAAAATCATTCTCCAGAATTCCAATATTCTGCCCCTGGCTCATCAGCCATGCAGCATATTTCTTTATGAAAGTCGTTTTTCCCGAACCAAGAAAGCCTGTAATCAAATCAACTTTAACCATTTTTTAATCTTCAACCTCATTTTTCAATATAAAGCTGGCCTGGAACCTGTTGCCGACCGCTTCGAAGCGACTGGCTCCGCCGTGTTTTTCGCAAAGTTTTTTCATGGAAAGAATGCCAATTCCTTCCTGTTTGTTTTGCCGTTTTTTTGAGTAAATTTTCCCATTTTCCTGGAATAATATTCCGTCAAAAGAATTGTCTACCGTAATCAGAAGCATGTCGTGTTTCTTCTCCGTAGCAACTTCAATAAAGCGTTTTCCGTCATACTGACCGGCGGCAGTCACCGCATTATCCAGGGCATTGCCCAGAATCGTACAAAAATCAGTGTCCGGAATAGCAATATCTTTCAGATAGCAGCATACGGAAAACTCGATATTTTTCGCCCTGGCAATACAGCCGTAATGATAAAGGACGCCGTCTGCCGCGGCGTTTCCTGTATATGGAATTGTTACTTTTCCCATCTCTTCCAGTTCCAGATCATCACAATATCCCCGCAAGCCCTCCATATCATTTTTATCAAGAAAACCTTTAATAGCAGCTACCTGATGACGGAAATTATGGCGTGCTTCACGTTCTGCCAGAACCTGCTCCGTGAGCGCATGATAGTAACCTTTCTGCTGATCGATCTGCCGGTTCAGTTCTTTTTCATTTAGAAAATGCTGCTGATCATAAGACACCGCAAAGCAAATCAGCAATGTGGCGACGCCGATCAGACATTTACTCAACATTTGTGGAAAAGTGGTAGTGTAGACATCCACTCCTTCTGAAAAAATACTGGAAAAAAACATGGCAATAGGAATGAACCATAAGGTCTCCCAATAATTTTGGCATTCAATTTCAAGGAATGGTGTTACGGTATAACGGAGCAAGCTGCTAAGCAGCGGATATAGAAGCGCATACACTACAATTGCAATTGCGCTGGTTTCTGCAATTCCAATCGCATTTCCCTGCATTCCCAAAAGTGAACTGACATAAGCTCCGATTGACAGTGCAATCATGACAATATCTGCCACAATTCCAAATACAAACAAATGCACCTTGGTGTATCCAGGGACAAGCCAGATATTTACAGCAGCCATTACAATACAGAAAGCAATAAGATTTATCTTATAAAACGGCACGTCAATTTTCCGGTAATTTCCCACCCACATGCAGATTCCGAAGTCCACAGCCAGACCAATTGCATAGATTACAGTCAGTCTGATCCTGTCTTTATCTGAGATTTTTTCGTGAAACGGAACAATTCGCAGGATCAGAGTGGGGACATGAGCCAGGATACAGAGAAGACTTACAATCGCGATTATAATTGTATTTTCCATATATTTTTACCTCGTTTTAAAGTACTCCATGGGACGGTCCGCCTCTCCGTTTTTCTTCTCCATCCTCTTTAACTCCGGCAATATAGTCAGCAGCATTGTAACAAAACAAAGGCTTCCGCCAATTACATTAGATACCGGCTCTGCCAGGAATACTCCGTGAGTTCCCATTTTAAACACGTAGGGAAGCAGGTATGTCAACGGAACTACAATAAAAACTTTTCTCAAAAGCGAGAAGAAAATGGCCTGTTTTTTCTTATTTAAAGACTTGAAAACAGTCTGTCCAATGTATTGCAGATCCATAAAAATAAAGGCTGCAAAGTAGGTTTTCAATGCCGGAACTGCATCCTTTATCAAGAGCTTATCGGAGCTGAAAATGGCAATCAGATAATCCGGGACAAAGATAATCACGCTCCACATTACTGCTGTATAAACCAGAACCATTACTGCCAGAGTGACCATTGCCTTGCGGACAAGCTTCGGTCTTTTTGCCCCGTAATTGTAGCTCAGGATAGGTGATGTGCCTTCATTTATAGCATAAATCGGCGTCTCTACCATCTGACGGACACTGGATACGATAGTCATAACAGATATGTAAACATCCCCTCCGGTAACCCCCAGAACATTGTTGCAGCAGATAGTTACCAGACTGTTTGTCAGCTGCATAATGAAGCCTGCAGTACCAAGACTGACAATGTTTTTTGCATTCTCTTTGCAGCTTTTCAGCTCTGTTTTTTTCAAAAGACGAGCTTTCATTTCCGCTCTTTTTTCAAGAAAAAGAAGTACATAAGCAGCTGATAGGAACTGGGAAAGAACAGTCGCAATGGCTGCTCCTTTGATTCCGAAACCAAGCACAAAAATGAATAATGGATCCAGGATCAGATTGGCAACTGCACCGATTGCTACAGAAAACATACCAGTTGTCGCGTATCCCTGTGCATTGATAAACGGGTTCATACCGGTTGCAATCATAGAAGGCAGAGTTCCGATCAGGTAAAGCATCAGGTACGGATATGCATAGATCAGAGCGTCTTTTGAGGCACCAAACAGTATCAGGATCGGGCGGGCAAATAAAAAGCCAATTACCATGAGTACAATGGCACAGATACAGACCATGGAAAAAGAAATATTCATAATTTTTTTCGCTTCCTGTGGCTCATTTTTGCCGCGCTCAATCGAAAATAATGGTGCACCGCCGCTTCCGAATAGATTGCTGAATGCGGTAATGATGACAATTACCGGGAAACAAAGACCGACTGCACCAAGTGCTGCAGTTCCGATGTGCGGGATACGTGCAATATAAATCCGGTCTACAATGTTATAAAGTAAACTTAAAATCTGGGCAACCAGCATCGGGAGCGATGCCCCAAGGATATTGCTGGTTATCGTTCCATTTTCAAAATCGACTCGTTTCATTTGTAAATTCATTCCTTTTTATTTTTCTTGCTTTTTAATTCTAACATGATGTAATATATATGTAAATTATTGTTTTTGTATGATAATTCAATAAAAATCATATGGATAATATATTTTCATTTTTAAATAATCAGGAGATGAATTACATTTTTATGGAAATCAGACAGTTGGAATATTTTCGTGCGATTGTAGATGCCGGAACGATCAGCGGTGCAGCAAGAGTTCTTCACATGACCCAGCCACCGCTGAGCTATCAGATGAAGATGCTGGAGGAAGAATTACAGGTATCACTCTTTTTGCGAGGTACAAAGAAAATTACGCTTACAGATGCCGGAAAGACGCTTTATGAGCAGGCCGGTAATCTTCTGATGCTTGCAGATCTGACCAAACAGGAGGTTGTCAAATCCGGTCAGGCAGCTACCCTGCACATAGGGATCACACCATCCACTGTATCGATGATGTCCGAATATCTGCTTTACTTTGCAAAAAAATATCCTCAAATTCATTTTGATGTACATGAAGGATCTACATTTACACTGAAAGATCAGCTGGAAAATGGAATGATCGATCTGACTACACTTCGCACACCAATTGTGTTAAATGGCTGTGAAACCAAGTCTCTTTCCCGGGAGAAGCTGCTTGTGATGGCAGTTCCTGATCACCCTCTGTTGCAGGGACATACATCCATCAGTCTGCGGGAACTTTCCGAACAACCCTTAATCCTCTCCCACCGCTACCGCAAATATATTCTTGCCGCATGTGAGGGTGCCGGACTGGTCTGTGATATTTATTTTGCCTGTGAGGATGCCCGCACTGCAATGACGATGGCAGAAAAGGGACTGGGAATTGCGATTCTTCCGGAGTCTATGCTGAAGCTCACTAATAAATTAAAAGCATATGATATTACTGGAGCTGATCTTACAACTGAAATTCTTCTTGCATGGAGGAAAGGCAGGATGCCGGCGGAATTACAGGATTTTCTGACATTATTTGAGGAGAAAATATAAAGTAAAAGAGCAGAGATACCTTCGAATGACTCTGCTCTTTACTTTATTTTATCATTTGGTAAGTATTTTTTAAATAGGATAAATAGAATTACCAGCTTGATTTCTGCTCATCTATAACTTCCAAAGTCTCCGGATTTACCAGATAGAAATCAACCAGTTCTGTCTCATATCCACCATCCGGATATACCTTTTCCAGAACCAATTCTTCGAAAGTATTATTATTTTCATCTGTCTTAGAACCGTTATCATACAGACAGTAATTGACATTTACTGTTGTGCCATCCTTCTCTTCTGTTGTCTCAGAGAGGACCGCGTAATTTTCTCCCTTTGCATTTGCCGTGTAAGTGAAATTCATACCCGGAAGGGGATTCTGTTGCTGGATATATTGATACACAGCACGCATTTCGTCCTGAAGCGGTGAAGCTTTCTGGGATTCCTGTGCCGGAGAATTTTCGGTAGAATCAGTGGTACTACTATCTTGTGTTTCCGAATCATTCGGGTCAGAATCCGGTACAGGGGATTCTGTTAAAGTGCCTGTATTCGGCAAAAACAAACCCGTTTTTTGCATATAAATCAGGTTATCAGTTCGGTACTGTGTAGCGATTCCGTAATCAGGCTGTACGGAAAGATAAATATAATGCTGATCTTGACCGGTTACGGTTTCCGTTCCTTCTACGCCAAAGCTCACAATTAAAAAGCTGTAACCAATCAGAGAAAGTAAGAAAAGAGTCAGTGCGGCATAAGAAACGGCAATTATTCGTCTGGCTGCTTTCCTATTAAGAAGGCTTTTTTGCTTTTTATACAGACAGATCATGCCCCAGATCAGCAGACAGGACAAGGTGACGGAAACGCAGATGGCGGATATTTCAGCAAAATAATAGCGGATTGCATATCCTGCGCTTTTATTGATACCATACCATGCACCGTAGAAAAAGGTACTGTATGCCAGAACGATTGTAATCAGACAAGTACGCAGGATATGCTCTTTTCTTGTCGGAGTGAATTTTTTTAATGCAGAAATAAGTCTGTCCATTTCTTCTGCTTCAATCCAGGCGGTAAGTTCTGCTTCAGATGGATATTCACCGTTTGTGTCAGGAATTCCTGTATAACGGGTTAAAAATTGATTTTTTGTATCAGTATCTCCCACTTCTGCTGCCAGTAAGATCTGCATATAATACAACTGTTTTAACTGGACCGGTGTGCATTTTCCAACAGAAATCTGTGTAATTGTCTGTGTAGCATGATCGTATTTCCCAAGCTGGATTTCAAGGCTTGCAATCAGGAGCAGCATGCGGTTATTCGTAGCAAGATCGCGGACAGATTGTATATGATATATATAAAGTGCATACTCATAGTGTTCGTCCAGTGGCATTCTACTCGATATCTTTCTGCTCCATCCGGCTTCTACAAACTGGAGCCCGAAAGCAAGTTCGATAACGGCAAGAATCTGGCAAAGGAAAGCCGTAAGTCCCCAGACATTGGTAGTGAGTTTCTGATAGGTCAGAAAAAAGATTGCAGCGGCAGCCAGGATGACGATCAACCATCTCAGCATGAACACGTGGCGGGCTTTCTTTTTTACGGTTGGATTCCATGGATATGTTTTTAATTCTGAATCTGGCACGGGCAAATCTCCTTTCCGTTGTCTAATTATCGATTTCCAAAAATATAATCTTAGTATTTAAGCGCCTCCTTTATGACGAAATAAAAGGGGCGCTTAAATCACTTTTCATATTTACTATTTTACTTCTACCAGTTCGATCTGGAAGTTCAGTTCTTTTCCAGCCATCTCATGGTTGGCATCAAATGTGATGTTGGTTTCTGTCTTTTCGGTTACGGTTACCGGGAATGGCTGTCCATACTGGTTGGTCAGATATGCATGTGCACCGACTTCCAGATCTTCTGATCCGGGAAGCTGTGCGATTTCCAGCGTGAAAATGGCGCGTGGATCCGGCATGCCGTAAGCTTCTTCAGGCATCAGATGGATGTTGATGGTCTGTCCTACTTCCATTGTTGCAACGGCTTTATCGTAACCATGGATCATCTGTCCGGCTCCGCATACAAATTCCAATGGCTCTCCGCGGTCATAGGAAGAATCAAACTGCGTTCCATCATTAAATGTACCTTTGTAATGTACCCTCATCGTCTTTCCTACATTCTTGCCCTCAAAAGGTGGTTTGCTGTGACAGCCACCACAGCCGCCTCCACATGCAGAACCACATCCGCCATCTTCGTGTCCGCCGCAAGAACCTTCTTCACCGTGATGATCACAATTGGCACCGGTAGAAGTAAGCTCCCCTTTGATATATTTTTCTACTGCCTCATCTGCCTGTCCACTGACACCGGCAAACAGCTCTATTCCCTGTTCTGTGAGCGCTGCTTGCGCACCCTCACCAATGCCTCCGCAAATCACTGTAGAAACCGCCTGTTCATGCAAAAAATCTGCCAAAGCACTGTGACCTTGTCCATTTGTTTCTATAATTTCAGATGACACAACTTTACCATCCTCTATTTCATACACTTTGAATTGTTTGGTATGACCAAAGTGCTGAAAAACTTCTCCATTTTCATAAGCTGCTGCTACTTTCATTTTCTGTCCTCCAATTTTACATTTTGCCCTTGCCGTTCGGAAAGGGTTTCTCTCATCTTTACATGAATTGAGGGTTTTGTCAATGGGGAAGGGCCTATGTGTCAAGCCTCACATCCCCTTTGCAATCTTATCCACCAAGGTTACATCCGCAGGTAACCAATCAACCGAATCCAACTGTGCCCTTGAAAGCCACTTTGCGTCCTCATGTTCATTTAATACAACATGCTCCGACTGCAATTCACACCAAAAGCAGTCCATTGATAAATGAAAATCCGGATAATCATACTCAATCGTGTCAATCAAATCCCCCACAACAATATCTGCATCTAATTCTTCTTTTATCTCACGAATCAATGCCTTCTGCGGAGTTTCACCGACTTCAATTTTTCCGCCTGGGAACTCCCATCCACCTTCAAATTTACCATATCCTCTTTGCGTTGCAAAAATTTGTTTGCTGCCATTTTGTTTTCTTTGAATAACCGCTGCAACTACTCTTATTGTTTTCATTCTAATTCTCCTTAATTGTGCTCTGTAAATAACATAACAAATCATCCCTCACTGGGTGATGCATTTTCACAACCACTTTACAAATTTTCTTTAAAATGCCTTTGTTATCTTCTTTTTGGTCTTCCTTAACATCTAAAATATCAAATGTACCCATATAATAAAAATTTGATTCTGCATCGCTTTTCTTGACCAGCAAATGTTTTCTAGGTGCTGTTGTCACCTCTTTCATATAGTTACTTTCAATACCCATTCCGATTTTAGAATCCCATCTAAAAATCATGTTGTCCTCAAACGCATCTGCGTAATCCGGTTTGCCATCCACATAATTACGTTCATCATCTGATTTTTCTTTATGATATGTAACAAATATAAAAACATCATCCACAATTCGTTTCATTCCAAACATAACCGAAGATAAATCTTTTCCGCAATTCATTAGCAAACTCACGTCTCTTCTCGAATACTTTTCATACAAAACAAATGGAGACTCTATCTCATCCGTTTTCATAAATTTATCCTCGTATCGTGTAAGACCTACTTGAATAATATCTTCTACCATTTGCCTAAACTCATCATGTCGTAAACGCTCCTCATAACAAAGCATTCTTGTAATAAAGTTATTATGGTCATTCGATATAACTTCCATATTCTTGTATTTTTGGTACTCATTATCATTACTTACAAATTTCCCTTGTAGCACATCTATTGCGTAATCAACCTGATTATTTGTAATGTTTCTATCATATTTTTCATTTACAAACCGTTTAAAATCATTTATGGAAATACTTTTTTGTTCTAATAATAAACGCAAGATTTCCAATTCTTCCGGTCGCACCCCACTTAAAATAGTTTTCGACAAATATTCTATAATCATTTTTTCTTCTGCTGACAAAGTGCAAATATAGTTCTTTCTTTCTACATTTTCAAGAAACTGAAAATATGTCTTGTATTCCTTAATTATGACTAACGGGTCCACTTCGTTATGAATATAAAAATCATACAAACTAGGAATTTTCCCTAATCTATTTTTTAATGACACATAGCTTTCTTTAATAATCGATTTCATTCCTCGAATTTTGTCAATTGATTGGAATATTTTATTTTTCGCAATCTCATCAAAATGAATTGTCGAGGCTCCCGGAATTGTTCGGTTTCCGCTTATGACATACTTTCGAATCGTATCTGGATTATAGGAACGATCTCCCGATAAAGCTACCGGAATCATAAAATTATTGTTGTAATTTCCAATAAAATCAAGAATAACGACATATTCTTTGCCCGCCGCCTTACGAAGTCCCCTACCTAATTGCTGAATAAATACAATCGGAGATTGTGTAGGTCTTAACATAATGACCTGATTAACTTCAACAATGTCAACACCTTCATTTAATATATCCACCGAGAAAATGTAATCCAATGGTTCTTTGTCTGTTGCATTTTCCTCATCCATCGCCAAGCGCTCAAACGCATTTTGCCGGATTTCCTCTGAATCATCTCCACTAAGTGCAACTGTTCGATAGCCTAAATCATTAAATTTTGCCGACAATTGTTGACACTCTTGTTTGCGGCTACAGAAAACTAAACCCTTTACACGCTCACCACTGTAACCATAATAATTTGCCTGTTCCAAAATATGTTCTACACGTTCATCACAAATCAACTTATTAAACTCTTCATGAGACAAATTCTTTGATTTCGTATCCTGAACAACGGATAAATCCGTAATTCCAAAATAGTGAAACGGACACAATAATTCTTCTTCCATTGCTTGTTGCAAACGAATCTCATATGCAATCTGATGGTTAAATATTTCATATATATTATCATCCGAATCCGTTCTCTTATCTGGCGACGCCGTCATTCCTAAAAACAACCGCGGTGTAAAATAATTCATCACTTTTTGATATGTATTGGCGGAACTATGATGCGCTTCATCTAAAATAATACAATCAAAATCATCCGCTTTATACCGCTGCAAATGCGCATCCTTATTTAACGTCTCTACAGTCGCAAATACATAATCTTTATCATATTCATAATAACCGGCACCAACCACTCCCATCGAAACTGAGTTACCAAACACTCTCTGATAAGACTTCTTCGCCTGAACTGCCAATGACGCCCTATGCACAATAAATAAGACACGTTTAAATCCAAGTTCACGCATAGCAAAAGCAGAAGCATACGTTTTTCCTGTACCCGTAGCACTAATTAATAACGCACGTTTCTCATCTTTTTTCAAAATATTTTTAAGATTCGTAATAAATCGAACCTGCATACTATTTGGCTTTAATTTATATCTCTCAAGCGAGGTTACATTTCGCTCTGTTGCAATTTTTCTTTGTTCTTTTATAATATCATATCTCTGCTTATAATCTTCATAAAAAACATCATAATCAAGTGCATACTCTAAATTCCATAACTCGTCAAATTCCTTCAGAATATCCTCAGCCACTTCTCCCTGCAAAGTAGAAACTAACTTTGTATTCCATTCACGATTTGTCGTAAGTGCAGCACTCGTCATGTTGGAACTGCCAATAATAATACGATATACTTCTTCCTCTTTAAAAATATATCCCTTCGTATGAAAACCATTTTTCGCCGAATTTGTATCATACATTTTGATCCGAATATTTTTCAAAGAATTCAATTTTTCTAATGCCTGCGGCTCGCTAAAATCAAGATAATTAGAGGTTAAAATCTCACCTGGGATTTCTCTTTTCTCTAATTCTTTTAA
>OGQT01002408.1_pt1 | contig 13303 bp, 5 predicted proteins | sample 1553261 | NCBI WGS metagenome assembly OGQT01 (sample SAMEA2579992, study PRJEB22360) | human gut metagenome | biome: human gut; feature: human-associated habitat; material: faeces | place: Denmark | collected 2008/2010
ATTGACTTTTTAACTAGTCAAAGTATAATGAAATTGAAATAACATTGATTTAGAGGGGGTAAAATATGGTAAAAATTAGAAAAGTTTTATTTATGAGTTTAATTAGTAGTATGATTATTGGAATGTCGCCCTCGAATGTTTATGCGAGCGAAACGATTAATGCCAGGGTAGAAGCACGTTATAGTTCTAATCGTATTTCCTGGAATAATGTGAGTGGTCATGACAAATATAATGTTTATAAAGTTGGTGATGATGACACGAAACTTTCTCTTATAACAACAGTAACAGGTCAAGAATATATTGATGAAACTGCTGGAGTCAATACACAAGAAAGATACGTTATCAAATGTAATGATGATGAAAGTATTCAATCATCTATTGTTAAAGATTCATATAAGACTGGTATTGAAGCGGTGCAGGGACATGCCAGGGACGAAACAAATAATTTTCATGTTTCTTTATCAGGTGGAAAAGAAAAATTTGATGGGAATACGGTTCTTGAATTTTCTCATAATATTAGTTTATTACAAGAATTAAAGAAAGGGACAGTTTTGATTTCTTTTAGACCAGATAAAGAAAAGATAGTTAATAATAGAGAAATATTATTAAATGTTAAAGATAGAAATGCTGTAACACCTAGTGATAACTATTTGACTGGTTCACCTAATCCAGCCAATTGTATTAGCTTTATGCAGGGAGATACAAATGTATTAAGGTATGATATTGGTAGTAATTTAGTTCGTTATAATATCGGAAATGCAGTAGCAGAAGATGGTTGGACGACTTATGGATTAACTGCATATACTGAGGGAACAACTTCTTATTTTAAAAATAGAGTTAATGGAAAACAAGAAAGCAATTATAATCACTCAGGAAATTATTTACACAACTTCTTAAATAATAGTGCAATTACAAATTTAAACTTTTTAACAATTGGTGGAGCTATTAATAATGGAGTTAATAAGGCAGGATTTAAAGGTGAAATTGCTTATGTAACAATCACAGATGAAGTTATGTCTGAAAGTGAAGTAGAGGCTTATACAGTAGCTGTAACAAATAAATTAAATAAAATGGATATTTCATTAGGATCACAAATATCTAATATGTTTAATGATGATGTAGATAATACATGGTTATTTGTTGGAGGCGAAGAAGTTCAAGGAAGCTATAATCAGGTTCAGGGAATGAGAAATTATGTAAGCCATTTTGAAGAATATATAAGATGGACACAAAGTAGTAATACGACTGCTGGAAAACAACGTTTTGTTATGAATGCAGGAAAAAAAGGTCAAACATTAAATGATATTATTAATAAATTTGATTCATATAAAAATGAATTTAATCCTAAAGCTATGGCTTATATGATTGGAAAAGAAGATTATAGTCAAGATGATGTCAATCGCTTTAAAGAAGAATTAAGAGAATTTATCACATTGTCTTTAGAATTAAGAAATCAGCAAGGATTTGCTGTTATTCAAAAACCGCATACTATTGGTAATGTTGATACTGATGCAATTATTGAAAAGTATTGTGGAGTAGTTGATGAGGTTGTAGAGGAATTTACAAATGCAAATAATGATCAAAGAATTGTTGTTGTAGAACATGATGTAACAGATGAATCATTAAAAGATGGTGTGTTAAATCAAAAGGGGCATTATAATATAGGCCAACAATTAAGTGAGGCAACTATCGAAACAACAAGCCTTTATCCTTGTACAAAAGGTATTGATTTTAATCTTAAAAATATGAATACAGTAGAAACATATGCTCAAGACATTGTACCTAGTATTCAAAGTACTGATAATTCTTTAGAGGTTGAAATACCAGAATATAAAGATATTCAAGAATGGGTATATACTTTAACATTGAATGATAAAACTATAACTGATATAGTAGGAAATGAATTTGTTATTTCTCCATTAGAAAAAGGATCAAAATATAGCATCAAGATTCAATCAAAAGATGGAAAAGTACAAATAAGAACAATGAGTGGTGTAGTTGGAGAGGGTCAAAATGCAAGTGTGAAAACACAATCATTAGACTCATTACAAGAACAATTAAAGAACAAGATGGATAATGATGATTCATTAACGTGGTTATTCATGGGAGATTCTATTACTCATGGGTCTGCATATTCATTGGGTCAAGATACAATTGCTCAATCTTTTGAAAAATATTTGAGAGATGATTTGAAAAGAACAAATGACATTGTTGTTAATACAGCAGTTTCAGGAGCAACAATTGATGTTAGTGGTAGCTCAACATTGGCAACTATCAATGAAAGATTAAATAGTTATAGTCCTGATATTGTTTCTATTATGTTAGGTACAAATGATTCAACAGTACTATCAGTTGAACAATATAGAGCTCAATTACAAACACTTATAAATAAGGCAAAAGCAAAAACTGATATTGTTGTTTTAAGATCACCATTACCTACACAATGGGATAGAGATGCAAGATGTAGAGAATATACACAAGTTATGAAAGAAGTAGCTAGTGAAATGGATTGTATTTTTATAGATCAATATACACCATTCCATAATGTTGTTGGTAAATATCCATATATGTATCAAGATCAATACTTTGTTTATGGAGATAATTGTGTATTTGGACAAGGTAAAGCACTTCATCCAGGTGCTAATGGACATTTAATGATGACAAAGCAATTTATTGAAGGAATTGGAATTTTGGATGAAGATACATTTATACCTAATCTATTCATAAAAATGCCATTTAGTGATAGAGAGGATACAACAACAAATTTAACTTTTGGCAAAACATTAAATTCTATATCATTTGATACAGAACAATTAAGTGGAGTAAAAGATATAAAATTAACAGTTCAAGCAGGTACAAAGAAATATGAAGTGAGAGGAGATAGTGGTATCTTAAAGTTAGAAAATTTACCATCTCATCAAGTGTATAAAGTTTCTGTATCTGGATGTAGTACATCACAACCACAATTAATTTCTTATACAGCACAAAATATAGAATTAGTTGATAAAACAGAACTAAATAATCTTATTCAAAAATATGATGAAAAAGACTTAAGTATTTATACAGATAATTCAAAAAATGTATTTGAAAAAGCGCTGAATGATGCAAAAGATATAAATGTAAAATTAGATTCAACTATAAAAGAAGTTGATGAAGCACTTGCTTCTTTAAAAGATGCTATAGAGCAATTAACAGTAGCAACATCAATGGAAGTAGAGCTTCAAGATAATATATCTATAAATGATCTAGATGAATTGAAAGCCATTATTAATGAAAATGATGAAGTTCAAAAAATAATTGAGGATGCTTCACAACAAGGGCAAAAAATTATGTTGAAAGTTTCTTTAATTGAAAAACAAGAAGAAGTTGATTTGGATTTATCTAATAAAAATGAAAAAGCTTTTGGACTTTATAATTTACAAGCATTATTAATGATTAATGATAAACAGGCTTATGATTTGAAAGATTTAAATATGCCATTCCATGTAGAAATAGATATTCCTAGTGAATTATTAGATGAAGAAGTTGAATCATTCTACTTAGTAGGTGGTATAGATGGAAAATATCAAAAAGTTGATTTTGAAAGAAATGAAGATGGTATTACTTTTAATGGGAAAATAGGTGATCAATATATCTTTGTATATGAAGAAAAAGTTGATGAGGTTGAAAAACCATCAGAAGATGATAAAAAACCTAGTCTTCCATCTGAGGATGAAGAAAAGCCAACACCTCCATCAGATGATGAAAATAAACCAAGCCAACCAACACCTCCAACAGATGATAATAAGAAGCCTGATATAACAATTAAAGATGATAATTCAGATTCTGTTGAATCAGATGTTCTAGGAAGTGAAATTGATAATGATAAAACTGAGCAAAAAAAAGAAAGTATTAAACAAAATAATAGAGTACAAACTGGAGATCAATATGAACCATTATTATATGGGGTTATGTTGGCAGTATCATTAGCAGTACCATTTATTTTAAAAAAAAGAAAGGGGATAAACAATGAAAAAGAGTCGAATAATTAAACTTTTATTGGTATTTATGTTATCGCTATCAATTATAGCAGGAGGAACAACTCATTCTTCTGCTGAAGAAGCGGTACTAGAACCAGCAATCCAAATAGAAAACAAAAAATTGGATAAGACGCTTAATACAGCAAGAGCAAATAGTCAAGAGTTAAATACAACAGAGAATTTAGCTAAAATCAAAACTGCTATGAAATCTGGAAGTATTACTTTTAGATTTAAGTTCAATGTTGTTGTTGACAGAGATAATACAGCAGTTGCAAGAGTTAATGGACTTTTAGGAGCTTCAAATAATACAACTGCAAATCAATATGCTGTTTTATATGTTTCGAGAAATGTTAATGGTCAAGAGACTATTGGATTTGAGAAGAGATCAGCAGCAGGTAGTGCAGGAGTTCATGCTTACAATGTTGCATTGAAGCCAGGAACACTTAACAATACAAACTGGCATACATTAACTTATACATTTAAAGAAATTGATAATTCAAAATCTAAAGCAACAGTTTATTTAGATGGTGATGTTATAGATACAGCAGATATCACATATAATTTCTTTAATACAATAAAAAATAATTTAAATAGTGTAACTTTAGGAGGAGTAGATATTGGGACTACCCTAAAGTATGATGTTGATGGATCAATGGATATGGTTCAAATTCATAATGAAGTTCTTGAAGAAAGTCAAGTTAAAGTTTTACACCAATCAACTGATGTTATAGAACTTCCTGAAATGACAAATTTATGGCAAAAAGGAACATTGATTAATTCAAGAGAAGAAGGAGATGATCCTAATGGTGTGGCAGTTAGTATGTATAGAATTCCTTCTATTGTAAAAACAGATAGTGGAAAACTTATTGCTGCAGCAGATGCAAGAAAATATCATTACAATGACTGGGGAGATATAGCAACAGTTGTAAGAACAAGTGATGATGGAAAAACTTGGAATGAAAATAATGTTGTTATAGATATGCCTACAAATAGTAATTTTGATAAGAGAAGAGATTTTATTAAAGATGGATATTATCCAAATTCTAAACGTACTCAATCAGCAGTTGCTATAGATCCTGTTCTTTTACATGCTGATGGAACAACATATTTATTTGTTGATATTTGTCCAGAGTCAAATGGAGCTATAGATGCAACTTCAACAAGCGCATATGAAAAGATTAAAGGAAAATGGTATTTAAATCTTTATGATAGACAAAATAACCGATATACAGTTAAAGAAAATGGTGTTGTTTATGATGGAAGAGGAAATAGAACTGATTATGTTGTACAAGGATATAATGCAGAAACATTAACAAGTACAAGTAATGGAGAATTATTGAAGAAAGGTGTTAATGTTGGAAATATTTATTTAAATGGTTCAGGAACAAAAAGTGGAGAATTACATGTTTTAAAAACTGTTTATGTTTGGATGTTTACAAGCACAGATGATGGGGAAACTTGGGATCAACCAAGAGATTTAACACCATATATTAAAGAAGATTATATGAAATTTGTGGGAACAGGGCCTGGTGCTGGTATTAAAGCTAAAAAGGCTGATGGTTCAACTCGTTTAATCTTCCCAATTTATTACACAACAAATGGAGTTGGAACAAATTTAGGTAGTCAAAGTTCAGCAAACATTTATAGTGATGATGGTGGAAAAACTTGGATAAGAGGAGAATCTCCTAATGATGGAAGAATTGTTAATCAAGGAACAGATGAAGAAAGAACAATTACATCACAAACTTTAAATAGTCAAAAAGGTGATTCTGCATATGAATTAACTGAAAGTCAAATTTTACAATTAAAAGATGGAAGATTAGTTCAATTTATGAGAAACACTTCTTATATTGATACTAAGAGAGATTATGGTGTTGTTCAATATTCTATTAGTGAGGATTGTGGAGAAACTTGGGGACAAGTTTATGATACTGATATTCGTGAACCATATTGTCAATTATCAGCAATTACAGTTCAAGCTGATTTAGATGGAAAAGGTTCAAAAGAATATATTGCTATTTCTAATGCAAGTGGAGATGCTTATAGTACAAAAACATTATCAAATTCAAAGAAAGCAAGAAGAGTTGGACATATTAGATTATGTGAAATAAATGGTGATAAATTAGCCGTTAAACATGATAAAACTATTGATGATGGTGGTTTTGCATATTCAAGTTTAGTGCAAATAGATGAAGATCATATTGGTATTGTTTATGAGAAAGAGAATTTTATCATGAGATATATGAAAATTAATTTTGATTATCTTACTGATAAAAAAGTGAATGTCTTCTCACCAAAGATTGAAAGTATAAAAATTGATAGTGAAAATAAAGTTGTAAATATTGGTGATGAATTAAAGATAAAAGTATCATTTGATCAAGCAGTATTTATGATTAATGGAACATCACGTCAATTAAACTTGAGCATTGGTGGCATTCCAACAACTGCTGAATATGTTTCTGGTTCTGGAACAAATGAATTGATTTTTAAATATATAGTTAAAGATACTGATCAAGGTGAAATTGCTGCATCTATTGAAAATGATGCGATTATTGAAACAGTATATGGAGAAGCTTTTGATAAAGAAAAGAATAACAATAAGTTATATACAATTGCTAATATTGGATACAATCCTGAAGATAAATCAAATGATATTACTGTTGTTAATGCAGGAGGAAGTGCTGCAACAAGTTCAACAAAAGCGTTAAATGCTAAAGATAATGATCCTTTATCATATTGGATTTCAAATGCTAATGGTGCATATCTTGTAGCTAACTTAAAGGGAGCATCAGTAGTAGATGGTATCAGATATTTACCAAGACAAGGGAACTATGATGGTAGAATTACAAATTATACAATTTCTGTTAGTTCAGATAATAACACATATAGAAACGTGGCAACAGGAAGTTGGATGGCATCTGATGGATGGAAGTCAGTTTCATTTGAACCTCAAGAAAATGTTCAATATGTAAAAATAACAATTACTGGTAGTGCACAAGCGCCAACAACAGCAACACGTTTAGCAAGTATTGCAGAAATTCGTGTAACAGGTACATCAACAGCAGTGAAGGATAATTTAAGTGCTGATATAGTATCACGTTATAGTACAGTAAGATTAAGTTGGAATGATGTTGCTTCAGCTAGTCAATATGTTATTTCTGTATCAGATAAAGAAGATGGAACATATAAAGTTATAAAAACAATTAGTGCTACTGATAGTAATAATGAATTTATTCATGAATGTGGATATGGTAAAAATAACTATTATAAGATTGTTGCTAAAAATGATGATGGAATTTTAGATGAACAAATTTTACATGATAATCAAGCTAATTTAGATGCTTTAAAAGGTAATTCAATTATTAGTAAGACATTTGAAGAAGGAAATCAGACATTTGATGGACAAAGAGTAGAAAATCTTCAAGATAATGATATTAATTCTACTAATAAATCACTTCAAGATTTAAAATCTATAAAAGCAGGTTCAATTATTGTTAAATTCAAACGTTCTCCTGCAGACAGTGGAGATAGTGCTATATTAGGTGTTAATAATGCAGCCGCAGATTTAAGAGGAAATGGAACATATTCTTCATTAGCTATTTTAAATAATAATACATTGAAAATAGTATATGCAAAAGCAGGGTCACAAGCAGGATTTAATGATATACCTTTAAGTAGAGATGAATGGCATACAGTTGTATTGTCTAATGATATGAATCAATATCGTTTGACAATTGATGGAAAAGAAGTTAAGACAGTGTCTAATACAGGAGGATTTGAAGTATTCTCACAACTTACAAGTTCAGTTAATAGTGTTACAATTGGAGGACAAACAGGAATTAGTAATTTTAAAGGTGAAATTGAATATGTATTAGTTACTAATGAAATTTTAACAAGCCAAGAAGCTATGGACTTAACTGCTGGTTATACATTAGCAGTAGACAAGAGTGAATTAGTAGAAGTTATTAATAGTACAAAAACGATTAATCTGCAAGAATATACAAATGCAACTGTTAATAAATATGTAAGAGCATTAGAAAAAGCAAATATGATTAATGAAGCTGCAAGACCATCTCAGGAAGAAGTAGATAAAGCAACAAAGAATTTGATGACTGCAATTGAAGAATTGATTAAGATTGCTTATGAAAATAATACAGTCAATATTACTCCAGTTACAATTGAAGATGAAGTCAATAAAGTTGTTGTTGGATTTAAAGATTTAGAAGAAGCTGAAAAAGTATTAAAGAATGATGCAATGGCTTTAGATATTGTTAAAAAGGAATTAAAGAAAGGAAGTTATGTGGAAGTTGTTGCAGAATCATCTGCACTTCCAGTGTCAGATTTAAGTACAACAGATAAGACTCAACTTAATGAGTATCTTAAAGATATTGAAAAAGATGAAGATACAGAAATCGGTCAATATTTAGATGTAAGTCTAGCTATTTATGCGAAAGATAGCCAAAATACTTCTGAGAAAAGAGAAATTGCAAGACTTGATGAAACATCATTATTGTTAGATTTTGAAATTGATTTAGATGAAAAATTTAATGATAGAGGAGTAACGATCTATAGATTACATGAAAATGATGATGGTTCAAAAACGATTGATACTCTTTATACAACAAAGGAAAATGGTAAGGTTATTTTTGAAAGTCATTTATTCTCTGAATTTATAATGGTAGTTGATAAAGAAAAAACATCTGAAGTAAAACCTAGTGATTCTACAAAACCAGATGGAAATAAACCAGATGGTTCTGAAAATCCAAATACAGATAATCCAATGAATCAAGATGATAAGACATCATCTTCTCAAGTGAATACATCTGATCAAACACGTTCTATTGAGTTGTTATTAGGATGTATGGGGATTGTAGCTGTTGTGTATTTCGTTATCAATATGAAAAAAGAAGAGACAAAATAGAAAGGAGCCATATATGAATAAACATATAACAAAAATAGGAAAAACTGCATTAGTGGTTACATTGATGACAACAATATTAACACAGGGTTCTTCTTTCATTAACAATGTCAATGCTCAGACAAGTCAAATAGCAGATGAATTCACTTCATTAAGTTTATTGAGTAGTGGAGATTTTGAAAAGACAAATTCTGTTTGGCAAACTAAAGAAGATTATAAAAATCATATCGTATCAGAAAATGGAAATCGTTTTGGAAGATTGCGTAAAGAGGTAACAGATGGATTTGTTCTCCAATATGCTAATGTTAAACCAGGAAGAAAATACAGATTAACTGCAGATGTTAGGTTAACTTATAATGGTGATCCGAGTACTTTAGATGGAGCATTCTTGACAGTTAAAAATTCATCATACAGTACTAAAAAAACAGTTGAAACAAATCGTGGTCAAATTGCTGAAAAGAAACTTCAATATACAGATGGGAATTGGCATAAAGAAACACTTGAATTTACTGCTAATGATCAATATGATGTTGCTGTTGGGCTTGTTAAATGGACTGATGGGAATGTTGTTGGTAGAGATGCTATTGTAGATATTGATAATGTAACATTAACTCAAATCGATCAAGCTGCTGAATATAGTTATGTATGGGAAGATGATTTTAATGGTCAAGAATTAGATCAAGATATTTGGGGATATGAATTAGGTAGAGTTCGTGGTAATGAACAACAACATTATACAGATAGTAAGGATAATGTATTCCTTAGAGATGGAAATCTTGTTTTAAAAGTAACAGATAGAAAACTTGAAGATCAATATTTAAATCCTGTTGGTTCTGCTGCAAGAAAAGTAAAATATGATTCTGGAAGTGTAAGAACATCAGGGAAAAAAGAGTTCCTATACGGACGTATTGAAATGAAAGCTAAATTACCAAAAGGTAAGGGAGCATTCCCTGCATTCTGGACATTAGGTGCTGATTTCAATTTAGATGGTGATATCTCAAGTCGTCAAGGTTATGGATGGCCAGCTTGTGGCGAAATTGATATTATGGAAATGATTGGTGGAACAATTAGAACTGATGAAACAAATGAAGGAAAGCAAAGTAATAAAGTTGTTTATGCAACACCACATTTCTATTATGCAAATGGAGATGCAGATAAAGATGGAAGTTATTTACCATATGAATTAGGACGTTCTATTGGTATGGATGATGACTTTAATGATGAGTATCATATATTTGGAATTAATTGGTCAGAAGATAGAATAGAATGGTATTTAGATGGTGAAATTTACAGCACAATAGAATATGATCAAAGTGATGCACGAATTAGAGCTTTACAAGCATGCTTTAATAAACCACAATATATCCAGATGAATTTAGCAACTGGAGGAAACTGGGCAAAAAATGCAGGTGATCATTTAGCTGATGATAACACTGAATTTGTGATTGACTGGGTACGTTATTATCAAAACGATGAACAAAAAGCATCTTCTGATGATTATTATAGTGATAGTCCAGTTATGAAAGGAATTAAAAATATTTCTATGATGGAGGGTGAAACACCTGACTTGACAGAAGGAATAACAGTTACAAATGCTGGGGATAAAGATTATGTTGTTGATTATTCAATAGAGGATGAATATATGTATAATAATTCTGGTGATTATAAAACATCAGGAGCATTCTTAAGATGTGAAGGTGTTGATGATATTGAAAACTTAAAATCATTAAAGCCAGGCGTTTATAATATTTATTATACTGCTTATCCAAAAAATGCTGTGTTTAGTGGTAAAGTGACACCAACACATAAAATAAATAGACAGGTTGCAACATTAATGGTTTTCAATAAAGATGATCTAAGTGCTATGAATTTATATGGTAAAAAAGGAATGACTGCATTTAAAAATTCTCGCTTAAGTGATGTAGAATTACCAAAAGGATATCAATGGGCTGATGAATCATTAACAGTTAATGAAGGGAAAACATATTCAGCTAAATATATTAAAGAGAGTGGTAGAAGTTCTATTGAGATATCTATAACTTTTGAAGAAATTTTAACTGATTCTCAAGTTGCTCCTAGATTGAAAGAAGCAAAAGAATTGCTGAGTCAAACAAATGTCTATACAGCACATTCAATAGCAAACTTAAATAAAGCAATTACAGAAGCACAAGCTATATTAGATTCAAAATATCCTACACAATCTGAAGTTAATAAAGCAACACAACTTATTAATTCAGCTATTATGAATCTAAAAAAAGTAAATTAAAAATATTAAAAAGAAAATGATTTGAATTATAAAGAGGAACCATGACTAATGTCATGGTTCCTCTTCAGACTGTTGACAAACAAGTCTGTTTATTGATGGTCTTTTTTATGGGGTCTCTAAATTTTGGCGGGGTTTGTCAAAATAAGACTCTATAATTTAGCGGGGAGTATTAACTCCCCACTTTATTTATAGTTGAAAAAAGGTGTCTAAAATCTAGCGGGGTCTTAGATACCTTTTATTGTGCGAAAACAATTCTTTTTTTGGTTATTTATTTTTTTTATACTTTCCTCTTTTTTTGCCTTCTACTTTATGTGAGTTTTTTTCATTTGTCATTAATGGTAGTGAATTTTTATTGATGCAAAACATGATCCTGTTTCTTAATCTTTCAAAATTTTTATATTTTAATGATGTTTTCATAAGTACTTTTATTCTTCCGTTGATAGATTCAATAGGACCATTTGATATTCTTCTTTCATCTATGTAGATAAATGAGTTTAATATTTCTGTTTTCCAATTTTCAAGAAAACTTATGACATCTTTGAATTCGTTGATACGCATTTGTTTAAGTTCATTATATAATTCATCATATCTTATAGAAGCAGTATCAAATGTATAATCCTCATTGAAGTCTAAATAATTTTCTTTCCAAAGATAAGCTTTTTTTAGTAAAGGATCTATATCAAGTATCAATGGCAATATTTGAGGTTTGTTGATCATATATCCAATTTTCTTATTAAATTTAGGTAAGTTATCTTCAATATCACCTTTTCTCATCATAAGAAGATAATACCAATGTTTAAGAAGATAATATTCAACACTATCTTTATCATACTTATACATGATATGTATTCTTAAATTTTTAAGAGCATCATTGATGTTTTTAACGACATGAAAAGAATCAACCATGACAACGATATTTTTAAAATGATGATAAGCAAAATCTCTATAAGTTGTATTCATATCAATACTGACATATTGAACATTTTCAAAGTCCTTTTTATCAATATATTGCATATATGAATAAAGGTCATATTTCTTTCTGCTTGGATAAATGTCAATGATTTGAGCGGATTCCCAATCGATGAAAATACAAGCAAATTTATTTTTGAAAGTACCCAAATAAAATTCATCAATAGATAAAACTCTAGGAAGATGAGCAGGTTTCATATCAACATATTGATCGAAGATATTGATAACAGTGGAAGGAGATATATGATTTTTTTCAGCAATCGAAGAGAAAGTATAATTAAGCCTTTTACAATCTTTGAGGACAACGAGAATGGTAGCATTAGAAATTCTTTGTTTACGAGAAGAAAAAGGGTTAGATTCAACAAATGTTTTACCACAATCAATACATTTAAATCTTCTGCATCTGTAATAAATGACAGATTTATTCATATTAAAGAGAGAATGAGATATTTTTCTAAGTTTATAATCTTTGACATGAGAATGAAGACTACCGCATATAGGACAGACTTCAATTTTTTGAGTAAGAGTAATAGAAATAATGATCAAATCATTTTCTCTAGTAATAGATAGATTTTGAACATCAGTAGGTTGTAAACCAAATAAGTTTATAGTATCATAATCCATGAGTTAAGCACTCTCCTTTCATAGTTAAGATTGTTTTCGCAAACAAATGATAACATATGAAAGGACTCTTTTTTTAGCGGGGAGGAAGTGACATGAATATACACCCCACAAATTTTAGAGTAAAAAAAAGACACTCCCCGCTAAATTGAGGAGTAAGGGGTATACCCCGTTAAAATTTAAATATCTATTAATTCTATTTTATAGGTTTTTAAATGTCTGAAATATTCATTTTTGATTAGGTTTATCAGCCTTAAAATTTCTTTTGGTATATTAGATTGAACCTTTTCTTCAATACTTTTATAATTATTTGTAGTCCTTTAACTTCTAACTTTATAAATGATAGTTACCTAAATTCTAAATTAGGAAGTAGTCAATTAGTTCAAGAAATGGATCTTTATCAAAATAATTTTTTAAAGCATTTGAAAAATAAAAACAAGGTTCTAAAAAATATAGGCTCTGTGTCAAGAGTGGAGGATAAAGGAATAACTATTGAAAAATAGGGATTCC